>Ga0194133_10008825_pt1 | contig 11693 bp, 8 predicted proteins | sample TA2KigOf40mmetaG_FD_155448 | JGI IMG/M metagenome (GOLD analysis project Ga0194133, IMG submission 155448) | Freshwater microbial communities from Lake Tanganyika, Tanzania - TA2015055 Kigoma Offshore 40m | ecosystem: Environmental > Aquatic > Freshwater > Lake | place: Tanzania: Lake Tanganyika...
AAATTATAGCCACCTCCTCCTCCACCACCTCCAAATAAACTTCCAAGCCCACCGAATAAACCACCACCTCCACCACCTCCACCTAGACCTTTAAATAACGCACCAAAACCTCCCATAGCATTGAATAAACTTCCACCAACCCCGATTAATCCACCAATAAATCCTTGTGTTACAGATCTATTGTAGGCTGCCATTCTTTCTGAATTAATCCTATTTGCTTCTTCTTGAGCTTTCTTTCTAGCCTCTTCTACTTGGCGCATTTGTTCATTATAACTGGTTTTAAAATTTGAGACTTGTTGTTGATAGCCTTGCATATCTAAAAATCTTTGAGTTCTAAGCTGATTCATTGGATTATTTTCATCTGTGATCGCCCTAGAACTTAATGCATCAGAAATATTAAATTTTCCTGTTAAAGCTGGTATGTTACCTAGTTTTTCTGGAGCATCAATTGTCATCTTAAAAGCTTCTGGAGTATAAAGAGTTTCTAATCTTTCTCCTTGAGAACCATAGTAATCATAAGTGTTCATAGCATAAGAACTAATTCTACCACCACCTGCATATCCCTTAACCCTGCCTCCACTATTCAGCATATTCAACATGCTTAAACCATACTTATCAACAGCGCTTTTTCTTATTACATATTCTCCATCCGTTAGCATTGCTGGTACATCATCCTTGACTCCACTTCCGCCTTGTACATAACCTCCACCACTAAACTCTTTAACCGGCCCTCCTTTTGCTTTACCAAATAAATTACCAAATAATCCGCCTAAAAATCCTCCATTATTTTCTGCTCCAGCGCTGCCATATCCTCCGCCTCCAGTAAGTCCACCGAGGATACCTCTAAAAGCTATACTAAACTGTTCTTTAATGGTCTGCTGAGCGAGGCTTAATGCAAAATCTCTAAAAGCATCTTCCGCTGTTTTTGTGCCATCTAGAAATGCGCCAAAAGCATCTTCGAATCCAGTTTGCATATTTTCGGCAAGATTAGCGAAAGATTTATTAATTTTATCAGCAGTAGTTATCGCGTTATCACCAAATTTATCAAAGAATGAAGTAATAGGATCAAATCCTTCTGCAAAATTTCTTTGTCTTAATGCTTGCTGCATCAAATCTTGTCTTGCTTGAGCTCTTTCATCAGAAAACATTCTTGGAGCATTTTGTTCAAACATTATTTTATCAAAAGTATATTTTAATCTTTCTGAAGCCTGAGTAAGAGTAATGACTCCATTTTTATAATCTTTATGAACATCTGTAGATGCTTTTACAAATTCTTGCATCTTTAATAAGCCATCAGATGTATTACCTACTTCTTGACCCAATGTAGAGAATTGATTTATAAAATCATTCGTTAACGCTTTATTTCCCTCTATGCCAACTCCTGCGCCGATTTGATCATATTTAATTCTTCCCATAGCCTCTGGTGTTAATCCTCTTTGAAAAGCTGCTCTTAATCCCTCTACCGAAGTAATATCGATTGCTCCTCTAGCAGCATTCATTTCAAATTCTTTTGTTGCGGCTACAACTTCTTCATATTTTTTAATACGATTTGAAATCGTATCAAATGTACGAGCTAGAATCTCTGGAGAATTCTTAGAGGCTTCTAAATCGTCTAGTAAAAGGGCAGCTTGAGCATCAATCTCAATTAAACCCTCTAAAGTCTTCTTAAAATTATTTAAACCACCGGATCTTAATGATTCTGCTAATTTTGAAAAATCTTCAGATGTAAAATCTCCGCCGCCTTGCCTTCTTGTTATTGTCCCACTAAATACAGAATAGATTCCTTCAGCTTGACTACGAATTGCTGTATCAAAATTTCTTTGAGCAGCAGGGCTTAAATTTTTTAAATTCTCTGCTCTAATTGCTTTCTCATTAAATCCTGTATCTCCGCTTAATTTTAATTGAAATCTAGATAAATTTTGTAATAGAGTCGGACCAGTAAGATCTTGAATATTTTTTGCGCTAGAAAATACTTTTCCTCTTCCAGTTTCAATCTCTAATTGCTTTCTTGATTCAGCTGTGACCATAGCAATCTTACTACGTAAATCTGCTGTATCACCAAACTGTTTATATAGATTAACAATTTCTTGCGTTGCATTTGGCGCAACTTCGGCTAATTTAGATAGTCCATCTGCAAAATCTTGATTTGCTTTTATTGTTAATTCCGCTCGGGTCGTAGCATTTAAGCTGCTATTATCTTGTGCGCTTCGCATATTTTCTAATGCATTAATTGTAAGTTGAGCACCAGCGCTAACAGAGTTAAATCTTTCATTTGCTTTTTCTATAGAAGCAGCTACCTCTGGCATAATATCATTTAACTGCTTGAAAACATCATAAGCGGCCATTAATCCACCCACAGAAGCTCCAATAATTGCTCCTGGAGCATTACCAACCATGGCTCCTAAACCGGCAAAAGACGCAACGGTTCCTAACCCAGATACGCCAGATTTCACAGCTCTTCCTTCTCTTGTCACTTCGTCTCCAACGAACTGAGACGCTGTACTTGTTAATAATGGTGCACCTAAAGCTATTCCAGCCCCATATCTTGAGGCAAATCTTCCTGCTGCTCCACCAACTCCACCCACTAATCTTCCTCTGGGATCTCTTCCAAAAACTCCAATCTGCCCCTCCATTCGTCTTCTTTGTTGAGCTTCATCCGCTAAAATTTGAGTTTCCTCTCTTTTTAGATTATTAATCAGATTTTGGTCTTTAATTTCCGCTCTTTCAGCGTTAGCTATTAATTGTTGAGCAGCTCTTCGATCTCTTAAAATAGTGGCGAGCTTATTCCTCTCTTGCTTCATTATGTTTTCATCAATAGCTGTTCGTTGACCCATGCCTACCATACTTTGCATTGCAAAAAATAAAGTCATTGGATCAAATGCGGCAAAGTTAGGGACAAAGCCACTTGATTGTATCATACCTTGCATCATGCGAGAGTTTTTTGTAGCTTTCTGTATTCCCTCTGGATGATCACGGATAACAGCAGAAAAATTTGGCTGCGTCTTTCTATCTCTAACATAAAGACCAAGGCCAGATTTATAATCTAATACTGGTTCTCCACCAAGAGACTTCTCTGTTTCGAAGGCTTTTCTTAGTGGAGAAAAATTAGGTATAAAACCTTCAGCTTTATTAATGCTGCTATTTATAATTTTATCTGCCATACTATTTCTATTATCAATAGATAAAGAATTCTTAAAATCTCCTCCAATATAACTATTTAAAGCTGGAATCTTAAATGTATCTGCCATTTTTTTAATTTCATCATTATTTAAGTCTAGAACACGAGATCTATTTGTTGGAACAATTTTTAATGCCGCCAAGATTCCGCCTTCAAAAACATTTCCTACGATAGTGCCTATTTGATCTTGAGTTATATTACTTTTTAAATATCTTTTAAATTCTTCAGTCTTTACAACCTCTGGACTGACTCCAGCTAATTTTGTTAAAAAATTAGAAGCAGAGTTCACAATAGCATTTACTGCATTTCCGTAAAGTCCTTTGCCAATAACCGCATTCTTTTTAGTCTTTAATTTGCCAGGAAATGGAACTGCATCAAAATTAACAGTCTGATTTCTGCCTTTTGCAGTCTTAGCGGTTCCAGAGGTAGCGAAAGGCATTGCTTCTTGAAAACCAGGATATATCAATGCATATCCTTTGCCCATAGCTTTACCCATATTTGCTATTTTTTCTAAATCTGCTTTTTGAGCAAAAAGAAGTTTATTATATTTTGATTGAGGAACAAAAAGTCTACTACCAATAAGTCTTACTCCAAATTCACCTCCAACTCCTCTTTTCGTGGCAAAATCTGCAAGTTCGCCTCCTAATGGACCTATAAGTTTTTCATCTATTGCACCCCCAATTTGTTTTTGGGTTAAAGGTTTTTTAAAATTTGGAATGAATCCATCATTTGCGTAAGGATCAATACCATATTTATTCCTAAATTTTTGTTTATAATTTTTACCTGCTTCGCTACTTTCGGGAGGCATTATTCCAGGCTGAGATAATCCAGGGAACTTTTTTATTTCTTCAGCATCATTATATATAACTCTGCCATAATTGGGTATCACCATACTCCTTACTTGTCCAGGCATATATCCACCAGATATTGCTCCCATTATTTCTTTATTAGCGTTATAATTTGGAATAAATCCCTGACTTTTCGTTCTAGTCGTTATGACTCCTTTTTCAGTTAAACCTACTCCTTTGCCTACTAATCCTCTTGATATTGTTGTTGCTATTGTTGCCGTTTGTTGACGAGCTTGAGCTTGCGCTTGAATTACCGCTAGGATATCTTTTTCTACTTGAAGAAGAGAGATTTGTTTATTTAATATATTTTGAACAAGTTGAGGATTTTGAGATAAAATAGTATTGATTCTTTCTTGGATCTGAGCTTGCATTTGAGCTTCTTTATTTAAACCAAGAAGCGTACGAACTGCATCTGTTGTAAATTTTGCCAAATTACCGAATATTTTTAAAAATACTCCAATAAGTAAAGCAAGTCCTGGGCCGGAAACAAAACTACCAATACCTTCAAATATTCCTTTACCTATTTTACTACCTATAGAATCTCCGCTGACACTAAATCCTTCTAAGGCTGCATTTAAACCTCCAAGGACTTTTTCAATTGCTGGCTGAAAGCTTAATGCACCTATCTCACTCCCTACCTTGGTTAAATTAGCTACAGTTCTATTTAAAAGCGCAGATAAAGTTTTATTTAATTCTTCATTTCTTCTTATTGCTTCATCGCTTGCGTTTGTAGAAATTTTTAATGCATTTCCATAAATAGAATATTCCCTGCTTAGATCTCCTAACGCTGCTTTTAAAACGTTAATTTGAAAGACGCCTCCAACAAGCTCTGCAACTTGAGCACGTTGTGCATCTCCTAATTGATCAAATTTAGAAGCTAACCCAGTTAGCACTTGAATTGCAGGAGCAGTATTTCCTTCTAAATCTCTGACAGCAACTCCAAGAGATTCTAATTGATCTAGAACGTCAGTTCTTTGAATTCTTGTGAAAATAGTTTTTAAAGAGTTACCAATGACTGCGCCACCTCTTGCCGTAGTTTGATTAACGCTAGCTACTATAGCTAATAATTCATCAAAACTAACTCCAACATCTTGCGCAGAGCTACCCACTCTTTTTAAAGCTTCTGCAAGATCAGCGGAGCTAACAGCAAAAGCAGCATCAACGCTGGCTAATTTATTGACAATTTGCGTAGAATCTAGGGCGGATTGGTTGAAAGAATTAATTGATGCAGTTAAAGCTTCTACGCTAGATGCTGCATCTAATCCAGAGAGACGAGCTAATATTAAAGCATCACTTGTGCGTTTTAAAGTTTGCTCTATTGTTAAACCCTGACGAGCAAGTTCTCCAGCAGCGGTTGCTACAGTAGAAAAAGCTTGACCACTATTTCTAGCAATTTCAAATAGTTGATCGCTGAATTGAGCAAGAGTTTTTGTACTTGCGTTTAATATTACATTAATATCTGTTAAAGATTTCTGGACTTCGATTGTACTACTAATTAAAGAGGTGAACGCCCTTTGCACATTATATATTGCACCTGCAGATGCACCGAACGCAATAACACGAGCGTTTGATGCATCTAACGATTTTTGGAACTCATTTGCTGCTCCCGTTATTCTACCAAGAGGTTGCGTAAAGGCTTTTGCATTAATACCTGCGCCTAAATTAAATCCCTTACTTTCGAGTCTTCTTAAAGCGGCGGATACATCCCTTTCCATCTGGGATGTATTTGCTGATAAGCTTACTTGTAGATCACCTATATTTCCAGCCATAATATGCCTTTTTCCTATGATAAATTACACATTTATTGGAAAAATATTACTGGTATAGATATAATAATTATTCTTTAAAATCCATGCAATTTTATAAGATCTTGCATGTCTAATTTACCGCCCTTTTTAGCCGCCTCTTTATTAAGATCAATTATAGAGTCATCATTATCTTTTTTAATACCCAATCTCTTAAGATCTTCAGTAGTTGCGCCTACTATAGAGGTAGCAACATTGTCTTTTTGATTAATTTTAGAGCTCTTATTTAGGACCTCGTCTACATTCTTAACCCCCTCAAACCATTCTATTAATTTATCTGGATCACTACTTAAATATTCTGGTGGCCTAGATTTAGAGTTAGATAATATATTTTTAAAATATCTGCCATAACTAAAAAGTTCTATTTGATAAAAGCTTAACTCAACTAATGGTTTACCATAAAATACATAAGGATCATCATTACTTAAATAAAATATATTCGAAAAATATCCAGCTAAACTTATCTTCTTTAAATTTTTATCATTAAATTTACTATTTACCTCATTATATTGCCGTATTAAAGACATAATATCTTTATTATCTAAATCTTCATACTCCGATTCTTGAAAAAATCTATCTTTTAATTTCTCATCTTTAAATAAAGAAACAAACATATAATATTCATTTATTTTTTTAAATGTATAATCCTCTGCTGTAAATCCTATTAACTCTTTCTTTTCTTGCTTTAATAATTGAAGTTGCTTTTCAGTAGAGTTTATTTCTTCATTAATTTGATCTATTTGAGCTTTAAGAAAAAGCTTGCTTTTTGTTGTCCTTAGATTTATTATAAACTTACTTAAGCTCTGTATTTTATCATTTTTAGATTTATCCCATAAGCCTTCTTTTAATAGATATTCCTCTTGTTCATTTTCTGATGGAAGACCCATTGATTTAGCCTTCTCAAGAAATTGTTGATTATAAATATCAATTTCTGCAGAGTCTTGGTTATTTATATGCTTAAAAAATAACGCTCCAAATTGAGGTATATTTTTCTTAGAATATCCTTTAATTATCTCCGAAAAAATAATTTTTAAGGTAGGATCTGTCATTCATTAGAAGTATTAGCTTCTTCTTGTTTTTGTTCTGCAGGAACAGCTTCCTCTAATGAAAATGCTGCAAGTTTTTCGAACTCTTCTTGCGAAGAAGCTCTTCCAACATACCAGAAACTTACAAAATAAGCCAATTTTCTGCAAACTAATCCCTCAAAATCACTTCCACTTTCTTCGATGTAATCATAGATTCTTAATCTTGATTCAAAATCTCCATTACCAAAGAATGGGGTCTCTTCGCCTTTTTCATTAACAATATAAGCTAATTGTAATACCCACCATAAAATAGTTTTATTTCTAGCTCTATTTTCTGCTGTCTGATCAAATAAACTAGCTTGAGCTGTTTCAAAATCTTGTATTTGAGTCCTTAGTTCAGCAAGTTCTCCTATAACTTCTTTATATCTTTGATTTTCTCCTGAACTTCTTTCGGATTCATCTCTAATGCTTAGCTTTTGAAATTCATTTTGTTTTTCAAAAAGATTAATATACAAATTTGCATATAAATTTTTTTCTTCTTCACTTAAAACACCGCCGTCATTTGTAAATCTTTTAGCGAGCAATGCTCTAGTAAGTAGACCAGCTTTAATACCTTCAGATAGTCTAACCCCATAGAAAAGCTCTGCTTCATCAAATAGTGAACGAGTAGGTTTACGTAAAAATACTTTAACCATTTCTTTCTTCTTGACCTTTTTAGTTACTTTAACTTCTTCGCCTTTTTCATTTTTAGAAGCTTCAATTTCTTCAATTTCTACTTCTTTTGGTACCATGAATTCATATAACTTTTTCATATTAACTTATTCCTTTCGATTGATTCTATATATTTTTTTATTTTTTTAAATTGTACTCTGCCTCCTAGCAGAAATATAAATTTATTTTGTTTATCCTTATCCCAATTATCATAATATGCACTTAAGAATTTAGAATTTGTTACTACTTCAAAAGATGGTCTTAACACGCCATATTCTTTTAAAGATCTTTGAATAGTTTGAAGTTCTAAATTATTCTTAATGATATCTTCTTCTGAAAATTTAAATAATACTTTTTTCATTTTAATGTAAAGTCAAATTTTGATATATCTTCTTCTAAATCTCTTATTGTATCATTGCCTCGGTCTAATATCTTTTTCCTATATTTTTGGTAGGTTTCATCGTCTATTTTATTATAACTAGAGTTTGTTACATCTTCTAAAATAAAAAGAAACTCTTTATATAAATTCGTAATTTTTCTTTTAAATTGGAATAATACATATTCCCTTATTTTAGGGTCGCCTTTTTCCATAATATTTTACCTTTTGCCTAAAGTAGATTACACCAAAAAAATACCCCGCTAAGACGAATCTTAACGGGGTATTATATATCTATTATATATTATTCAGCAGATAGATTTTCGTAAATACCACTCATGAATAGACCACGATCAGTTTGAGATGGTCCACCAATTTGGCAAGAGAAGTTCAATGTAACGGATTTGTTGTCTCCGATAGAACTTGAAAACTCTTGACTATCAAGTTTAGCTTTTTCTAATCTATAACGAACTTGAGGTGTGTTCTCTGTTGGATGCTTGATGTTAATTCCTAGATCATAATCTCTATCGACAGTAATTAGATCTGCAAGATTGCCTGTAGTTAGATCTCCAACTAGAGCGTCAACACTTAGACTTACTGTAACTGGGAATGTAATTTCTCTTGCAAATGCGAACTTACTGCCTAATTTATTTAGTGGTTCGCGAGCAAGATCGAAGCTCAAGGTATAGCTTTGGATCTTTGCGTCACTTAGTGTTACTCCGCCTTGAGGCTGATCTAAATCAAATGTAATATCTCCTGGGCGCAATGCACTAACTCCTGTAGCACCAATTGAACTCATTGCATTGTCAAGAGCATATCGTTTGCCAGTAATTTTACTTCCGTCTACTGGATTGACTGCAGGAATATGATTGCCAGTAACACCTGCGTCAAATTGCATGTTTAATCCTTCAATATTTACAGTAACAGTTGGGAAATTTCCAACGCTAGCTTCTGAAGAGTACGAAGTGATAAATCCGTTACCGATAGCGATAACATTTTGATTTGCTACTCCAGATGCAACGCCAAGGGCGTCTTGGCCTTCGCCAACTGTACGAATAAAGTAATTTCTCTCGTCTTGAGTTTTATTAAGGATACCAGAAATACATGTTACATCAAATGTATCTAATGGTGCAAATCCTAGCACGGATTCATTAGATAAGCTATTTAATAAATAACTAAAATCTAATGATACAGTTGGTGATTCAAGAACAATGCGATCAATAGCAGAGAGCTCTCCGAATTGATTAACGTCTGTTCTTGTTATATTAAAACTGTAGTTAGCAGTTTGAATACGGTGCAATTGATTTACTTTATTGTTTCCTATATTTCCTGCTGTAAAATGGTCTCCGGTTGCTGGACTTGGTCCGGCGTAAACGGCTTCAGATTGATATATTACTCTATTTCTTGGCATGTTAAAATTCTCCTATATTTACCTTATTTACACTAATTTTTCTGTTTTAGACTTATTTTTTTTAAGGGCTTCTTGGATATCTATATACTTCTAATTCAAAATCTATAAATGAGGATATAGCGTCTGGATTAAGATCTTGATAGTTACTTCTATTCAGTACATTTTTGCTTATATATACATTCTTAATAAAAGCGCTCCCCGTCCCTCCAGCCATACCAGCAGTTAATAATTCATAATTATAATTAGTTTTTAATCCATTTAGACTGTTAAAAGGCATTTGTTCCGATTGCAATATTGGAATATAAGTTCTTACTGTATCTTTAAATATGCTTGTTACGGCATCCATACTATATATAGAGTCTGATATAACTATAGCCCTTGCATTAACATTAGTAGTATCTAATCCGCCAAAAGCAAGAGGCTCATTATTACCACCATTATTTTTAAGATAAATTGCTGGATAAGTTTGAGCATTAATAGGCAGTCCTGTTGGGTTCTCTATAGTCCTCGGATTTAAATTGAATTTAGTTTCAAATAATATTTTTTCTTCATTTTCATTAGTTAAATAAACGCCATAATCTTTGACGGCGTAAGCCCCACTTATAACAGCTGATCCAGGATCAGCGTCGAAATATAACTGTCCTTGATCTGCATTTATAGCTACTAGATTATTTTGTCCAGTAGTTATAAATGTTCCATTATAGTATACTCCACTAATAATATCTGCATTTGGTATAGATTCATCTCTTATCAAGTTTCTAAATGGAGCACCATAAGTATAATATCCATTATATATATTAGTTACTTTATAAAATAAACTATTATAATTTTCAAAAGCTTCGCCTTTTTTTACTAACTTATGGTCAAACCACAACAATAGGCTACTCATTAATAAATTATCAAATTGAGGTTTCATGCGTCTAATTTAGAATTCATTTTAAAATAAAATTTGGATAATATATTTTTCAAATAAGAGGTAGGTTTAAATGACCCTGTTCTTATCTGGCCTTCGGTTTGTACACCTGTGCCAGAACGACTCGCCTGTATAAATTTTCTAAATATGTAATAACTAAATCCAGAAATTCCCTTTTCTATTCCTCTTACCCAACTTCTACCGCCTTCAAAAGGCATGGGTGTAGCCGCCTCAATCTCATTCATCCTAGGGCCAATAACAGGAAAATTTATTTTAATGTTCAAGCCTGATGTAGAAATTTTTGGTTTATTTTCTAAGCGTGTATCATTCAACATTTCTCTGACAATCTCTGTTGGATTAGAATTATCATCAAATCCTATATAACTGAATAGATTTCCCTGCCCATCTAAAGTATTTGAAATATTAGAAGCTTCAGGCCCATTTTCGATTTCTTTTGTGACAGGATGAGAATTAAACTCGCTAATCATTTGCTGTTTATTTTTTTCTACATACTGTTCAACAACTTCATAAACTTGCTCTTTGATTAGCTTCATCATCTTTGGATTCTTAGATAAAACATCTGCAATTTTATTTTTATTTAATTTTGCTCTCATTATGATGTTGCCTCCAAGAAGAAAACAAAATATTCTGAAGTAAGAAATCTTTTTACGGTATCATCAGTTACGACATTGTAAGATTTATTATCGATAATAATTTTTTCAGTTTTGCCATTGTTAACAATAAAATCCCTAGCATTTCTCTCTACCCTGATCTTTACAACTCCTTTACTAACTCTACTTTTTAATTCTGGCAAAAGTTCCAATTCTTGTTTTGGGTTATATTTTACTTTGGCCGGAAATGAACCACTCACAGGAATATAAGTTATATTTTGTTTAATTGCTGCTGCACCATAACCAGGAAGGCTATTTGTAGCTACTTGATTAATTATTTTTTTTGGTTCTTTATAAACTATAATTGGTCTAGAGAAGGTGTCAAAAAGATCACCCATTACTCCTGTTGCGTTTGTAATCTCTATATCTGAAAGAAGACTTGGCATTATATTGACCTATTATAGATATTAACAGATTGATCTCCCCCAGTTGATAATCCAGGAATTGTATCGTCTCCTGCAACTTGCAACGGAGCGATCTCATTAGTTGAATAAGATTTGAGCATATCAGATAGTTCAAGCATCTCTTGCTTTTTAATACTAGCAAAGGTTTTACTTAATTCATTTTTATTTACTTTTGTAACAGAACTACCCTCATCAGAAATGCTAACAACACTATCTAGATTAACGCTAACAAGAGTTTTTCTTAATTGGCGGTCATAATAATGTATTGTATATAATTTTTTAAATATTACTTTTTCATTTATTCCAAATGGGTCAGTTGATGTGTCTTCTACTTCAAGAGATGAGACATTA
>Ga0194133_10008826_pt1 | contig 11690 bp, 14 predicted proteins | sample TA2KigOf40mmetaG_FD_155448 | JGI IMG/M metagenome (GOLD analysis project Ga0194133, IMG submission 155448) | Freshwater microbial communities from Lake Tanganyika, Tanzania - TA2015055 Kigoma Offshore 40m | ecosystem: Environmental > Aquatic > Freshwater > Lake | place: Tanzania: Lake...
AAAATATCTTTTGAAATGCCAGAATATACAGCAGATACAGATGGTTTTGGAACATTAAAGCTTTTAGAAGCAATTGTAAATAATGATTTAAAAGAAAAAACAAGATTTTATCAGGCAAGTACAAGTGAATTGTATGGCAAAGTTCAAGAAGTTCCACAAAAAGAAACAACGCCATTTTATCCAAGAAGTCCATATGCTGTAGCAAAACTATATGCATTCTGGATAGTTAAAAACTATAGAGAAGCTTATAATTTATACGCTTGTAATGGTATATTATTTAATCATGGAGGGGTTAGAAGAGGTCATAATTTTATTGAAAGAAAAATAACATTAGGATTAGGAAAGATACTAAGAAAAGAAACAAATAAATTAACTGTAGGAAATCTAAATGCATTGAGAGATTTAGGAAGTTCAAAAGATTATGTTGAAGGGATGTGGTTAATGTTACAACAAGACAAACCAGACGATTTTGTATTAGCAACTGGTAAAATGTATTCGATTAGACAAATGATTGAAATAGCGTTTGGATTTAAAGGTTTTAATATAAAATGGAAAGGAGAAGGTATTAATGAAATAGGATACGATGAGAAAACAGGTAGAGAACTAGTATCTATTGATGAAAGATACTTTAGACCAGCAGAAGTAGAACAATTATTAGGAGACCCAAGTAAAGCCAAAGAAAAACTTGGTTGGACTGCAAAAACAGATATATATGACTTATTGAAGGAGATGGTTGAGTATGATTGTTAAGGATTTTTATAATTTTTAATAATACTATTAATTCAATTGTAATCTAAAAGAAGAATTTATAATTCAAAATTTATAATATTTTTTTTTAAATGAATAATTTTTTATAAAATATTTTTAAATTGATTTTATGTCAAAAAATAAATAATCATTGTGAGTACCATCCCATCCAGGATTTGTTTCATGATTATAATTTGTAAAATTTGAATGTAATTTATAGTCATAATTTGTTAGATAATCTATTAAACATTTGTAATCTTTGGTATAAATCTCAATTAACATCCATTTTGGTCGATATTTATTTAAATTTAAACCTTTTAGAACATTAAGTTCATATCCTTCTACATCCAAAGATAAAAAATCTATATCATTGGTTAATTTTTGACAATTTAAAATTTCTTCTAATGTTTTTGCAGGTACAATACATGAATCATGATTATTCAATCTTAAACCACCAATACTTGCCATTAAATCACTCGTATTAAAATCTCCAGAAATATAATTATTTTGATAATCATTAGATACACAAGCACAATTTATACAAATTGAATTTGGACGATTTATTTTGCATAAATTAAATGCCTTGATCGATGGTTCAATTAAAATACCAGTCCAATTTTTATATTTTTCAAAAAAAGCAGTATTACTTTGTGTTAATCCATCATTTGCTCCAAGTTCAATATAAAAACCATTTTCTCTATTTTTAAATAATTCATTTAATTTTTGTTCCAATGGAATTCTGTTAGAATCACAATGCGAAAATACCATATATATAATATTATTATTTTATAATTTAAATTATTTTAATTACATAAAAGTATATATAAATTAGTTATCATATTTAATATTAATATGTTATATGTATTTAATATATAACTATTAGAATATACGTTTGATAAAAAAATCTTTTATTATATAATATATATATATGGAAAAAAACAATTTATGTATAGTTTTTGTATGTAATAAAGCATATTTTAATAAATTTACATATACATGTGAGCAATTATTAACAAAAGGTAACTATAAGGGTGATATATGTTTGGTCGTTGGTAATGATTTAAATAATGATTATATGTTAGAATCTGAATTTATAAAAAATAATAATATAATTATAAAATATTTTCCAGACATTGAATTTACAAAAGAATTTTACGAAATAAATAATAAAATAAATACAGACGGAAGAAATATAACAAAAAAATTTTAATGGCATAAAATGCATTTGTTTAATAAATTTTTTAGAAATTGGGAGTATATTTTTTATATAGATTGTGGAATGACAATTTTTTCTGATATATTACCCATGATTAGTGAAATTAAAGAAAATACATTATTAGCACACTCTGATGCTTATCCATTTTACGAGTGGAAATTAAAATGTCAATTTGACCAAAATAATGATAAATTTATAATATTAAATAGTAAATATAATCTAAATATTGATTACTTTCAAACGGGAATAATGTTGTATCATACTAATATTATAGAAGATAATACATTCGATAATTTGTATAATTTAGCTTTGGAATTTCCAATTAGCAGAACCAACGAACAGGGTATAATTACATTATATTTCACAAATATAAAACCTTTTTTTGAACAAATTAAAATTAAAAATAATGACACATATTTTTATGACTATTGGAGCAGAAATAAAGAAAATAAATATATAATGTTTAAATATTTTCATTAAAATCACATAATAATATATATAATTATTATATATATTATGAAAGAAATTTTAAAAAAACAATTTTACTTATTTAATGAAAAAACAGAAGAAAAAACAGAAGAAAAAACAGAAGAAAAAACAGAAGAAAAAAAATTAGAAATAATAGAAAAAAATAATTATGTAGTATTTGATAATATAAACAATATAAATTTTAATAATGTATTTAGTTATGACTTAGAAAATTTGGAGTGGAAATATTGCAATAATAATTATAAAATACCCTATTTTAATAACGAAAAAATACAAGTTATTAAATTAAATGAAAATCAAAATGTATATGATTTTATTTCTTCTTCTTCAATAATTCCTTATTCAGAAATTATTAGTGGAGAAAAATTATTGTCTTTGGCTGAAATACTAATAGGTGCAGATGAATCATTAAAATTTAATCCAAACAATAATAAGTTTATCAATAAAATTATAAATATAAATACTACAGATAATTTAAATTTTTATAACAAAATATTTATTATGGCACATGATATTGAGCAATTTTATAAAAACTTTAATATTACAAATAAAATAATAATTACACATAATTCTGATTATGAAATTTCTACCTGTTTTATAAATGATATTGAAAAAACTAAATTACAACTATCTCAAAATTGTTTATTTAAACATCCAAAATTAATTCCTTTACCAATTGGAATTGAGAATTCAATGTGGTTTAATCATGAATTATTAGAAATAGTTAGAACAAGAACTGATATTAAAAAGAATAAAGAAATTTATTTTTATTTTTCATTAAATACACACAAAAGTAGGAATGAATGTTATGAAAAATTAAAAAATAAATTAACTTGGAATACAAAATTATCTAAACAAGATTATTTTATTGAATTAAAACGACATAAATATGCAATATGTCCAAGAGGAAATGGTTTAGATACACATAGATTATGGGAATGTTTATATTTAGATGTTATTCCAATTATGCTTAAAAAAGATAGTGTTAATATAGATAATTTACCAATAATTTACTTAGATGATTGGAATGATTTAGATTTTTCAAAATTAGATGCAAATTTTGAAAAATTAAGAATGAGTAAAATTACAATTGATTATTATAAAAATATAGTTGGTCTCATTTAACATTATAGTATTTACATAATATTATATTTAGTGTTTTTTACTTTAGAAAATTTTATAAAATTAATAAAGATACTTCTTTATCTTGGTAATTAAACCAAAATTTAAAATTAAATTTTTTAAGTGGTTCATAATTTATACTTAAAGGACGTGAACGATATGGTTCATCTTGATTATCGTATTTTTGTGAACTGGAATTATTAATTAAAATAAACTTAAATTTTTTTTTTCAATTAATTTTGTTCATAAAATAATTGATTTCATCACATGTCCAATGTTGTAATATATCTTTTAAAATACATAAGTCGGCATCATCAATTAGATCTATATTATTAAGTATATCCAAAGTTCTAAATGAATATTGAGGATATTTTTTTTGATTATATTCAATAATTTTATCATATGCATCATAGCCAAAATAAGATAATTTTTTATTTTCATATATTAAAAAAGAAGATTGCCAATCTCCACTATTTTTTTTATATTATTAATATCTATAAATTCTCTTATTTTAGAAATATAAATTAGATTAAAATCTATTTTTGAACCTCCACCACTACTACCTTTATATTCTTGGTTGCCGTTATTTCCCCATTCATTGGTTTCATATATTTTTGTGAAAATATCGGTATGATTTTCAAAATTCATAATAATATACTATAATAATATATTTTTAAATAACTTTTTAATTATATAAATAATTATCTCATATACCAATGATATGAAACATATTCGTAATCATCGATATTATTAAGATTATTAACATTTTTCCAATTAAGTTTTCTTATTAAAATTGATTCAGAGTGATTTCTTAATATATAATTAAAATATAATTCATATTCAGATGCTCCTGAACCTTGTACATCTTTGACTAATTTTAAAAAAATATTATAAAAAAAATCATTATGTTGTCGTTCTACAATATTAATAATTTCATTAATATATTTTGTTTCAAACATCATATGATGACAAATTCCTGACATATTATGAATTTGTTTTGTAAAATTATTATGTAGGTTTTGCATATGTTCGAAATATGGTTTATGATATTCTGTGCCAAAATTATATGTACATTTACCATTTTCAATAAATGAAACAGGCTTTAAAAAAAATGTATCACTATCAATTACTAAATATTTATCTGCAATATTTGGTATTATTAATCCTGCATACAATTTAAATAATTGTTGTAAATACCAACCATTTCTATTTATTTTTCCATGATATTTAGCTACTGTATCAATAGTAAATGGAAAAATATCTTCAAAAATGGTAATACAATCATCTATTTGTAAAGAAGTATCACAACTAATTAAAAATATATTTCTGTATCCAATTATATTTTTTTTTGTATAAGGTATTTGTTTTTTTATAATGTCTAAATCATTTGGACCTACTGGTATAACTATATCAAATAACATTAAATATATTAAAATATATATATTATTCTTTAAGTATTTTATGTGTTTAAATTTAATAAATAATAACATATATATATATATATATATATATATATATTATGAATAATCAAGAAATTGTTTTAAAATTAATTAATGAGTTTTTTTATAAAAGACCCCAAAAAACACATCATGAAACTTTGGGAACTTATGAAAAAAATATTTTAATTCCTGGTGGAGAAAATGGTTTGTTTTATACGCATATAAATTATTATACAATTATGAATTCATTACTTGAGTTAATAAAAATTAATAAAGATTATTATATATTTGTAGAAACAGGATGTTCAGCACATGGCACAAGATCTACCCAATTATGGGATAAATTTGTAAATTTATTTGATGGAAAAGTAATTTCTGTGGATTTGAATAATGATGCTGTTAATTTAACAAATAATTTAACATCAAATAAAACAAACGTTATTTGTAATGACTCATTAAATATTTTACCAACTCTAAACGAAAAAATAGATTTTTTATATTTAGATTCGTATGACGTAAATTTTTTAAAACCTGAAGATAGTGCAAATCACCACTTAAAAGAATTTAATTTAGTAAAACATTTGTTGCATAAAGATAGTATTGTATTAATCGATGATACACCTTGTAATCCAGAATGGTTAGATAATGGCAAATATTCTCCAATTTATTCCGAATATAAAAAAACTTTTAATGATAAAATGTGTGGAAAAGGTTCTTTAGTAAATATAGAATTAGAAAAAATGGGAGCAACAAAAATAATGCATCAATACCAAGTTTTATGGAAAATATGAAAAAAAATTATTTAAATTTTAATAAAAGTATTTTCCATAGGATTGTCTCCCATAAAATTTTGTAATTTTTTTGAATGAATATGTAAATTTATTATTTGTATTAATTTATCATTAATTTTTATAAAAGGCTTATATAAATTTTTTTCTTTAATCCAAAAATATTCATGATTATTATATTTAACTATACTATCAGGATTTATAAATCCTCTTGTATCTCCTGAAATATTTCTTTCATCGACACCGCCTAAATATTGACCTATTGCAGCAGCATCAAATATTTTATTATATTTACTAAAATTTTCTACTAAATCTTTTTTTTCATCTTCATATATATTTATATATATTGGTAATCTTTCAATAATTGCTTTATTATAAAAACCGATGTTTTGCATATCATTATTATAATAATTATAATTTTTAATTATTTGTTCCATTGAAAAATAATTAGGTATAAAAATTATTGAAGGTATTGCTCTATCATTTCTATCATATGGGACACATAATTTTTCAATATTATTAAAATTTATATTATCTAAATTTTCATATACCATAACATCATTTTCAATATGTATACAATTTAAAAAATTATTTTGTTTAATATATTCATATAAAATAAATAATCTCATAGAACAATAATGCCAAAAACCATTTCTGAATTGTCTATCCAAATTACTTTTGTTTTCATATTCATTTAAATTTAAACTTGCGATATCAATCAATTTTATATCATATCCTTCAAAATTATAAAAAAATTCCCTATTGCATATTACCACTATATCATAATTTTTAAACAATATTAAATTTTTTATGTTATATAATATATAATTTTGAAAATTACCGACACATACTAAAATTATTTTCATTTATATGTATAAATAAAATAAATAATTTTTAATAAAAAAACTCAAGAAATAAAATTAAACTTCAATCCATCCATCTATACTAAACATATCTCCAAACCATATTTTTTTGGCTCTTGAATATTTGGGATAATATATTTTTGAGAAAAATCCCAAATAACCAATAACTGCAGAAAATGAACCATGCGATAATATAATATGTTTACAGGTACTTGCAAACATAATGGTATTAACTTCATCATAATTAATAAATTCAATGTCATTATATTTTTTTTTAATATTTTGCACAATATGGCTATTAAAATTATCTGACGATAAATATATTTTATCATAACTTATTTTTTCAATTGCTTCTAAATAATATTCATATCCAGAATTCCAAATTTCTGCATCATCCACTCTAATATGTATAAAAAGGTCATTATTATTATTGTATCTATTTTTAAAGTTATTAGCATTTATAATGTTATCTTTTACATTTTGCAAATATTTATATAAATAATTAGTTATATCTTTTGTTTGGAAAAAATCACAATATGGACCAACATTATAATTAATTTTGTCTTTATTTAAAATTTCAAAAAAATTATCATCACCTAATTTAATTGTTTCTCTATATTTATTTTTTCCAATGTATAAATTTATTCCTAATTTATTTATTTTATCGTAACTAGTATATTCAAAATATAAGTCATGTTTTTCTGCAATTAAACTTGTAGCTAAATTTCTAATGATTTGATTTCCTAATCTTCCTAAATTATTGTTAGGTTTTGCAAACATTATATAATAAATAATTATAAAATTATTTTTATAATTTAAACACGACTAAAAAATATATATGATAAATATATTTTTATTTAAATTATACTATTAATAAACGTAAATTATCAGCAAAACAACATTCTAAATTTAAATTTTTAATATTATTTATTCTAGTTAAGTCTACGTTTTCTTTTATAAAATTTGCAAATTCAACTTCAGGACTACTTATAAAACTATATCTAAATTTTTTTATAAATTTACATTTTACAGCAAATAAACCAAGAACACAATCATCTAAATTATTATGATATTGAAGAGAACAAACATTAAAAAATTTAATAAATGCATCATAGTTGTCTTTATTTAAAATTATATTATCAATAAAATGTGTATTTAATAATTTATATCTTCCTGTTAATTTAATAATAATATCATCATCTTGAATATTGTATTTATCAATTACTGATTTTATATCCATTAACTCATTTTGACCTTTATGTTTAAAAACTTGATTATTATTATTTGTATATACTACATCACAACCAAGATTATCTAAATAAGTATTGTTATTATTTCCATTTTCCACAATTATAATTTTTATATTATAATCCATAAGTAACAATATGGCATTTTTTATTGAATCTAAATATCTATTTTTCCTATGTTCATAATCACTATTTCCAAATTTATTATTGATTGTTGTAGTAATAATTAAATAAATCATTATATATTAAATTAATATTTTTTTTTTGTAAAAAATATTAATTTTGATAATGTAAATAACTATAATTTAAATACAATAATTTATAAAAAAATGACAATAATAATTATATAATTCCTTATTTTAATAAAGAAAAATAAAAGTTATAAAATTAAATAATGTAGTTATTAAATATTTTCCAGATATTGAATTTACAAAAAATTTTTATGAAATACAAAATAAAGTAAAATCTGATGGAAGAAATATTACAAAAAAATTTCAATGGCACAAAATGCATTTATTCAATACGTTTTTTAAACTATGGAATTATGTATTTTATATAGATTGCGGAACAACAATTTTTTCTGATGTATCACCAATTATTGATGAAGTTAAAGAAAATACATTAATTGCACATTCAGATGCATATCCTACATATGTGTGGAAATTAAAATGTCAATTTGAACAAAACAATGATTTTTATTCTAAATTAAATAGTAAATATAATTTAAATATTGATTATTTTCAGACAACAATAATGCTTTATGATACAAATATCATAAAAAATGATACATTTGATAATTTGTATAATTTAGCTTTGCAATTTCCAATAAGTAGAACTAATGAGCAAGGCATAATTGCTCTATATTTCACAAATATAAAACCTTTATATGAACAAATTAAAATAAAAAATGATGATACATTTTTTTACGATTACTTGAGTAGAAATAAAAATAATAAATATATAATGCTCAAAGTCTTGAGTAATTTTTAAAGGATTTATATAAATTATGCTTAAATATAATTTATATAAATTATTATAATGAAAGACATTATAGTTAAACAATTTTTTTTATTTAACCAAAATTTTAACAAAGATTTAAACATTATAGAAAATAATTTATTTATGGTTTATGATAGTTTAGCCAATTTAAATTTTGAAAAAGCAAAAAATTATGACCTAAAATCAATAATATGGAAATATGACAATAATAATTATAGAATTCCATACTTCAATTACGAAAAAATTCAAGTTATAAAATTAAATGAAAAACAAAATGTATATGATTTTATTTCCTCTTCTTCAATAATTCCTTATTCAGAAATTATTAGTGGAGAAAAATTATTGTCTCTAGCAGATGTATTTATAGGCAATAGCAATTCATTAAATGCTAATCCAAATACTAGTAACTTTATAAAAAATAAAATTAATATAAATTCAATAAATAATTTAAATCCTTACAATAAAATATTTATTAAAACTGATGATTTAGTTCAATTTTATAATAAGTTTGATATAACTAATAAAACAATTATTACACATAATTCTGACTATGAAATTTCCGCCTCTTTTATAAATCAATTAGAAAAATGCAAATTACAATTATCACAAAATTGTTTATTTAAACATCCCAAATTAATTCCTTTATCAATTGGAATAGAAAATTCTATGTGGTTTAATCACGAATTATTAGAAAAAGTTAGAATAAGAACTGATATTATAAAAGATAAAGAAATTTATTTTTATTTTTCCTTAAATACTCATAATAGTAGAAAGGAATGTTATGAAAAATTAAAAAATAAATTAACTTGGAATACAAAATTATCTAAAGAAGATTATTTTATCGAATTAAAACGACATAAATATGCTATATGTCCAAGAGGCAATGGTTTAGATACACATAGATTATGGGAATGTTTATATTTAGATGTTATTCCAATTATGCTTAAAAAAGATAGTGTAAATATAGATAATTTACCAATTATTTACTTGGATGATTGGAATGATTTAGATATTTCAAAATTAGATGCAAATTTTAAGAATTTAAATATGAGTAAAATTACAATTGATTATTATAATAATATAATAAATATTTAAAAGATAATTATGATTATTTATATAAATGAAACTAACTACAGTTATTGCTTCTGTAAATTCAAATCCTAATTATTATTTGTTCATACCTAAACAAATTAAATTTTGGAAACATTTTAATATAAATTTTATTGCAGTTTTTATTGGAGAAAAAATACCTGATGAATTAAATGAATATACATCAAATATAATTTTATGGAATAAAAATTTAAATTTAAATTCTGCCTTTGTTGCACAAAATATTAGAATTTATTATCCTTCTTTACTCACTCTTCCTGATGATGAAATAGTAATGATTACGGATATGGATATGTTGCCTACAAATGATAAATATTATAAAGAGGGTCTTGAAAATTTTAACAAAGATGATTTTATTTATTATAGAAATATAGACGGAAATCAAATATATATGTGTTATAATGCTGCACATCCAGAAACTTGGAGTAAAGTTTTTAATATAAAAAATGAAAATGATATTGAAAATATTATAAACACTACTTATAATAGTAATTACTGTGGTATTCCTGGAAAATCAGGTTGGTTCATTGATCAGGAAATAATGTACGCAAATTTAATTACGTATCCTAATTTAAAAGTTTTAAATCGTCCAATTAAACGTTTGGAAATGTGGATACTACAGAGACACATAAATAATAAAGATAAGAATTACATTTCCAATTATGACGATGCACATTATCATCGTTCATACTTTAATAATAAACATTTAATTGAAATTAGTGAAAAAGAATTAAAAATATAATTTTAAAATCTTAAAATAAAAATAATATAAATTAATATCTATATTATTTTACATTATGGTAAAAGTAGTTTCTTTTAGTCTTTGGGGTAATGAAAGTAAATATACTATTGGTTCACTTAAAAATGCTGATTTAGCCAAAGAATTTTATCCTAATTTTGAATGCTGGTTTTATATTCACAAACCTTCTGTACCACAAAATATTATTGATGAACTTGCTAAAAGAGATAATATAAAAATTTTTTTTAAAGAAGGAAACATTGAAACAACAAAGCCAATGATGTGGAGATTTGAACCAATAACAAATCCAGAAGTTGAGGTAATGTTATCAAGAGATACAGATACTAGAATTTTACAAAGAGAAAAATTAGCAGTTGAAGAATGGTTACAATCAGATAAATTATTACATTCTATGAGAGATCATCCACATCACAATTTTAAAATTCAAGCAGGAATGTGGGGTATAAAACAAAATAATTTATGTAATTGGACTGAACTAATGGCAAATTTTTCCCAAAATAATAAATCTTATAATAGGTTCGATGACCAAAATTTTTTAACAAATTATATTTATCCTATATACTTAAATACTCTTTTTGTACACGCAACTTTCAATAAATTTGAACCATTTGCAAAAAATTTTCCCATACCATATTGTCAAAATTATAAATTTGTTGGTGAATATGTCTATGCAGATGATTCCAGATCACCTCAACATATTCAAATTTTAATACGTTCATTAAGAAAATAACCTATCTAAATCCAGAATATACTCCTATATTACATCTTAAACCTAAAGCATGTGGTGTAACTGATAGATACAAGCCCCTTATCCTATCCCTATAATTATATGTTCTAAATCCAGAATTATGTAAATGATGACTTTTAATTGTAAATGATGGATTAATTACCTGATATTTATGTTCATTTA
>Ga0194133_10008827_pt1 | contig 11690 bp, 14 predicted proteins | sample TA2KigOf40mmetaG_FD_155448 | JGI IMG/M metagenome (GOLD analysis project Ga0194133, IMG submission 155448) | Freshwater microbial communities from Lake Tanganyika, Tanzania - TA2015055 Kigoma Offshore 40m | ecosystem: Environmental > Aquatic > Freshwater > Lake | place: Tanzania: Lake...
ACTTTATGTTATAAAGGAGATTTGTGATTTTCTATTAAGTTAAATTCTCTTAATTTATTATCAATGTTATTCTTTTTAATTATATATTTCTCTTGAAAAAAAAAATACGGAAATTGTTTTAAACTTAATTGGAAAAAAAAATTTCTAAAAAAACTTAAATAGGTAGAAAAAAAAATAACATTTGATTTAATTATTTTGGAAAAAAAAAAATTAATTATTAAATAAAATTTTTGTAAAAATAATAAAATTGGATTTAAATTATTTATTGAATTAAAAAAAATTTTTTTTTTAAATTTAAGACTGCTTATTTGCCGAAATATGTTTTTATGATAATTTTCATCATATAATTTATAAGAAAAATCTAAGTAATTTTGAGGAACATAGAAATTTACATAATTTTCATTAATTTTAATTAATTTTTTTTTTTTTAAATACTTAAATTTTAAGAATACATCATAAATAAAAATGAATAGCCATGGACCTAATAAAAATCTCCAATCATTTTTAGAATAATTAAGATTATGAATGAAATTAAGCTTGTAAGTGAGCTTTTTTAAGAAAAATTCATTAACTTTTAAAACGTAGCCATAAATATTTTCATAATCTTTACAGGATTCATGCCAACTAATATATTCTGATAATTCAGTTTTATTATAAATCTTATAAATTTCTTTATTTATCTTAAAATTCATTTTTTTTTAAAATTTTTTCATTATATAACGCGCTGTTAATCTATTTGAATAATATTACTTAATTTTTCTTACATATTGCTTTACGATAAAAAATAATCTCATATTTTTATAGGTATTTAAAAAATTTAAAATATTTAAATAAATTTTTTTTATATACAGATTCAATACCTCAAACTTTTATCATTGAAAGAATTTTTGACTAGTTATGTTTGTTATATTTTTTATTTTTTAAAATTAAACCTTCAACCCTTTCGAAAATATAATGACCTAAAAATATGTGAGACTCTTGAATTCTTGCTGTAATTACTGATGGAACATTAATTGGGATATTACAATATTTTTGAGCATTACCTCCGGTTTTTCCAAAAAAACCTATGGAAATTATATTTTTTTTTTTAGCAGTCTTCAGAACTTCGACTATATTTTTAGAATTTCCTGATGTTGAAATTGCAATTAAAACATCCTTTCCTTTGTTGCTTAAAGCCTCAAGGTTTCTTGAAAATATATATTTAAAATCATAGTCATTAGTGCAAGCGGTAATTGTTGAAGTGTCCATTGCTAAGGAAATTGCAGGTATAGGATTTCTATTAACATTCGGTCTTAATCTTATTAAGAATTCAGCAGCTAGATGTTGCGCATCAGCGGCGGAACCACCATTACCGCAAAGGAAAACTTTTCCTCCTAATGATAATTTTTTATAAATAATTTTTATAATTTTTTTTATTTTATTATCTAATTTTAATAAACCCAAATTTATGTTATTTTTTTCTACAATAGAAAGTCTAAAGTTTATTTTTTCAGATTTGTTTACATATTTTACCAAACTGATCTCCCACCATCAATTATTAGGTTTTGTCCAGTCATATAACTTGATGCATCAGAGCACAAAAATTGTATAGCAGATTTATACTCATCTACTTTTGCCATTCGTGACATGGGAATTAATTTTGATATTTTTTTTACAAATTTTTTATCCTGTTCATCAAACACACTGCCTGGACATAAACAGTTAACTCTAATACCAAATTTTGCATAATATGTAGATAGATATTTAGTAATCCCAATCACTCCATGTTTAATGGCTGAATATGTTATAGGTTTTTTAAAACTACTATTTTTTGCTTCATACAATCTTTGATCTGGAGCAATAATTCCAAGATCTGAGGAAATATTAACAATAACTCCACCCTTTTTTTTCATTTTTGTACCTATTATTTTACTTAATAAGAATACTCCTGTGAGACCAACTGAAATTTCTTTATTCCATTGTTGCAAATCAAAATTTTCTAAATTATTATTTTTACTAACTTGAAATTTAGGATTTAAGGCTGCATTATTTATTAACACATCAATATACAATTTATTTCTTTGCAAAAAACTTTCTAATCTTTTTATATCTTTCTCTGAGTCAACGCTTCCAGGAAATTGATAAAAAATATTATTGTATTTTTTTTCTAAATAATTCTTAAATTTTATTGATTGTTTTCTGTTAGTATCAAAAATAATAATAGACGCACCAACTTCAGCTAGTGCTTCACAATGCATTTTGCCTAACAATCCTGATCCTCCTGTAACAATTGCTATTTTTTTTGATAAATTAAATTTTTTTAAATAATTCATGCCTAATATTATATAAACAATTCTTTAAAACATTCATCGTAAACTTTTAATCCTTCTATCAATGCACTTTTAGAAATTGTTAAAGGCGGTCCAAGCTTAATAGTTCCTCTTCCAGTGCAAATAGAAAATACACCTTTTTGCATAGCTTTTTCACAAATTTTATTTACAATTAAATCATCTAGCTTATTTTCACTTTTCTTAAAAATAAATATTCCATAAATCATACCTTTTCCTAAAACATATTTTATCCTGTCGGGATATTTAAGCTTCCATTGTTCTAAAGTTTTTTTCATTATTAAACTTTTAATTTTAATGTCTTTTAAAAATTTTTTTTTAGACATACATATTAAATTTCCTAATCCTGCTGCGCATGACAAAGGATGGCCCCCATGTGTACTTGTATATGCGGAATCTAAATTTATATACTTTGAATTTCCTAAGACTGCTGAAAGCGGAAGACTGCCTGAAATTCCTTTGCCACAAATAACCAAATCTGGAATTACATTGTAATGTTGAAAACCAAAAATTTTTCCAGTTCTATAAAAGCCAGCTTGTATTTCGTCAAAAATTAATAGAGATTTATTTTTTTTTGCAAATTTAGCTACTTCTGCAACATAATCTTTTGGATAAAATATAGCTCCATAACCCTGAAAAGATTCTAGAAAAAAACCTGCTATTTGCGATAATAAAATTTTCTTTTTTTTTAAAAAACTCAAGTGTTCATAAAATAATTTTTTTTCATTTTTGTGTTTTTTATCTAAAATCCAAGGATAGGGAAATGGAAGATGGATTATATTTTTATCAAAATTTTTTATCCATGAGTGATCGTTAAATTGACCACTTAACATTTGGGCATTTAATGTTTTTCCGTGATAATTTCCCTCCCATGATATTATATATTTTTTTTCTTTCTTAAAATTTAATCCATAAATTTTAGTTATTTTGATTGCCCTTTCTGTTGCTTCTGTTCCTGCGCTAAGTAAAATGGCTTTGTCTAACTTTTTTGGAGCAATTTTAAGTAAAGCCTGTAAAAACTTTTTTCTAATAATAGTTGGATAGTAATAACTATGCAAAAGAGGTTTATCTAAAATTTTTTTTATTTGTTTTAAAATCTCTTTATTTCCATGACCTGTATTTGTTACAAATATTGAAGATGTAAAATCAATCCAACAATTTCCATAAGGGTCGTAGATTTTATCATTTACTGCTTTATCCCATATAACTGGCAGTTGTTCTACAGCATTGGAACTTTCATATTCCTTTAATCTTCTTAATATTTTAAGTGACTGGGGGACCGGGAGTTTTGTTTGGATTATTCTATTTTTGGTAAAAATTTTTTTTACACTTTTTGGTTTTAAATTAAAATTAAATTTTGCCATTTCATTTAAAGAAATTTTCTTTTTTTTTTAAAATTTTTACAACTATATTAACTAAATCATAAATATAAATAAGATTAAGAGAAACATTATTTATGTTTATTTTATTAATTATATTTTTTATTTCAGGTAATTTATATAATTTATTAAATTTATCTGAATTAGCGGCATATTTTTTCATAACAATAAATTTTTTTTTATTATTAATTTTTGCTAAAATCTTTACTTTTGATCTTTCCAGATATTTAACATCAGCTATATTTTCAGCTAAATGAATTGCTGTGCACTTATCAAGTTTTACGCCAATTAATAAGACGTAGCCTCTGTTAATATAAAGTTTACCTAAGGGACTATTTATACTTTCGGGTTCAAACAAGTTATGCTGTGACATAATTTTTTTAGCATTTTTTCCTATTCCGCAAAAAGAATTAAGTGGATGATCACTTCGATAAGCGTTTTTATAATTTAAAATATAATTAGATAAAATTCCTCTATTTGAAGGCAGTGTAAATTTTTTATCAAAATAACTCATATTTAATCTTATTTTTTCTTTTTCAGCTTTAGAAAAACCCCCTCTTGCCCATTGTCTAGGATCGCTTATTTGTGAAGTGTGAGTTGGTAAAATTATAGTACCTTTCTTTAAATTTATAATTTCTGACAATGCATCAAGGATATCTTGAGGTCCATTAACAAGATATCCGATCCTAGATAAAGATGAATGCACAACTAAATCCATGCCTTGTTTAATCCCTAACTTTTTAAAAGCATAAATAAAATCTTTTTTTGAAAGAACCTTCATTTTGAAAATTTTTTAATAACTTTTTATAATTTTAATTTTTCCCATGTTTTTGCAAGTAACGAAATATCTTTAGTTTTTTATAAATGATATTTCCTCGCAACTTTACCAGATCATTATAATTTTCAATTTCACCAACATCTGGACTTAGGAAACCAAAACATTTATTACCATACAGTGTTTTTTTTTTTAAATTTTTAGTATCAACTATATCTACATAACCCTGACCAAAATATGTTTTTGGTAGTTTTTGTCTTGGTAAGTTTGCTAATTCTTTATTATTAGATTTAAAATAAAAATTTGTTAATGGATTTAAGATGCCAGTTTTGTCTAAATGAAAAGTTTTCCAAGCGGTCTCTGACATTTCATAGACAGATCTAAGCCCTGTTAAAGATTTATTTGTTGAAATAACTTTAATAGCCCGGTCAATTAATTTTGGATCTCGATATGGAGTGGTTGGTCTAATTTGAACAATATAATCAATATTGATATTTTTATTAAACTTAAACCACTCATAGCAATGATTAATAGCATCAAAATCAGTAGATGAATCTGTTGCATATTTTTCAGGTCTTAAAAATGGAACCTCTGCTCCATATCTTTTGCCTAACTTTGCAATTTTTTTATCATTCGTTGACAAAATAATTTTATCAATCTTTTTTGAAAGTTTGCATGCGGCTATTGACCAGGCCAAAAGTGGATAACCATGTAAATCAACTATATTCTTATATGGTATTGATTTTGATCCACCTCTAGCCATAATTAGAGCGTAAATAGATTTCTTCATTAACTAAAATTTAGTTTGAAACTGCATTTCTTTCTCGCAAACCCTTAAATACTGGTGACATTGGTTTACAAGTTAATAGATTTTTAAAAGGTCTGTTACTGTCAATAGCTGATTTAATTTTAAAACATGTTTTATCAAATGCACTAATTAATATATTTAAATCCGATAATTTATGAGACTGTGAAAGCATAAGAACACCAGAAAAACATAAAATGCCATTTTTAAACATTTCTTGCTGATATAAGGTTGACAGAAATCTATCTTGTTTGCCATTAATATCATGGGTGTTAATCATTAGTCTTACTGGATATCCTGCAAGAGATACATACCGTGAGATTGAATATTTTTTAATTATGTTTAAAAAATTTTTTTCAATATACTCTCCTTTTTCCCATAATGATTTAATAACATTCTCTTTTTTAAGTATCTTGAGATTCTCTATTGCGGCAGCCAATGTTAGCGCTTCCGGGCCATAAGTTGATGATAAAAAAACTTTATCAAAATGCTTCATATATATTTTTTTTCCAGTTAAAATACCTAATGGCATTCCATTTGTAATTCCTTTTCCAAAAATAGATAAATCTGCAGATACTCCAAAATAATTCTGCGCCCCACCAATATTAAATCTAAATCCTGAAATACATTCATCTAATATAAATAAGGCTTTATTTTTTTTAGCAAGTAATTTTATTCTCTTTAATGTATTTGTTTGCGGACAATTTATGCAGGCTTTCAAAAAAGATCTAGGATTTCTTTTGTCTTTATAAATGCATTTCGGCCTTTGCCCTATAACAGGTTCCATTATTACGGCAGCAACTTGGTTTTTATATTTCTTGAACATTTTCTCAAGAGCATCAATATTTCCATAATCAAATGGTATAGTTAATTTTTTAATTTCATCTGGTATGCCTGAATTTTTATCTGTCGACCCAATATACCAATCGTGAAAACCATGATAACCATAACAAAATATTATTTTCTTGCCTGTTACATAACGAGCAAGTTTTATTGATGCCGCACAAACATCACTTGCGTTTTTAGAAAATTTAACCATCTCTGCAGATGGTATTATTTTTACAATTTGTTCTGCCAACTCAACTTCTAAGGTATTAATCATGCTAAATAATATTCCTTTATTAAGTTGAGATTTAATTGCTTTATTGATTCTTCTGTCACAATGTCCAAGTGTAACTGGCCCACAACCCATAACCATGTCTATAAATTTATTTCCATCAACGTCCCAAACGTGACAACCCTTTTGTTTTTCAAGGATTTTGGGTGCACCTCCGTCTGGAAAAACACCAGGAGCTCTACTAAAAGTATTTGTGCCTGAAGCAATATATTTTTTCGACTTTTTATATAATTTATTGCTTATTTTAATTCCTTTTTTTAAACCAAAACTCATAATATAAATTTCTGTATTTCTATGTTGGTTATAATTTTCATATTAAAATATTATATATTACAATGCATTATTTTTTTAAAATAATAAAATTGCTTTTTAAAAATTGAGACTCCTTCATTATCCCTGTAACACTGCATAATAAAATATATATCTTTACGACGAACATATTTTTTAAATAGAAAAAAAAACTTTTTAAAGTTAACGTCTCCGGCTCCTAGAACAACTGAAGGACCACCTATCAACCTATCTTTTATATGAATAGAAGATATTTTTTTGCCATAAGTTTTAAATTCTTCACTAATATCATAATTTTTATAAGCGCTGTTACCAAGGTCGTAATTAATAGTAAATTTTTTAGATTTTAAAGATTTAATGAACCTTAAAAAATCACTAGGCTTCAAATCAGCTTCAAGGGCGATATTAATGTTCATTTTATCAAGAAAATCACTAAAGGAGTTTAATATTTTTATTGTTTTTTTTAACTTTATTTTTGAATTTAACGAAGAATTATCAACAAAAGGCAGAACTATATCTGTAACATCTAAATAAGATGCATTACAAATTAATCTTTTCAATAAATTAATTTTTTTTTTTGACGAGCCTTCAAACAGTGGATTATACATAAAATAATCTGCACAAATCGATCTAATTTTTATTTCATTCATTTTTTCTAAATTTTTGATTATCTGTATTTTTTTAAAATCAAGTAATGGATGTCCATTTATATTTTTATCACCAAAAATAAACTCAATATATTTAAGATTAAATTTTTTTGCCAAAGAAAATTCTTTTTTCCAACTATTCTTAGGAAAAGATTGAAACTGATTTTTATATTTAGGAAGTAATCTTCCTTGCATAATGCCTAGATTAATGTGCATAAATGTTTAAAATTATTATATATTTAAAATTAATATGAAAATATTCAAAAATTACCCCTTGCTGGCCGCTACCACCCCCCCCCCTTCTATCTTCTTTTTTAAACCTTTAAAATGTAATAATAAAAATTTTAGAACTAAATCAAATTATTCAAATAAATATTTTCAAGCAAAGGATGAGGAAATTCTAAAATATTCTCTAAATGAACTAAGAAGAATAAAATATTGTCCAGTTTGCAGTAGTGGCAAAAAAATTAAATTTATAAAGAAATACTTTTATGAATATGTTAAATGTCAAAACTGTTATAATGTTTATTTAAAAAACCCAATTAAAAAAAAAAGAATAATTAAATTATATGAATCCTCAAAAGAAGATATTCTTTCTCGAAGAAGAAAAAAATTTAGACCATTTAAAAGATATTATGAACAGTTGTACGCAAGATATTTTAAAATTATAAATTATTATTCCCCAAAAAAATCAAATCTTTTAGACATTGGATGTGGAGATGGAAATTTTATTAAATTTTTGTATCAAAAGAAGATTTTTAATTTATTTGCAAATGAAATAGCATCCTCTGAGGCCAAAAATTTAAAATTGATTTTAAAAAATAATTTTTTTAATAAAAGTATCGAAAATATAAATTTTAAAGAAAATAAATTTCATACTATTACAATGTGGGGAGTTCTAGAGCATCTTACGAATATAAATCTAACTTTTAAAATTATAAAAAAAATCTTGGTTAAAAATGGTATTGTTTTTTTCTTAATTCCAAACATAAATAGTTTTGCTTTTAAATTACTTAAAGAAAAAACACCTACTTTGGCGCCTAGAGACCATCTTAATTTTTTTAATTTCAAATCTATAAAATACATATGTAAAAAATTTAATTTAAAACTTATTCATAGATATCAAGAACTTCCAATTATTGACTTAATACACCCACTTATAAAGTGTACTAAAAAGTTAAATGAAGAAATTATAAAAAAAAAACAATGTTATTATGATATATACTTTTTACAAAACTCAAATTAAATCAATTCTTTTTTGATTGGAGCTAACTTTTCTCTTATTTTTAGTTCCTCTGGTAAAATTTTTTTTATGCCGTCTCCTAAAGCGCTCTCAACAATTCTAATATACTGAGACATTAATCTAAATCCTTCAGTTTCTAAAGAGGCGGCTTGATCAGACCCATACATTGTCCTATCTAAAGTAATATGTCTTTCAAGAGAAGATATTCCTAGCGCTGCAGCTGCTACACTAACTGCTCTGCCATTCTCGTGACCACTATAACCTACGTTACACTTGAAAATTTTTTTTAATGTGGTTATCATCAATAAATTAGCATCACTATCATTCATAGGATAAGTACTTACTGTATGCATTAATTCAAATGAACATTTTAATTTTCTAAAAATTTTTACTACTTTTGAGATTTCTTTAATAGTATGCATGCCTGTAGATATAAAAGTATGCTTTTTTTCTTTAGCCACAGCCTCGATCAAAGAGTAGTTTGTCAACATAGCTGAGGCAATTTTATTATATTTGCATTTAAATTGTTTAATAAATTTTAAGCTATTTAAATCCCAACAACTAGCAAACCAATCAAAATTCTTTTTTTTACAATAATCATTTATCCGCTCATACTGCTCTTGTTTAAATTCCAGCCCCTCTTTTTGTTGGCGAGTAATTTTTCCCCATGGACTCTCTCGTGGCGTATTTAAAATTTCTTTTGTATAAACTAAATCTATAGTTCTTTTTTGAAATTTTATAGAATTTGCACCCGCATATATCGCTGCATCTATTAATTTTTTTGCAATATTAATATTGCCGTTATGATTTATTCCTGCTCCGGCAATTATAAATATTTTTTTCATAAACTTAATTATTGCAAAATAGTAAATTAAAAAAATTATTAAAAATAAATAATATAGTAACAAGTTAATTTGTATCGAAAAATTTTTTCAGTGCATAAATCAAGCCAATTGAGCTATTAGTAACGGTAAGCTTAACGTGTTACCACGCTTCCACACCCGTCCTATCAACGTCATAGTCTACGACGGCTATTATTTTTGGCTTCAAAAAATTTACTTCTCCCAATACCTTAATTTTTTGGCAACTTCAATCTCACAATCAAAAATATTCTTTTCTTTATTTCCAGTAATCATTGGAATTTTTCTTATAATACTAACCAGCTCCTCCAATCCTTTCTTTTCTAAAGATGCGGCCTGATCACTTCCATACATTGCTCTATCAAGAGTGATGTGCCTTTCTATGCTTGTTGCTCCTAAACATGTTGCAACAATTGATGGTGATACTGAAGTTTCATAACCACTGTAACCAACTTTACATTTGTATTTATTTTTTAAATCTTGAATTATATGAAGATTAAGCTGATACAGTTATGTATCAACTCAAATTCACAGTTATTATCTCTAAAAATTTCAACTACTTTATCTATCATTTTATAATTACTCATGCCTGTAGAAATAAAAATATCTTCTTATAAAAAATTACAATTATTTAAAATATTTTTTAATTAATCTATAATTTTTTTGAACATCTTTTATTTTTGTTTTCCAACCAATATTTAAAGAAGAAATCAAAATTTTACTTTTAAATAAATTATTATAGGTACCTTCTCTATTCACTTGTTTTATAATTTTAATTCTTATATTATCTATTAGTTTTTTTCTCAGCGATATCCAAATTTTACTAAAATACAAAAGAGAATTTTTTTCAATATAATTGTATGAAAAAAATAAACTTTTATCTTTACTGATCTTTATTTTTTTTCTAAATATTAAATCACCTCGATCTATTTTTTTAGATACAAAATGTAAACAAATTGCAAAATTATTAAATACCGCTGACCAAAGAACGGGGTACACCCCTCTATTTTTTGGAAGATATGAATTATGAAAATTTATTGCTTTAAATTTTACTATTTTTAAAATTTCATTAGAAATGACATATCTGTAGTGAAAACTTATTATTACTTCAATTTTTTTTTTTTTAATAAATTTTGATGTAATTTTTTGTTTGAAAACAGTGATTTTATCATTAGATTTTTTAAGAAGTATTTTTTTTAAATTATTTAAATGATAATTATTACTTTGTGAATTTAAGATTAAAATATTCACTTATATTTTGACTACTGATCCCATTTTTATAAATGAATTGTCTTTGATTTTAATTTTATTTCTTATTATAGAACTAGCCCCTAAAAAACAATTTTGACCAATAGTTGTATTGCCTAATATAATAGTTTTTGGGTTTAAAACCGAAAAATTACCTATTTTACAATCATGATGTATTTGAGAACCTATATGTACTTTAACACAATTGCCAATTAAGGAATTAAAACTTATGAAAACATTAGAATATATTACACTTCCCAATTTTACATTTTTTTTGTTAACATATGAACTAGTAGAAATAAAAGTAATTAGATTTTCTTTAAAATTTTTAAAAGTAAATTGTCTTAACCTTATATCCTCAGTGGCTAGTAAAATTCCAGTATTTTTTTCTATTTTTTTTAAATCTTGAATCGACCCAAAATATTTGAACGGAACAATACTTTTTTCGAATTTATTTTTAGAAGTGTAACCTAAAATTTTTAATTTTTTAATTTTTGATAAATCGTAGTAAAGATCATAATCCCAGCCTACTAATATTATTTTTTTAAACTTTTGTGGATAAATCATATTCTAATTAACATTGTAAATTTTTACCACCATCTATTGATATGCATTCACCAGTAATATAACTTGATTTTTTACTACATAAAAAATATATTAGATTTGATAATTCTTTTGGATCGCCACTACGCAAAAGCGGTACTTCAGAAATTTTTTTAGATTTTCCATTTTTTAAAAAATGTGATGGTCTAATACAATTAACCCTAACGTTATACTTGGCATAATTAACCGCAAAGTATTTTGCAACAGTTTCCAACGATGACTTTGATAAGTGATATTCTAGATGTTGGTTTTTATTTATTCTTATAGCTGCCTCAGATGTAACTATTACTGCAGTTTTATTTTTTTTTAACAAAATTTTCAGGAAAATATATAGTTGATAAAACATTTACAGTAAAACTTTGTAATATTTTTTTGTTACCTAAATTTTTATCTCTATA
>Ga0194133_10008828_pt1 | contig 11689 bp, 10 predicted proteins | sample TA2KigOf40mmetaG_FD_155448 | JGI IMG/M metagenome (GOLD analysis project Ga0194133, IMG submission 155448) | Freshwater microbial communities from Lake Tanganyika, Tanzania - TA2015055 Kigoma Offshore 40m | ecosystem: Environmental > Aquatic > Freshwater > Lake | place: Tanzania: Lake...
GGCGCCACCGGCACCAAGGGAACGAATGATGTTGCCGTTGCCGAAAAGCTAATCTCGAAGATTGATGAAATCGCAGAGATTTTCTGGGCAACGAAGAAGTAAAGCGGTCGAGAGAATTGTTTCGCGCGACCCGGTAACCTTTAAATCACCGGGTCGAGGTTCGAGTCCCTCACAACCGACTTAGAAGGCAGGATTTTTCAGAAAATCTTATCGTGCGAATTGCTACCCATTTAAACTCTTTGAGAAACTAACCTTTCAACTTAAGTCACTAAGGATGAACGATTGGATCAGTAGTTCGCCAATTTTAAGAGCAAGAAACTTTTGTTGAACATGAAAAATCTTCAATGATTCATAGGTTGCTTTTCAACAACGGAATGAGTTAGAAATTGAAGTTTAAATGGACCGCTACTAAGTAACGGAGCCTTTTGTTCGATTGAAGAATTCTCCTGAAATAGGCTTTATGAATTTTGCTGGTACGCCGCCATACATGTTCCCTGATTTATAAACGCCTCGGGTTAGGACACTTGACATTGCGACTAAACAATAGTTTTCCACTCGCACACCAGGAGTCGCTTTAACGTTGGCAGAAATCAAACAATAATCGCCTATAGCAATTCTCTCGCAAGTTTGCTTGGCATTGGTGTAATCAATTTGATGCGAAATGAATATACTTCTCACGCCCGCCAAATCCGAGAATTTTCCAAACTCGATACCGCCCGAGCAATCAAAATAATTTCTTGAATTTACAGCCCCGTGACTCCCAAGCTTAAAAATCCCACTAAAACTCGAAAGGTAACGGAGTGCTGGTGCGGAAGAAAACCAATTGAAACTCCCAATTACTACATTATCGCCAACCTCTATACCTACATTTCGAAAGACATTAAAGGGTCTTATCACGGCGCACTCTCCCATCGAGAATCTCGAGACATTCCAAACGAGATTTGAACAGAAATTACAGTATTTTGAAATTTCAAAACCAAACACTTTCAAAACCATGTTCTTTGCAAGAGATTTAGGCAATAGACAAAGAATAAAAACAACTATATTCTTAATCATTTCAAATCCTCCGAGAACAAACTCTTTGCTATCATAGTTGAATCGTTTGCTTGGTCAATTGCATTTAATCTCATGATTTCTCTATCCCTATAATACACCCCAGGCGAAAGAGACTTGATTGTCGCCAATTCTTCAACTTTCCGTATTAATTCTGGAACAAACAAGAATTCTCTACTTGCCACTCCTGGTTGTAGAACTTCTGAAATTAGTGTGCCAGCCTCAGAAGTAACACAGATTACCCCACAATACTGAGCTTCGTGTACAACCAAAGGGGATGCCTCGTTTTCATAATTACTTGGAAAAAGTAAAACGTCCGAATTCATTAGATTCTCATGCAAGAAGTTCCCGTCAAATGCCGCGTGATATTTAAATTGGGTTGGGTAGCGTGTTTGGAGTCGTAGTATTCTGTCTGTGAATTGAAATTGCGAATCACTACCCATCAAGATCGCAGAAAAAATCTGATTTTCACGCAGAAAATACTCCATTACATCCAGTGCCAGATGGGAGCCTTTTTCTTTGGACAAATTCGACACATGAATCAATGTAAAATGTTCCGTCTGTATGCATGGTGAAGCGCAGCTAAAGCGCAGAGAAGGCACAAACGAATTACTCAAAATCATTGATGAAGCTGGTGCCTCCCAGCGTTTCGCATAGTCTAATTTCATCTTTTCTGAGAGAAAAACATTTGTGCAGTTATGAACGATATGCCTGTGAATTAGCCGCACATATCGTGGCAAGATTTCTTTTTGGCCGATAGGAAAATATGAATGATGATGGACCGTTACTTTAAATCCACGAATGAAACTAGAGATGATCACCACAGATTGACCTGCCAGTGCTAATCTATGTCCTAAACCAAGATAAATCTGACTTCTTCTTGGAAAGAATAAAACTCTAATTCCTGTCTTGATGAAGACAAAGAAGCGCTGCATTTTGAACATTTTGCGAGACTGAACACTTGTATTAATCATCTTTAGGCTAGTTCCTGGCTGAGTCGCAAAAAGGCGAAAAAGAGAATCCGTGACAAGACTGTTTCCATTGATCGGCGGTGGAAAATCTGCTACAAAAAATATCCGTATAGATTTACCCAGGGATGGAGTGCGAGGACTAGTCCGCTGCATTAGACGAGTATATTATGAGATAGCCATTAATTAGTGGAGAAGTTATGGAGATTAATGAGATATAACTCTGTGTTTTTTCGCGTGTGCTTCTTTATTTTAATCACACTTACTTTGATATTAATGCAATTCAGTTTAACTCTTGCTGGCGCAATGACATGGCTTATTTTTGTTACCGTAATCTCCTTATATCACTTACGAACGTATTGCCGAACTTTGACAATACCTTTTTTTTTACTTCCGTATTTTTGGATACTATCAAGTTTAATTTTTATATCAATAATTTCTAGTATGTTTATAGTGGCCTATGACATTCGTTTACATTACATGTTTGAAAGATATGCGTGGCAGAATAATTTTTCAGATGCAATTATATTGAGCTCGTTGGCCGTCATCAGTGTCTCCTTTGGTACATCGATATCTAGTTCTCATTCAAAGAATCATGTTCGCTATAGCTACATAATTTCTCCCTATCGGGCTACATCAACGGCGTTCCTTGCAATAACTCTCTACTTATACTGGGTATCGACACAAGGTGGCTTAAGTAATGTTTTAACTACTCGCACAGGTCTTCGGCTCAATGGTATACAACGGAATGTTGGTTACTTAGTAGATAGCCCCATGATTCTAGTATCAGTCTTTGTTTGCTTCTACATTTACTCCGAAATCAGACATTTCAAACTTCTTGTTCGCATGGCATTTTTAAGTCTTATAACAATTTCATTGATTCCCTATATATTGAGCGGGGGAAGATCTTATTTCATTTATGTCTTCTTAGTTTGTTTTATAGCGAAGAATATTATTCGATACACAGAAAAGATCAATATACCGAAAGTCAGACCAATATATGTTTTGATACTCACGCTCATACTGCCTGCGATTCTAGTAGCGCCAAGAATTTATCGGACTGAAAATAGCGTAAATTTAGAATCGTTAAAAAAAGCCTATTCGATCAAGGAGATTTCCCAGACTGTAATTGGTGGCGATGGAATTATGATTCCAACTCTAAGTATTTTGATTTCTGAGATTGGGAACAAGGTGGCGCCATTGCATGGATCCTCATATTTAAACTTGATTACTAAACCTATTCCGCGAGTATTATGGAAAAATAAACCGGTTGAATTCGATATGTATTTAAATAATTCTTTGTTTCCTGAGACCTCAAGATATTACGGTGTATCTTTTAGTGCTATTTCCGAACCGCTCACTAATTTTGGTGTTTTAGGTGTCGCAGTTTTCTTCACCTTAATTGGCTATCTGTACGATTTATTGGTGCACAGGAGATTTGAACTTAATCTTCGATCAATCATAATCGCTTCATGGCTAACTGGCTTTTGTTTCATTCTGGTGAGGGGAAATTTGACTACCGATTACCACAGGGTCGTATTTCCACTTGTTATCTCACTTCTTTTGACTAAAAGAGACGGGGCCAAACTTGTATAAGCCAAAAACCCAAATTGTAATCAGGGTTATCGGACTTTTCTTTAGTGGAATTTCGGCTATCGTCTCGGCTAAACTTATTTTTAGTGGATTAGGTCCAAGTCAGTTTGTCATATACGCATTTGCAATTAATATCCCAAATCTTATACCGTTCGCCAATCTAGGTGTCGGTACTAGTTTGCTGAACAATTCTTCTAAAATAAGTTTTGCCAGATCAGGAAAATTCACTTATGATCAAGTTGGACGTCAGTCTTTCGTAATCCTAGTTTTGTCAGCTACTTTCTTTTTTACGCTGTCATTATTTTTTTCCTTAACGGGATTTTTTGAAAATCATTTGAATTTGGGGCCTTACCGAAACTCTCTAATTATTCTCCCAATTCTTGCATTAGTTACTGTCGCACTTCCCTTGAGTATTGGTTTTTTCATTCTACAGGCTGAAAAAAGATCTACTGAGGCATTAGTTATTGGTTACACAACGCCAGTAGTTTCCCTCTTTGGAGCTTTTTTCACTTCTGAGTACGACGGAATTAGTAATTACTGGGGGCTATGGTTACCCGCACTCGGCTATCTTGTTGCTTGTATTATCGCTTTCCATAGATCAAAAGCGATTTCAAAACTCAAACTCTCAAGCTTTGCACAAATAGATTTATTTAATACAGAGTTAGTAAAATACATATTGGTATCTGGCTTTCCGAGTTTGATACTTAATTCCACAATTTTAATCTCCATTCATTTGCCGAGACTAGCTCTGTTACATTTCGGATTTGCCAAAGAGGCGATCTCTTATTCTGTTTTCATTCTTTTTCTATCTCCATTAAATAATTTGATTGCAACATTTGCGCTTTGGGCAAGTCCGTTGCTACGAGAAATATCTCAACCTGCTGAGCGCGGCCTATTTATCAAAAAGAGTATATGGAACTTGCTTCCATTTCTACTTACGATGTGTCTCTCATTGATAGCAATAGCTTTCTTTCGTTCTCCAAAGTTTCTGTATGAATTTATCCCTATACCTGCTACAGCTGTCATGATTTGTATATTACCTTTGACAATTTTGCAATGTGTGATGGTCTTTTACTATTCGTCTGTCACTAGCAAGGTTGGTATGAAAAGCATTTCTGTTTCGATTCTAACTTTGTGTATCATTATGAATTCAATCAATTACACTTGTATAGAAGCCGGAAACACTTTTCTGATCTATCCCATGATGACTGGGTACGCTATGGGTGCTGCTTTTATCTCCTTTAAATATTTTAGAAGGGAATCACTTTGAAGCAGGATTTCAAATATTTGCTGATTTCAGATTCTGTCCATCCCGAAGTTAGGCATGTGGCTAAGTATCTGGCTAGAAGAGATGAAGCTTTTCTTTACGTCTCAGGATTAGTATTTCGCGAACGAAAGAATTTTGAGGAATCAAAACTTTTGCGATTCCAAAACAAATATTTTGCTTTTTTCTTTAAAAGAAGTATTGCCTTGGGTAAGCATGGGAGGCTTATAACGACTGGAAAGTTAGCAGACGTTATCTTTTTCGCAATATATAAAGGTATTTTCAAATTGCCGAGATTGCGCTATGCATCAACTTTAAACTTCTTTAAAAATGTATGGATGAAAGCAATAGCGCGAAAGGCACAAACATATATTCAAGGAGTTCCAAAAATCATTATTGCACTTGGCGAATGGGACATTTCTCCCCGTGAAAGTGACACGCTAGTAACAATCATGTTTCATGGCGATTCCCGACTTGAGTATTTCTGGAAAGAAGAAGCTGTAAAAAGATGGCCTAGCTGGTCTGACACTTGGACAATTGCAAAAAGAGGAGGTGCCAAGGTAAAGAACTGTAAGCGCATTGAGGTTCATGCGAGTGCTTTCACGACTAATTTGTCCAAGCTTCATAGCTTAGGTGAAGACTTGGAACCATTTAAAATTATTGTCCCAATAGCGCAAGTAACGAAAAACTTAGGAGGCGCGTGGTCCAAAGTTTATTCGCCACCTTTGAGGAGAAAGATTTTATACCTTGGGTCGTGGACACTTAGGAAGGGTTTGCCAGATCTTTTGGCTGCTTTCAAAATGATTGAAGTTGAGGAACGGCCCGAATTACATATTGCTGGGAGTGGACAAATACTGAAGTCAGAGGAACTTGAAGACCTTGTTCCAGCTTCTGGAGTTTACCTGTACGACTCTCCCAATTCAAGACAAGTAAAGGAATTATTTCAGTTATCAGATATTTTGATTTTGCCTAGCTACTACGAAGGGTTCGGTATAGTCATACTCGAAGCGATGTCTTTTGGAATGATTCCCGTTGTAAGTCGGAATACAGCGGGACCAGATATTTTCGCTCAATCTGAACTATCTAATTTTTTGATAAATCCTGGAGATATCAATGCTATTCAAGAACATTTGGTAAAACTTAACAGGATGTCTAATGCCGATTTAGACCGACTAGGCAGAATAGCTGCGGAACTCACCAAGGCTTTTGATTTAGAAAATTATGGTGAATCTGTCCTACTGAATATAGGCAACATAAGTGAGAGTAATTGATATTAGTTTCTTTAATTAACAATTGTCCCACCTAATAAACACTTCAATTCCGATAGCATAGCGTCTCAATTTTACGTGGATTACAGTTGAGGGTCTTTAATAGGAGACAGAGCAAATAGCGTAGAAAGTAATGCTGCGTTGAGATACTCATTTCTCAATATGAAAGCAAGAAATTGGAACTAAAGGCTAGATTGGTGAAAAGAACTGGCTCATTGAATTGCGAAAAGTTCCGAAATGAATCAATTGATTGTTTTTCACAAAGCTCAATCGTTTGCAGTTATGGGCACGAATATCACTCTGCCGCTTTAAAATACGCTCGTAAGCCAATCAAGATAATGAGTCATATAATAATATGCTTAGAAACGATATATGACTTTTCTGGTTGCCATCTATCTAAATCCTTCTTTGACTCTATCACTTGACATCAATCTTATTCCAAGTATCTGGGTAGGAAATGGATTAATATAGGGTAATTATTCCGTCGAGAGGCCGCTAGTGCTTAAAAGAAGATTGAGGCTAAGTCCATTTTTTCGAAAATTGAAAGATGTTGCCATGAATCTTTCAAAAATATTTGACTCAAACTCAAAAAGTATTGCAAGTCACTTTATCAAAAGTGGCATTACTTCAATAATGGATGTTGGAGCAAATTCTGGGCAATTCGGAATAGATATGCGCCGAAGTGGATACGATCAATTAATTTTTTCATTCGAACCCGTGACTCAAAATTTTCATACTTTGGGAAAAACTATTCAAAGTGATTTGAGTTGGCACGCTTTCAATGTAGCTTTAGGTTCGAGCAAAGGAAGTGTCCAAATAAATATAAGTGCGAATTCGGGCTTGAGTTCATCGATTCTAAGTATGAATTCCGCTCATTTAGAAAATTTCCCTGAAAGTAAATTTATAGCCACTGAAATAGTGCAAGTTTCAACTATTGACGAGCAAGTCCGAACTTTAGATATTGATCCAGAATCCGCTGTGCTGAAAGTAGATGTTCAAGGTTTTGAATATGAGGTACTCAGAGGAGCGATTAACAATCTAGCAAAATTCAAGTACTGCTATCTAGAATTGTCGATTTTGCCTATGTACAGTGGTGAGGCAACATTACTATCAGTACTCAATTTTTTATCATCTTACGGGCAACATGTTTTGGACGTTTACAGGGGAGTAACTGCAAAGAATGGACATTTACTCCAAATAGATGTCCTTACAACATCGAAACTAGAAATAATTTGAACCAGTTAAGGTTGCTTCTTGTAACAACTAATTTTTGGCCAGAGCCAACGGGATCTGCTCCGGTAGCTACTGATTTGGTAAAGGCACTTTCATTTGAGGTCAACTTTGTGCAGGTATTAACAACTTATCCTCACTACCCATGGTGGAAAATTCCAAAAGAATTTAATGATCTAGAAGAAATTTCTGAAACATCAGATGGTTACTCAATAATTAGGGCAAGTCATTACATACCAAGATCAAGCAATTTAATTTCTCGTGCTTTATATGAATTATCACTTCTAATAAATTTATCCCGAACCATTCGAACCCATAATCTTTCAAATTTTGATTTGGTGGTCACAATTGGATCATCTTTTTCTGGGCACTTTATCGGGAGAAAATTGTCAAATCAAAAGAGGATTCCTCTCTTGATAATAATCCACGATTTGATAGGAAAAGGCTTGGAACAATCAGGAATTCCAGGCGGCAAGTATATTGCCAGAATTATTCGAAAATTTGAATTTAAAAATTTGGAAAATGCCTCAAAAATCGCAGTGATTTCTCCGACCATGAAATCTGCTTTAGAAGACATGGGAATAAGTCCCAGTGCTATAACTCTAATTCCGCTATATGGAATACATCGGATTCAAGAATTGGATAATCAAGAAGCGAAATTAGCCAACGGATGGCACAAGAATTCATTTACGGTTGTCTATTCTGGAAATATGGGTAATAAACAAAATCTTGAGACTTTAATTGAAGCAGCAAAGATGTTAGATACTGAGTCTGAAATACAATTCTATTTAGTGGGTCATGGTAATAGAGAGATCAAGCTAAAAGAGCTCGCATCCGGTTTAGGAAATATAAATTTCCTCTCTTCAGTTTCTGATGAAAAATTTCCAACTATCTTGGCTGGCGCAGACTTACTTGTCATCTGCGAGAGAGCTAGCCAGACCGAAATGAGTCTTCCGAGCAAATTAACATCTTACTTCTTCAGTAACCGACCAGTGATTGCTTCTGTACCGACTTCAGGTGCGACGGCACAATATCTGAATGGCTTAGCGCTTATTGTTCCGGCGGAAAATCCCAAGATGCTTGCAGAAGGAATTATCAGGTTAAAAACAAATCTAGAAGAGCGAAAATTACTAGCCCAAAAGGCTCTTGATTTTGCCCAATCAAATCTGTCAATTGAGAACGGGAGAAAGCGCTACGTTAACTGGGTATTGAATAGGTAAATTTAGGATCAGTTAATTTTGATCGAAATTACTTTCTACTTTCCAGTCTCTTAGTGCACTCTCTAAATCAAAATTCCAAGTGAAGCCATATTCTTGCAGTTTCGAAGCAGAAATATTTGTTGGAAATACCAGTTTAAGAAGCCGTTCCCCCAATCTTCCGATTGGGCCTCTAAACCTTGAAAGAAATTTTCCAATTTTGGCTACCGGTAAAGAAAATGGCTTCGCGTAATTTGAAGTGCGGCAAAGTGTGTCGCAAATTTCACCAATTGTATAGTTCTTTGGAAAAGAAAAATTATAAGTAATCGTACTCAATTCCATTTCAGCAAAATAAATTAAGGACTTTGAAGCGTCTTTGACATAACCGCACGCCTTCGGTATTGCTCGACCACCAGGAATTAAGAAGTAACGACCCTTGAGCGCCTTTGCTAACCTTGTGAAATTCCCTTGTTCACCTTTACCGAAAATTACAGCAGGTCGACAAATTACTAATGAGCGATTTTCGTTAACTGAATTTTGCCAATTTGCATGGATTTTCTCGGCCAAAAGTTTAGATTTACCGTAGTCACTAACCGGGCGGGTAGCACAGTTTTCATCCAATGAACTCGAATTTGGGCCATAGACGGATATAGAACTTGTGAAAATTATTTTTTTTATACCAATTTCGGAAGCCCACCTCGTCACATTTTCAGCCCCCTTCAAATTTGTTTCATAATATTCACTTGGAGCATGTCCAGGTGTACGATGTACTGCTGCTAGATTGAATATAAGGCTAGGAATTTGAGTCAACTTAATGTCGATAGGATTTCTGACATCGCATTCAAAATACTGAAAACTATTTCCATCCGGCTCAACCAAATCGGCAATAACGACAGAATAACCTCGAGATTTCAAGTCTTCGGCAAGATGAGTTCCAATAAATCCACTACCACCAAAAATGATGGCAGATTTGGGTTTTCCAAAATCCATTCCGATCCTCCAAAATCAAATTAATTTTGCAGTCGAAGCATGCTTTGATAGTGACTCTACTAGAACTTCTGAAAATCGTGTTTTTCTGATCATCTAAAAACCGATAGATGAGGTTCGGTTGGCACGTTGAGCCCCATAAATTTAACCCCTAGAGCCATAGTTTACGAAGGGTTATAAGTTGCCCGCCTACCGCCTCGAGTAGGGATAATATCTACCCAACCAGGGAGTATATGCAGAAATTAAGAGCAGATTTAACTAAGTGTCTAGAACAAGATAACAAATTTTTTGTTGTTGCTGTGCTGGTTTTTTCAGATTTACTTGCTACCTCCCTTTCAGCAATTACCGCGTTCCAATTTAGATTTCCTCAAAATAGCCGAGATACAGACCCGAAGCTCGCAATAGCAGAATTTGAATACCAAGGTATTTTAGTCATCATTGTCTTGAGCTGGTCATTCTTGTTTCTACTCACAGGTATATACCGATTTAAGCACGCCAATTTATTTGTTTTGAACCTCCAATTAATTATTAAAAGATCTATTTACTTTTTTTTCTTCTTAGGTTTTATCTCATTCATTCTAAAAGCATCCTTTTCACGAATCGTCTTCGGCGTAATGTTGGTCTCTGGATTAGTTTACTTAGTCTTAGGACGTCTAATAACTTACTTTCTAGTACTAAGACCCTTGATATTAAGGAAGAAAATAGTTTCAAGAATGATGCTTGTCGGAAGATCTGCTAAAGATTTAAGGGATTACAGTGAATGGCTTATTAAGAATAGGAGTTTAGGTTATTCAGTTGTATCAAGGATTGTTTGTACTCAAATCTCAAGCGAGTGGGTTGAGGAGTTTGACCGGACTTTGAGATTTCAGAAAATTGATGAAATCCTGCTCCTTCCAGGCATGGAATCTGACAAGAACTTTACAAAATTTATTCACTACTGTGAAGATCTTGAAATCAACATTAACTGGATTCCATTGGACTCAGGAAATCTTGGATATTGGTTAATTCCAACTCCTCAAGAAGGCATTCCTTTCTTAGCGTTTGAAAAATCAGAAATCTCAACACCATGGCGCATCATCAAGCGTCTATTTGATTTACTCTTTGCTACATTAGTATTAATAGCCTTTAGCCCAGTTCTACTTTTGATCGCACTCTTGGTTTTAGTCTCAAGTGGATATCCATTTTTATACTCTCAAACGCGAGTGGGGCTAAACGGTAAACCTTTTAAATTCTATAAGTTTCGCTCAATGATAAAGGATGCTGATCAAAAGTTATTAGAGGTAGAAAATATTCATAAACGAGATCATGTGATTTTTAAAAATAGGGAAGATCCACGCATCACCCCAATTGGAAGGATTCTTCGCAAATACTCACTCGATGAATTACCTCAATTTTTAAATGTGATAAGTGGTTCTATGTCAGTTGTTGGCCCTCGCCCTGCGTTGACTAGGGAGGTGACTCTTTATAACTCAACCTATGAGCGAAGGTTAAATGCAAAGCCTGGTATTACTGGACCTTGGCAAATCTCTGGCCGATCTGATTTAGATTTGCAAACTAGCATCTCATTAGATTTAAATTACCTAACTAATTGGAGTTTTACTCGAGACTTGTGGATTATCATCGCAACTATTGGAGCGGTATTTAAAGGACGCGGTGCTTACTAATTAAGACTTTTGGAAAGAGTGCATTTGCACTGGGTCTCGTAGTTTATTTAATAACTTTGCTTTTATTTACTCTATTTCCTCGTCCATTGTTGGAATCGGCAAGTCCAGTTGAGATTGAAGAGTTTTTGAGCACTCATGCCAACCTCTTCTACAAGATTCTATATGCAGACAATTCATTGGTTTACATCGGGAATTATTTACTCTTGTCCCCCTTTGCTTTGCTTGTTTCGTGGGCACTTCCTTCGTGGTCTGTTATCACGCGACTTCTAAGCGCCGTATTGATTTCTGGATTTATTGAAATTTCGCAGATTTGGATTCCGGGACGCGTTTCAGATGTCGTGGACTTTGTTTCAAATGTGTCTGGAGCTGCTGTTGGAATTCTTATTTATGAAAAGTGGTTGCGTCGAAAGAGTTAGCAGTTATCCTTCATTTTGATTATTTCCGGGCGCACTAGAGGTTGGGAAAT
>Ga0194133_10008829_pt1 | contig 11689 bp, 8 predicted proteins | sample TA2KigOf40mmetaG_FD_155448 | JGI IMG/M metagenome (GOLD analysis project Ga0194133, IMG submission 155448) | Freshwater microbial communities from Lake Tanganyika, Tanzania - TA2015055 Kigoma Offshore 40m | ecosystem: Environmental > Aquatic > Freshwater > Lake | place: Tanzania: Lake Tanganyika...
AGGGAAAAAAATTGAAAAATTTGACGTTTTTAGGCGAAATTTTCCAAATTTTAACCCAAACCATAAATGGCTGACCCAACCCGACCCAACCCGAGGCACAAAAAATTGACCCGACCCGACCCGGGTCAAAAAATTTTGACCCGGACCCATCACTACCATATATGTTAGGTCATTTTTTCCTAAACATAGATTATTCAGCCTTGTTTTTCCTCACAGAATCAAGCCCTTGAATTTGATTTGTGCTTCCAAATGTTTTAAATTTTTCTCAAGATTATCACCAATTTAAAAGAGCATATGAAGCTGCTGCTCATCAAAAAATCAAAAAAGTTTTTCTTTTTTCAAATTTTTTTTTCAAAGTAATGAAAGGTTTGTATTAAGTTACAGTGCAAGAAAACATAGATGCTCTCCAACTGTAATTTCGGAAAGCCAATTGGCAAAAAACTTTTGCGCTTCGGGATGGATCTCGAAAGGTGTGGTTGTAGTTGGGCAAGTGAACAGATCAGATATATTCTTCAACAAAACTAAGAAAAGATTATTAATCTGCATAAATGACATTCGGTTGCTGACAGTAAATATTTTCAAACAAAAGTAAGTTTCAAAAATTTTGCCAATTTTTCTCTCTTTTTCATTTTTTGAAACATTTTGAAAGTATATTCCGAGATAGATGAGAACAAGCAATTTAACTTTTAGTTTCATCAAAATTCATAGAAATTTTCTCTTGTCATTGGTTTATATTTCGTTGTAATTTATGTTTTTTAAGTGTGGATTCCCAATTGTCAAAGGGTTATGAATATTTTATTCTCTATATTATGACTGCACCAAATACTTTTTATCACAAAAAAAAGAATTTCACATAAAAAAATTGCAGATAATTTGAATTTGCAAAAAAAGGTTGATTGCGTTGAAAGATATTTAAATGTTTCTTCTATTCAAAACTAGTTTTTTTTTATAAATTTCACAAGATTTTTTAAAATGTATTTGAATATAAATATTAATTTTCAAAAATAAGTTTTGCTCGCATCTTATCGAGAATCTCAAAAAACAAGAGATGGGCCCTGACCCGACCCGATTCAAGCTTAATTACTTTTGACCTGCAGTAAATAAGAGGCCAACCCACCTTTGACCCAGGTACTTTTTGACCCGACCCGAAGAAATTTTTTATCGCTAAGGGAAAAAAATTGAAAATTTCGACTTTTTTAGGGGAAAATTTCCAAATTCAAATCCAAACCATAAATGGCTGACCCAACCCAACCCAGGTCAAAAATTTTTGATCCAGACCCATCAAGTTCAGACCCTCTATTTTGAATGGTTCAATGTTATAGTTATCAAATGAAGAGTAAGTTAGGGATATCAAGCAATCTTTTTGCTTCTTTTACTTCATCTGTCATGACAATTCATTGTGAAGTATGAGATCTGTGGTTGAACTCAGATCTGGGTTATCTTTGAGTAGTGATGGGTCAGGGTAAAATTTTTTTGACCCGAGTTGGGTCAGCCACCTCTGGGTTCAGAAAATTTCCCCTGAAAAATATCAATTTTTTTTAATTGTTCCCTTCCAGTCAAAAAATAATCTTAGCGGATTGGATCAAAAAATATCCAGGTCAAAGATGGGTTGTCCTCTTATTTACTGTGGGTCAAAAGTATGCTCGGGCTGAGTGGGGTTAAGGCCCATCTCTACGTTTGAGGTTTTGTTTGTGCTTCATTACTCATAGCTCTAAATCTTTACATGATTATATTGTTAGTTGCTTTATTCAAGCCCAATGCACAAAACCATTCAAAATGGAAATAAATGCTTTGCATGAGCTCTAATAAAAACTTTTGATGCATTTTTGTGGGTGGGGTGGGAAGCTAAGTAATTTCTTGGTACTCAACCACTTCAGTAGGAAAACCTGTATTTAAAGATGAAATCAATTTTTTCTGAAGACCAAAAAATTAAGATAACTACCCAACCTGGGAGAAAAAACCTCCCAGCATGACCATTTGCTATGCAGGTGGAAAGTATTAAAAGTTAGATTTAGGTATTAGACTGATTAATATGTTCTTACCAAGTTTCAGAGCTTTTATTCAACTATTGGCTGTGATATGAACTTTTTAAGTTAACAGGTCAAATTATTTACAATGTCTGTCTGTCACCTTAAAAGGCTCCCTCAATTTTAAAGCTAGAGGGTTGAAATTTTGCAGAAAGACTTCTTGTATTAGTATCATAAAAGTTACCAATCAGAATATTGAAATTTTGTTTAGGAGTTGAGATATGAGAGTTTTTCTACAGCCCACAAAGTCAGCAAAAAAATGCAAATTAGATGATATACAAGAAAGGCCGTAATGTTTCATTTTTTGTCATCTTGGAGTGTAGAAAAACTCAAATGCTGGCTTTGTGCCTAATTTTAGAGTAAAAGTGTATTAAAAGTAATATTTCAAGCTTTCAGTTCTCTAGCTTTAAAATTGTAGGAGAAAGCCTGGTCTAGGATGAAAAATTGGCAGAAAAAATGGTTCAGCTGACTGCAGCCTGTTCAGCTGATGTTGATGAATCATTTGGGTTTTAGTTAGAGTGATTTAATGGATTTATAATTTGGAGTTTTGTGTTTTTACATTCAATAATGACTGATGATAATTTTGTTTTTGTGATTTTGGGGGAAATTGAACGATGTGGAGGGTTCGGCATTTTTCCCCATAGCAAAAAATGCCTGTCTACTTAATTCAGATTTACCTTTAAATGGGTGCTTTGAAAAGTAGTATTCTTGCTTTTGATGTCCTTAAAGACACGTTTCTTCCTTAGATCATTAGTAGGAAATGATCTTTCTAAGCTTTTCTTTGCAATTTCACCTTTTTCCAGTCATGGAATGAACGCTTTCGCATTGAGAGACAGAGGTACTTGTCCTTAGACCTGGCTTTGTTACCTTGCCAAATTATTTCATATTTCAAAGTCTGAAATAAAGGATATTGGCAAAGACATCTTGGGGGAAATTTGCCCCTTTTTGAGAATTTGAGTGGAGCATTTTTCTTGCAAATTTCAGACATCAGGTAAACACAATTCACTTGCCTTTTTAAGGTTTCTTAGAATAGCAATTTTACTCTGACAATATTTGCAAATTGAAACTTTTTAATGAAAAATATGAACTTTCAATAAAATTCATAGAATAAAATTTAATTTTTCTTTCAAAAAAGGATGACAAATATATCTAAATATAATTCTTCCATATTTTGTAACATTTTGGACTATCTAGGTAAACTTGAGCATGGATTTGCCAAAAAAGGTGATGATTTTTAAAAGACTATATTTAAAGATATTTTCCATAAGTAGAACTAATTTTTATCTACAGAATAGAAAGTTCTTCGAGTGTGAACTTTTTCAACAATTTGAGGATCAAGTGAAGTTTTTAAAGAAATTTTTCAGTCATATTGGCCTATATTTGGGGCTCATTGCATACACAGCAATGGGAGCACTGGTAAGATTTAAATATACTTTTTACACAATGTGAAAAGATTTATTTGTCAATTTAACCCAGTCTGAATTCACACTATTTACTTTGTTTTAATCTGCTCAAAAATCAACTTTTGTATTTTCAATGGGTCTTATAATATGGAGATATTTAAAGTCTTTCATGACAATAAAAAGGATGGGCTTGATTCTTTTGGGCCAAGTTTCCTCAACTCTCTAATCCCTTAACACCGAAGAATTAAACTGCATTCCTATAGTTTGAAGTGTAAGAGATTAAACCAAAATCCTCTAAAGAGATTCCCAAAATTTATTTGGTAAAATGTGTTCAAAAAATACTTAGTGGCTCACAAAATGAAAGACTTTTCTTCAAGGAAAGTTGTAGGTTTTTCTTGAAATAGTTGGAAAGACTATTTCCAATAGATTGGACAAGTACAAAAATAGTTAAAATTCCTCATCAATGATTTTTCTTTAGGCAAGTTTGAACTTTTTGAGCTTTCTTTCATGACATTTGATAAAAAATTTATTAAATGCCATTAGCTTTATTGAGATTTTTGGAAAGATTTATTTTGTCAATTAAGGTTTTCCAATTGATTGAACATCCATTTGAGAAGGACAAACTTTCAACATTGCAAGATTTGGTCATCACAGAACGTGAAAACTTGTTAAATCTAATCTTCAATGTAACATCCCAAATGACAGAGTATGAGTTGATAGTGTTGAGAGCTTTTGTCAATTATGGATCAGTAAGTTACTCAAATGGACTTGACCAGCATTTGGAGCGAGAAATAGAGAGTGATTATCGTAAGTTTGTGAAAAGTTTTTGAGCTTTAATTTTTATTTCTTTTAAATCATTCATCCATCTTAAAGAGCAACTTCGCACAGTTCAATTGACTGCCAACAGACTGATTTTCGAATCGCCAGCAAGACTTTTGTTGTCACAATCATCCCCTCATTTGGTAACAAAATTAAGGGAATACAAAATGCATCAGGAGCACCTCAAACATATGTTTTGATATTTTTGCAGAATGAAATGATATCTGAAATTGATGAAGCCCTTCTTAGTTATGAAAAAACAGTTGCTGTGGCTTCTGAAGAGGGAGTTGATGTGGCAACTAAGAATGTTCGATATGAATGGACTTATGTTCAAAGTGTTTTCTTTTCCTCAACAATCATCACAACTGTGGGTAAAACAATTGATAATCAAAAAAAAGTAGAGAAAGAGTCAAAGATTCTAACCCTGATGCTTTGATTAAGCTACAGCATTAGAATCTAACTGCCTTAAAAGTTGCTCCTAAACACTCCTTTAGGAGCAACTTAAGAGTCATCAAATCCTTTGCTAATTTAAGTGTGTCTTTGTGATTCACATATTTTCTAAAATTATTGACTTTCTCTCTTCACAAAAGGTTATGGCCATATTGCACCAGTCACAACCCTTGGTCGAGCTTTCTGCATTTTGTTTGCCATTGTTGGGATTCCTTTTACCCTGTCAGTTATAGCAGATGTGGGGCAAATCTTTGCCACCCTCGTTTCCACCATTTGGGCAAAACTAAAGCCATTTCTGAAGCCATTCATGGATAAAGCCAAGTAAGATATGAAACATCAACCTTAACTGTAAATTGTGATGTGGAAATGTTATTGGCTTAAGATGGTTGAGCTGGATATATGTTGCAAAAAAACATAAACCCCAAAGTAAATTTTCTTGCTTTTTATTTTGAAAGGCACTAAAAATTCAAAGAATTATTCAAGAATCAAAGCGTAGGGAGTTCAAATTTTGGCACCTCAAGGCAACCTCTGACCTCAATACCATTCCCAGCCTATAAGTGTGCCTTAAATGAAAAAATATTCGCAAAGCATATACTTTGAAAGAATAAAAAAAAGCTTGCCACTATAGGCCTCATCCCAAGTATACATTCCTCTTATGAAATTCTAAGAAAAAATAAGATTAGCCATAAGAAATTACAAAAAGTATTTGTGCAAACTGCAAAGGCAAGATTTATATGGATGAATCACAATCATCCAAATCAGAGCATTCACAGTCCCCCTAGTTGACTAAATCTAAGCCACATGCAAAAGTTAAAAGAGCCCACTTGACTCTCAATTCTCAAAAATATCAATAAATATATCTTACTTGAACAAAACTATTTTGGTTTCCATATAAAACAAAAGAAAATTTAGCACTTTTCATGGTTGATAAATCGTCTAAACAAGATTTTAATCAATGAAATAATAAAGATGTCAAAAAGAAAAGTCTGAGGGAAACTTTAAGTAATACTTTAAAAATTGATTTCTGAAGCTAAATTTTAATGGAAGACAAAGACCAAATTAAATTTATAAAATATATATCAATTTCAGGCAACTGCAAATAGAGTTCAGGCAGTATCTAAAGAGAAGGTCAAAAGCTGCACTTAGGAAGAATGGAGTAGCAGCAAAAGGTCCAAATTAAAAGCTTTGTCTAAAAATCTTTTAGATTTACAACAGAATCGATAGAAATTGTATTCTTTTTAGATAATGAGATTTGCCAGACTGTATTAAAAGATTTAGATGGACAGATTCAAGTGAGTGATTTTTTGTCAAAAGTGGCATATAAGTATATCTGTGCTTAAAGACATAAAAATATTTCTTTCTCTTGGAAAGTCTGGAACTCAACTTACTGATGTTGAGGAATCTGTCAAAGAAGATCCAGGGTTCAGCCACAACGAAAGTGTGTACGAAGAGGATCCGATGGAATCTATGGGAATTGGAGCAAATATTGTCATGGCTTTTATTGCTCTAGGCAAGCAAATATTTTGTATTAATAAAATAGTACTTTAAAAGGAAACTTTTTGTAGCTTTTTTGGGTATCTTTTTGAGCTTTGGCTCATCTATCTTCACACATTTCGAAGATTGGAGCTTTTTTGATGCCTTTTATTTTTGCTTTATCACCATGACTACTATAGGATTTGGAGACATTGTTCCAAGTAAAAAGCTGAAAATTGTTTAAATTAGCATTATGATTTCATAATAATTCTAAATTTTTATTTGTGCAAATCAGGTATTTCTGAAGGTAAACGTTAAACTTTACAATCTTTATGCTATTTAAGCTCTAAAAAGAAACCTTGCTTTTCAGTTCAGTGTACATTTTTAGTTACAGTATTATATCAAAAAAATCTGGAAATGCTAATTTAAATTCAGATGGCCTTGGTTGTCTGGAAAACAGAATCAATTTGCTGGAATTAAAAAAAAACCTTTGAAGTTTTAATACACAATCCAACATGTTTTATTTCAATAGATAAAACTTCTTATATGATATTGTGCTTGATTTACATCCTTGTCGGATTGGCTTTCACCTCTACCATAATAGAACTTGTCAGGCGACAATATGCAGAGTCCTGGAGAAAAATGCAAGAACTTCGAGCTCAGATTCAAGTAAGAATTGAATAAAATATTCAAGAATTCTAAACCAAAATTGTTTCACTTATAGGCACAACTGAAATTGGCAGACCAATTGAGAAGAATGGGTGAACAAGGGAAAGATATTGAAGGAATGGATGTAGATTTGGATCAGCTGAGAGCAAATCTGTCAAAGTTCAAGCAATTTGGAGAAGATTTTGACATTAAAGATTTAGATTGGATGGATAAGAAACGTCGAGTGCGTGCTATAACTGTTTTCTTTTATGAAACATCAGTTTAATTTGCAATAATTATGCAGATTTATAAAATCTATAGGCTGAATAAAAGCAATCAACACAAATTGAACTTTGATTTGGAGGTTTTGTTAATAGTAATGAATGCTTTTGTAAAGAGTTTATTATAATCTATAGCTAAATCTAATCAGTGAAATCATTTTCACTTTTCTTTTCATCATGGATGATAATATGCAGGAAACTTAGAAACTTTTCTGATTGAGTTACACTTTGACTAATTGTTATGATCAAGCAAATTGATAATATTTATTCCTATCTTAGTTTTATATTTCCATGTGCTGTGACTGAGCCAATAAAGACAAGGAAGTTAATGATCAACTTAGATTGGCCTAAAAATCCAGGGTTTGCGTAACTAAACCATCTAACCCTGTGGGGTTTCGAATAAACCTTGTAACATAGTTTTTGATTAAAAATCAAACAGGGTATATTAGCCTTTATTATATGTAACTTTGACTTTGTAAGAAATTAATCATAATAAAATCCACCTTGGTTCAGGGCAAGTTTCATAAAATTCCATAATTTGAGGTGAAAAAAATAGAAATATGTTTTTGATATCATCTGCAGGGATATTTGAAGTAAAATTTTCAGAGGTTTTTATGATGGTCCATCACTTTAAATAGTGTATATGATATGCAGTGCATGATAATTTTGATTTTCCTCTATCTTTAAAGTTTTACATGAGGTTTTGATTTGATGAGAAAATTCAAAGATAATGAAAAGAAGCATAGTTTTGGTCACAATATCACATGAGGTAAAAGCAATATTTGTCACTTCGAAAAACTAATTTGGCAAAAATAAAAAGGACTTTGTAAAGACAAAAACTTATTTTGAGTTTTGGCACTCTTGTAATAAATCTTGGTTTTAAGTCAAAAAATGATATTTTCAGATAGACATTGTTCGGGTTGAAATTTTCCATTCAATTAATTTAAATTGGTATGTCAAAAGCAGCTCTTTTTGAAGTAAAAAAGGTCACTAATTGTCTTTTTATTTCAAAAGGCCTCGTTCAACTCTTGTAAATGTTTCACAGAAACATTCACTTGCAGGTCAAAAGCATAGCTGGAGAGTCGATCAACTGCACGGAAAGCATCATCAAACCCTAGAGAAAAACAGTTTTGAGTCTCCTTCACATGTCAAACAATCGAAATGTGGCCTTCAGTATACCTGTTTTAACCACATAACTCCACGGAGCATAATAACTTTCCAATATAGTTTGATTTCTCAAAACCATTCGAAGCCAAGTTATCAGTTTTCTTTGACTGAAAAATCATTGTTATCAAAAAAGCATCACAATTTTGAGCAATATGAAACTTACTTCAGTCCTAAGCAAACAAATGCTTTTAATTGAGCATCGTTACTTCTCTTGTACGGTTGGTGTGAATTTAATATCTGACCAACTGCTGTGAAAAAAGATTGCTTTGAGCTTGATCCAGTTCCTGCCAAATCCAGTCCAAAACTCTGAGAGAGTTTCCTAAATAATATTTAATTTATCAAAATATTTTCTCAATAGTAAAATGCATTTATATTTGTTTTATCAATTTTCATTCTTAAAACTAAATCCCTTTCGTGTTCAGATCAATCTTTGACCATTTCCATTCTTTACAGTGTGGGTTTTTATTTTTTTGCAGTTAGATCTATATCCATACAAAAAAGGTATCAGATATTCTTTGCTTCCTGATAAAAAACTTTCAATATTTTAACCATCAATTATCAGTTTTCAGAGTAACACGAATTTTTTAGTGAAAATCGATATGAAAACTTTTTTCATCTTTCACAAAAGGATGTCAAATATTGTGCAAAAATGGAACCAACTTTCTTTTACAATTTGAGAATTATTTTTAACTAGCATGAATAAGAACTCTTGAATTTGATTTTTAGTCTGATTTGAAAATGCAATATAGGTTTACAAGCTGGTTACTTGAGCAACATCTTTGAAATCCTTTATATTGGTTTCATTTCATAAAATCAATCAACTATGAGTAAGGTGTCTATCAATCTTGACTAATTTTGTTGGACCTTCAAATTTATGCTTATACCCAAGCTTTTGACTATTACAAGTAGGCTTAACTTTTATTCACCTTGCTGGGGCAGCATTGTATTCCCTTCCTTGTTTCATTTCGTAGTACTTGACAATTATTGTCCAAGCATGGGTGAATTCTGGACAGGAAGCTACATTTCTGGCTGACATACATCCCATGAGAGGAATCATTGAAGAACGTTTGGACTGAAAGAATTTAAAATAGCTTAAAATTATGTAATGAAAATTGACATATCTTAAAAAACTCACATTGGATAGGAGACCATGATGCATAAGATCTCTAATGGCAACTGCAAGTTCCCTCCGAACAATTGATGCAACTTTTGGAGATGACATGAGGTACTCTGGGTGGGATAGAACAATTTAGAATTAATTGATTCTCTTTATTACTTATCAGATATGTCTTTTTGCCCAAGACTTGTTAATTATCATTAAAATCAAAATCAGGCATAAGTCAAGACCAAAACAAACACCTTTTTGGTGGTCATACAGTAAATATTTCACAGGCAAAATCATTCACATTTTTTTAAAGGTACACTTCATATAGCTCTTGAAGTATTTGCTAATTATTTGTATACCCATGCTAAACCATTCAACCCATTATTACATAAACATAAATAAATGCTTTATCCTAGCTCTCTTGAATTGACCTTGCAGTTCTTACTTATTACCTGGTTGGCCATCTGATTCTGTGACAATGGTGGTGCAGTCAGTGTCAGTAATACATTCAACTTCACTGCAGGCAGCCATGATGTGGTCCACAGCCATTTCAAGTCGTGCTCTCAGATCTCTATTTTGAAAAGTAAGTATTGAATAAATCATAATCAAGAATGAAACATTTTCAATTGGCATTCATTTTCAATTTCAAATGTGTATTTGTCTTTTGAAGAGCATGATGAAGCTTTGAATATTTCAAAAACATAGCTTTTGCAGATAACTGAACATTTTGATTAGAATGTACTTAAAGCTCAAGGTTCATTTGTTGGATTTCAAGATAACTGAAAGGTAGCTTTTGTCAAGGTTCATTTGTTGGATTTCAAGATAACTGAAATAACTCTTTGATCAATGCAATGTAATTTATTTTCTTCATTTAACTCAGGTACCTTTCTGCTAGATATAGGCCATGATCCAATCCTATCATGCCTCTGATGCAGAGCAAATCAGGGGCAGATCCATGTTTAACTCTGTTATTTTTTGACCCAAAATTAAGAAACTTTTTCACTGAATTTTTTTGCATTTTTGGGGATTGACCCTGTGCAGGCTGAACTGAGTTGCCTTAACCCAAATCTACTCTCGAAATTGATAGTAAAGTGTTAACAAGCTCATTAATTATCTTTTTGTTCAAAAGAAAGGAAGAAAATAAAGTTTTGCTCGGTCAATTTTATGTATTTTTCGATCATTGTAGAGTAATTCCAATTTTTCTTCACTTTGCTGACAATACAAACACGTTTTCACGCTTAGCATTAAAGGCCACGATAACAAAACTCAAATAAATTGCTTTTGCATGTGAAGGTCTGAATAAAACTCGATTAATCAAGACCGTATATGAGAAAATGTCTAGTGCAGGTAGGGAAAATAAGACGATAAAAGTATTGAACATGAAGGCAGCATCTGGAATTTTAGATTAAAATATGAAACAGGAAAATTAATTAGATAAATTGTGAATAAAAAGCTAAAGTAACCCCAAAAAAAGTCTCATTAAAAGAATACTTGAAATTATCTTTCCTTTCAACGTGTTTCAAATGGCAAAAAATGGAAAATGGAAAATTTCTAACTTTCCTAAAAAGATTGTTTGGGGTATGATGCAACATCTTTACAAATAAAGCTGTGTTCTTCACTAGATTTGTAAAGCAGTTTCTCATGATGATGGGAGTTGGGACCTATCCTTAGCCACAAATGTTTAAACAAGTGGATAAATTAAAAAGCTTGGGGAGAGGATTGCATTAAAAATCAGTAACCCCAAAGTAAAAGCACCATCTGGTCCTTTTCAATTGGAAGTTTCAATGTAGATTGTGCAAACAAGCAGAAAAGGCATAAAGATATTTGATAGCTTTTTTCACAAGTATTCCACTGAAAATCTACAAAGAGATGATCCTAAAAAGATCTAAACTCATAGAAACAGCCTTTATTCTTTAAAGCTTTTTATGCCATACATAAGCTCTCCAAAGCACACCTTTGAAGATTTTAGGTTTGTAGATTTTGTTTCACACTAAGACATTTGTTCACAATTTATCCTGTCTTTTTTATTCAAGGGGTAGTTGTAGGCTTTTTGATAATCTTGGTCAATTAATAGTTAGTATTTTTATTTGAGATGCCTTGACTCGATCCAAACTGAGCATACTTCTGACCCACAGTAAAAAAGGGGCAGACCCAGCTTTGACCCAGGTATTTTTTGACCTGGCCCGAAGAGATCAGGACAAAAAGTTGAAAAAAATTGCTTATTTGAGGACCATGATTAATTTTTTTACAATCTTTGATTCAATATTATCAAATGCAATATCAAGTGACTGTAAGACACAAATTTCAGTGTCAGGA
>Ga0194133_10008830_pt1 | contig 11688 bp, 6 predicted proteins | sample TA2KigOf40mmetaG_FD_155448 | JGI IMG/M metagenome (GOLD analysis project Ga0194133, IMG submission 155448) | Freshwater microbial communities from Lake Tanganyika, Tanzania - TA2015055 Kigoma Offshore 40m | ecosystem: Environmental > Aquatic > Freshwater > Lake | place: Tanzania: Lake Tanganyika...
TTGAGAATATACGACTGAAGCCTGGAGTCAGAGTACATCTTAGGGCTGGATATGGCTCAAATCCAAATTCACTACAAACAATTTTTAATGGCGTAATAACAGAAGTAGAGTTGGGTGAAATTGTTACTGTTACGTGTCAATCTGACGCTATAGAGCTTAGTCCGATTGTCAATTCAGTAGACAAAAAGGGTAGTAGTGGAAAAATTGATGGTGGATTAAATACTGGTTTATATTTATCTGAACCAAGAGACCTTATGGTCAGATTATTGTCAATGGGCAGTTCAAGGGTTAGGGAGTCTTTTGCTTACGCAACTCGTGGAATGATTTTTTCTGAAAATAAATTTCGGCATTAAGCACTTTGGAATGATACCCTATGGTCCTCTTAACGAAATTGAATCCAACAGAAATCAGGGAATGCGAAACGCAATTGGCGATACATTTATAGCGATTGGTTCCAGCGGAGGAAGCGGACCCATAAGTTCTGCGGCAGGTATGACTGGCGCCGGTGCATCTCAAGTATTGGGGGCATTAAATCCTTTTGGCAACAATGCAAATCAAACAGGTATTTCAGTAGGTGGAAATGTAAGACTTCCTGTTATGGGATATATGAGAACAATGTGGTCGAACTTTGCTACTCAAAGAGATCTTGAGGTATTTAAAAGAAACATTTATCCAGGCAACGGTACTGGAGTAGCGCAATTTCTTGGGGGTGACCTTGGCGATGGTTGGACAAATGCCGCAACGCTAACACCAGAAGACAATCCAAATCCACGACTGCATTATTTAGATAGGTTAACCGATGCATCCTGGAATGATGTTTTAAGAAGATATAACGACGGAGAAAGCGCAGCCGTTGCAGCAATAGATACCGCAAATGCAGGTAAAGAATCAAGATCTAGCGGAGGTGCAGCAGCTACTCTTCTTAGCGGCTCGTTATTGGCCGCGGGTGCGGGTTTAATGATCGGCACTGGTGGACTGGCGCTACCAGTTATAGGCGGTGTTACGGCAGCTTTTGGTGGAGCAACTCTGCTGGGTTCGCTATCTGGCAGGGGTGGAGCTAATATATTTCAAACACTTGGTTTAATAAGCACGCTTGATGACGACATGCCTGGATTTGATGAAGTTTCTTTTAGAGCTCAAACGTACATGAAAACAGTTTGGGACATGTTTCAGCTTTGTGCGCGACTGCTTCCTAATTACATTTGCGCCATAAGACCATTCGAAGATAGGTCCACTGTATTTTATGGAAAACCACATTGGTTGTATACCTCTGCGGTAGTTCCAGTTACTACTGGATTTCCATCAGAAAAAAAAGCCGTTGAACTTGGAATAAAAACCCCCTCTTACAGAAGCCCAGACGCAGAACTGATGGATCTTTTAAATAAAATTAATCAGTCATCAAATCCGACTGCAGACTATGAGGCATTTAAAACGATTCAAAGTCCACTACTTAGTCTTGAGCAAATAGCTAAAGATCAGTCTTCTGCCTCAGATATCTATGCTCCAGCGGGTGTGCTAAAGGGTAAAGTTATTAACTTAGCTGATCCAAAAAGATTAAAGTACTTAAATTCAGAAAATAATAAAGTAGTCTCTGAAATACCAGTTAACTATGGTTTTGCAACTATCGGCTTTCACCTGCCAATAACTTCTAATAAAAATTTAATACAGGTTTCCGTTCAGGACATGGAACCAGTTCACAAAGAAATAGCACAACTGCCGCTTAGATATTCTTTTCCATATTTTACCGACAGAGTTGCTGGTGCTGTTTTGTTAGACTATCCATTCTACGCTCTTTCACATTCAAAAAATATAGAAAACGCCACAGTACATAAGGGTGATAAAGAATTTGAAAAATTCATGCAAGACAAAACATACCTAGACCTTCTTGCGTATGAGGCGTCTTTAGTTCAAACAACTGTTTTAATTGATTCATTTCCTGATTCTGATGATAAAAACGAATTTTCAATTAAATTAGATGCCATATCTTTTACTAATTCTGTTGGTAAAGATACTTTGTTTAATTCTGAAAACTCTATATTTGATATGGTTAAGTCCAGTAAAATATCCGCTGAATTAAACCATGTTCGTATGCCGCTACCTTCAGTAAAAGGCACTAATGAATTAAATAACGTGTTTAAAAAACTAGAAGGTTCATGGGAGTATGAATACATTAATCAATCAAAAATTACAGCCAAATCTTCTTTTAGTTACAGAGATTGGGGCTGTCCAGAAACTGCAATAGACGAGCAGTTTTACATCGCGATGCGTTGGCCTTATGATATTTCCGTTGGAGATAGGGAAGATGAAATATATAAAAAGTTTAAAGAAACATATTTTAAAGACAGAAAAGACAATGAATTTTATGGTCAACCATCTGATTACAAGCAGAGAAAAGTTTTAGTTTATAGCCCCGTAACAAGAACCGCTGTTGTTTGCAAGCCAGCATTTTTCATGTGGGGTAAAAGTGACGAAGTTGATGAATACACCTTCAACACTGGAGAGGGCAGCGACCAACAAGAGATAGGAGTAAAAACTACTACTATAGATGCGATTGTTTCTCCGGACGCAGCATATTATCTTGGCATGATGCACTTAAGTCCTTTGGAAAAAGACGGTCTTCGCTTTGTGCAAATGGGAGACGCTGCGTTCAACCTCGCTAAAAATTCTGGACTAGCTCCAGTTCCAATTCCAAGACAATGTTATTTCACTTTTGTTAATGATGATATTCCACTAGGAGTTGTAACAACACTCTACAATCCAACTAATGAATTTCAACTTACAGAAGAGGCAAAGGCAGCATTTGGCGAAAATCAAAATTACGTTGTCGGTTTTGGTCGCTTTGACGCAAGTCAAGCCAAAAATATTTTAACCGCAGAATTGGCTGGATTTGGATTAAACGAAAGACCGGCTGAAGTTACAGCTGTAACAGCAGATAGGGCAGAGCAGGAGGCAGAAGCTTATTTGGCCAAAAACCCACAAATAAGGGGTAACTGGAATAGCATGTTTAAGGAATTAAAACCAGTTGGTGGAATCAATATGTTAACTGACGGAGATTTTGCGCTAGCCGCTGCAAGGGGTGCTAACGTCCTTCCATCTGCAGCCGGGAGTGATGGCTATTTTGATTTAGTCTTGGCCGCAAAATATAACAATTTGTCTAGAGATGAACTTTACAAGATATTAGACGGAGAATTAGCCAGAACTGGAGACGAAAAAACGGCTAGTGGCAGAAAACAGTTTGCTGCCGTATATGATCCGCTAGACGAAACTGCAAGAGAAGCACGAGCATATTATAACGAAGGAGCTAGCGCACAGGTTGCAGTAATAGCTGGAGACGGGAGAACAGACAACGAAGCAAGTGATGTTTGGGATCAATTTAGATTTGGATATCATAATTATGAATCTGTAAAAAAAATATTCTTTGATGCATTTGGGCTTGATCCAGATGATGATACTCCAATACCAGCTGAAATCGTAAAAATAATAAAAAACCCCAGCGCAAGTACTGAGCTAATCAAAAAATATTCTTCCTCTGGAGAGGGTGCGGTTGATGAGTTTAGTCTTCTTTTGGGCAGTGATTTTATTAATAAAGACACTCCTCAATATGTAGTGACCCCCTACGGTGCATCTATTGTAAAAGATAAAAATAATCAAATGATTATGAATAAAGACGCAAAAGCAGCAATAGAATACGCTAGAAAAAACTTAATAGATGCTCCCTTAAGTGAAGGTGGTTTAGTAAATTATCTAAACACATTGATAACTTCAAAATATAAAAATCTTGGAAAGTTTTTCCAAAACGCCAGTAACGTCAGTCTAATTATCGGTCAGACATTAGGTGGTGGATTGGTCAAGGTTTCTGATATTTTTAATAGAACACAAAATAAAACATTAAGCGCAAAACAAGTATTTCTTCTCATTGTGGGATTATTTAGGCAAGCAATGTGGCAAGACGCATATGCAAGAGCTTGGTTGGTTCTAAAGCCATCTAGAAAAATAGGTATTGGATTTGGATCGTGGGGAGATGAATGGGATTTCCAAGCAGTAGATAAAATATTTGCTGCGTTTATAGATCCTAATCAAAATTATTCCTCCGATAAAAAGAGATTTTTGAAACTATTGGCGGACAATAAGGGAGAGGGTAATAGTGCAACAAACTTTGTTGGAGTCTTAGCTCACAATATTGACAGTTTCTGGGATTCAAATATAGGACCTATGTTTACGGCGTTAAGCGATGGTCTAAGTGGATTAATGAACATGTTTAGAATATCTATGATGCAGATGGGATATCAACTATCGGAAATAGATAACTTTGCAAAACAGGCAAACATCTTGAACAAAGCTTTGAATGATTCAATTTACTATTCAATGGGAAGACCTGGCTCAATTCTTAGGGCTGTTGACAACCCATTTACAAGAGAGTATGGAGAGCCAGTAGTAGAGGTTAGAGAGCCGTTTCAGAGAATGCATACGCTAAGTTCTTTTTCTACTATATTAAATAATAACATTAAAGAAACAACAACCAATGTTGCGACGTCGGTGACTGCAGTTTCGGATGGAAAATATCCAGTAACAGTTGCTTTAGATAAAAGCATTCCGTCTGAAAGGCAAGTGGAAAAAACTGTTGAAACAGGTTTATATTTTGACAATTTATTTGGTTCTGGATTAACCGGATTAATACATCCAATTGTTAATCCAATCGAATTCTCTAGAAGCGCGATAAAAACTTCACAAGGCGCCCCAGATGAGCTTATGGCAAGACGTGTGGCTTTGGCACACTTAAGAGAATCTCTAAAAGATATATATTCTGGTGAATTAATTGTTTTGGGAAGTCCAGACATAAGACCACATGATCTCGTTTACTTAGCGGATGTTTATGAAAGAATGTACGGAATATTCGAAGTAGAGCAAGTGATTCATCATTTTACTCCAAACATGGGATTTGTTACTTCCATAACCCCCAATGCCCTTGTTTCCGTGAATGATCCAGCTAGATGGTTTATGTCTTCTTGGATGCATTCGTGGTTTTCTGTTCAAAATATTAGAAACGATACTCGATCAATATTGAACTCGGTTCAAGCTGGCAGCACGGGGATTCTGTCAAACGGCAACATTTCTGTTGATGGATTGGCTCAATCAATTAGAGCTCAAATGTTGGGTGGTGTTCAGTTTACGCACGGCTCTGCTGCTCTTACGAAAGACATTATGGCCAACTTTACCGCTGAAGGACTTTTTGATGCAAAGAGTCAAGTAGAACAGCAAGTCAAGGCAAACGCAGATGCAAAAATAAGCCTAAGCGGTATCGCTGCAATGTATGCAGCTACAACTCTTGGAACCGCCGCTGTGGGCTTCTTGGTTGGTGGTCCAGTTGGAGCGGGTATAACAGCAGCGATAGGTACCGACCTTATGTGGAAGGGCTGGAAGTGGGTAAGAGATAACGTTCTTGATCAACACGGATGTTATATTTCTTACCTAAATAGAAACGGGCAACCGATGGATGCAGGGTTAGCAATTAATCAAGGAATGGTAGTTGGTAGATATCATACAAAAAGACTGCTGCCGGGAATATTGGGTGTACGTAGCAAGGTTAGAACCGTAGACGGACATTCGTATATAAGATATGACGATATATTGAAAAACTTAGGCTGGAAAGAAAAACAAATAACAGACTTGGTTAGACACGTAAGTCTAGAAAATGCGCTAGTAAATGCGGAAGTTCTAAAATATTCCGGAACTGGTCCAGATAAAGCAGGATTTAATCAATTCTTTAAAGTTTTGTGTAAATTAAATAAAGTAATAGATGGAGATGAAATTGAAGTAATAGACTTATTGAATCCTCAATCGCCACCATTTAAGGTTCGCCTAGAGGGAATTATTGCTTCTACAATGGGAGTGTTTCAAGGCTTTGTGAACACATCTGCTTCAGCTAATCCAGTTCAAGGAATTAACGTAGATTCTCCTGGAGGAAAAACATCATTATTTGTTTATGAAAAATTATCAGAAACTCCTTTCGTTGTTAGAATATCGCCCAACGACGCTTCAGCTGTTGCCATGTACACAGAAGACGACTTACAGCCGGGTTCTAAGTTAAATGCTCCTCGTAGCTATTTAAAGGGAAAATATTACGGAGATTCAGAAAAAGAAAAAGCCTTAGGCACTGTCTTTTACAGAATGATTGATACAGATATTCAAGATTTGATTTTACGTATTAGAGGATTGTTTGTTGATAATCCTAATTCTAGTTTAGAAACATTGAAACAAAAATTTAAAGAACAAATATTTGATGAGTCTATATTTAGCATAAAGTTTGAAGAAATATATTCATCTATTTTTAAATCTAAAATAAAAGAATATTTTGAAATTACAGGATCAACTGATCCTTTGATCAGCCTTGAAAATAATAAAATTAATGCCTTTAACACATTTGTGCATTTTAAAATATTGGAAACACTTTATTCAAAAGCTTCAGAATGGCCTTATGTAGCCTGGGACGAGTACTATGATGATGGTATTGCAGCTACACTTAATTGGGAGCTTGTTGGCAATAATCTGGCACAAGTTTACACTGTTGATCTACTGAGAAGTAGGCCAGCAGAAATAGGGTTAGATGAGCAAATACCCAATGCACAATACGTTTCGCAGAGGCCTTAAACATGAGCGATGATTTTGGTTTAAATTTAGACGACTTTAACAACTCCCAATCCTTTACCGCAAAATTGGCAGAAGGATACAACCCTGGTGGAAGTAATAGTTTAACTACTTCGGCTTCAAAAGAAAAATATGTTAATCAGACATTGACATCTAGAGATGTTATAGATATGATGGCTGGTGGGGCGCTCACAAGAAATCCTGCAACTTTGATGGATCTAAATAATAGATTTGTTCAATCCTCCTTGCATGGAATACTGGCTGCAGGAGCAAAATCTGAAGCTTTTACCGTTCCAAATCCAGACTATCAGGGCAACGCCGGAGAAGTAGAGACCCTAACGGGATCAGCGGCTTATATGAAAACTGTGTCTCAATCTTTGATTGGCACTGGACTTGCTCCATCAAGAACTTCAAACCCGCTTCTGCAAAAACTAATAGGAGATGCGGCTAATAATAAATCTGTTTCTTATGTTGGTGAGTCTAATGGAACTATTTATAAACACAATCAGGTTTCTTATCAATTAAAACAAGAAGGTGCTCCATCACTTGGTGCTCGTCCAATCGCAATAGCTGATGAACTTTCTGCAGAAGAATCTTCAATATACCTAGAAAGAGGAAGAGAACTTAACAAAAGAATACCAGATACTGCTCTTGCTGTGGGTTTTCAATTTGATATTCCGAATTCTTTATCTTCTTACAAATTTTCTCAAACCAATTCCTATTTTCCAGATTCGTCTCAAACTTCAGAAATAACTAAAGACTTAATTGAAGCTAGTTCAAAAAGGGCGTATGTATGCGCCGCACTCATTGAATGCCTGCTGATGTTAACAGACCCAACAAGAGGAGTCCAAATAAAAGGTAGATTTGGATTAGCCAGAGCTATATTATCCGAAAGTGATGAAACAACAAGAAGCGTTGATCCATCTAATGGCGTAGATCCCAATAACACAAACGCAATATCTGATCATGTTTTTGGTAGGGCTTTTGACATAGATGAAATAGGTTCTTTTAGAAATTTTGATAAATCAAAAGAACATTACGCTGCATCTTTAAACTATGTTCTTTCAAGATTAAATTCAATGCCTATGCAGCTAATACCTGATTTAATTGTTATGTCGCCAGATGTGGCAAGAGACCTTGGTGTGATGGAGGGATTTGATAGTGAGAGCACTCCTTTAAAAACAATGTATCCAAATTTAAAATATGTTAACTTTGAATCTGCACCTGAGCACAAAGATAATATACACATAAGTTTTAGTCACAGTAGGGCTGGACAGTATATAGGGTCTCCGGGTTTTGAATCTGCAGCAAAGTCACAATCTTCGGATGACTCAGGCGTTCCTGTTAATACCGAAGAAGACATTAATGAAGCTAGAGAAAAATCAAAACAAAATTACAAATCAGCTAGCGCAAGCATTTCGTTGACTGAGTTATTTATAATATTATCACAAGAAGGTCCTTTTAGTGAAGAAGTGGCAGCTGTAATGTGCGCTGTTGCGGCAAGAGAGAGTGTCGGTAATCCAGGCTCCTTTAATGGCAAATGTGGCGAGAATGCAGATGGTTATACCGGTGATTATTCAGTAGGAATGTTTCAATTTAATTTAATTTCTTTAATAAGCAAATCAAGAAACACTTCTAATTCTGTTCCAATATACTACGATGGAACAACGATCAATCCACAGATGGTATCCGCAGCGGAACTCGCTTATGTTCCTGGCAAAACAGCCGGATGGGACCCTAATGCAATAGCAAAGAAAATGATTGAGCTTCAAAACAACGGAAAAGCAGATACCGATGATAGATTGTGGTATCCCATCAATCAAGTGTGGATGTTAATAAACAAGTGGGGCAGAAGTGATTTTAAAATCACATCTAAAATAACTCAATCAAATGGATTTCTTCACTGGGGCGATTACTCGAATAGATCAGATGTAGGTTTTATATTCCAGGTAAGATTCCAAGACGCAGTAGATGTTTATCTAACAAGCGGAAAATCAATAGATACTCTTACGAGTTGGGTTAGAAATAATCTCCCTAAATTTAATCCTAAAACCACCAACTATATAGAAAATTGGATGAGTGGCGAAGTGTTTTATGATAAACCCAAAAATGGAACTCTTAAAGATGAGTCAAAGAGTAAGCCAATTACTTACGGTAATGGTTCCACAGAGTCCTCCACTGGAGCAGAAAATGATGATAAGGAGCCGGCATTTAATAAGACTGAAGTTAAAAGCGCCGCTGATTGGCTAAGGGCAAAAAAGACGCAGGGTTGGGTGAACACTTACAGAAAAGATCTCAACGGCAATTTCCAGTGTGACAGATTTGCAAGAGTTTTATCAGCAGCGATAGGTCTTTTCGGAACTCCAGAAACAGATTTGCAAAAATTGGAATGGAATGAACAAAATTTTGGAGAAGCAATTAAACAAACAGTGCCAACAAAAACTCTTCGACAGTTTGATTCCGCTGGTGAACATTGGGAAAATATTAAGGGCGGTACAGAAAATACTCACTGGTTTGCTGCAGACTCCGATAAGGGTAAAAATCCTCCGGTTGGATATCTTGTATTCTGGAGCGGAGGAGACGAAAATTATGGTCACGTAGGCGTATCTGTAGGCGGTGGAGAATATGTAGATCAGCACAGTAGCCCGACTGAAAGACCATCTCCAAGAGCTATAACATTTAGCGGTTTTCCAGGTAGTAAATATACGTACGTTGGATGTTCTAGCGTATGGGCAGTGTAGGGAGGATTGGACAATGAAATACTATCCAAAATTTGACGAAAGACTAAATGCACATCTGGACAGTCAACGTCTACAGCAAGCAAAGACGAGATTTGGAACTGTGATGTCATATGATAAAATTACTAATACAGTTATGGTTATTATGGATGACAAATTTGCTAATACCGCTCGGAAACATGTATCAAGCCATACCATGTCCATCAATTCAGGGTGTGCAAATGGTGGCTCCAACTACCGGATCTCGATGTGTTATTGGTTTTAGGGATGACGCAGAAACATCTCCATATATAGTTAGCTTTATAGATGACGGTTCGTCCATCGGTAAGTACGGGCCGTCTACGTTTGTTGATACTGGAATACCGAGATTTATGGTGTAACTATGGCTGCAAAAATTAACTCAGATAAAAGCTATGAATCTTCTGTTGGGAAAACAATCACAGAGGCAGATGAAATTAACAGAAGAAAAACCTATTCGTCTAGAGAGGTTGGACTTACTCATCCAGACAATTCTGGATTTTTAAGAATAACTGATGCTGGTGATATTGAGATTTTTGCTGCCCCAGGAGTTGGCATAGTTATAAATGGCTCAACTAGAACAGTATCTATTTTTGCTGATAATATTAAATTTCACTCCAAAGAAGACGGATTAAAGTGGAATTCTAAAGAGTTTAATAGTTCCGCTACCGTATTTACGGAGCCAGCTTTTACTCAATCAAACAATAGGGATTTTAATCCTGGTTTTAAAAACGCTGATTATTATATAAAGAATATAAGTCAATATGACCAAGAAGACGCTCAGTCTACAGTTACTATTCAGGGTGAATACGAATACGTAACGGCTACAAATACACTTCCATGGGAGGAAAACCTGCAGCCAACCCCAGTTTCCAAAGATGAAAACCTTACCGCACAAGAACTCGCCGAAGCTAATTCTTTTTGGGACAAAAACAAAGATGCGATAAAAGTGGCAAAACAAGCCGCTATAGAGGCACTTTTAAAAATGAAGCAGGCGGGATATACTATGGGGCAAGCACAAGCAAGATTACTGGAGGGCAGCGATGTCTGATTTTTACCTTGATCTAAGTGGCGATTTGGTTATTAACGGGTCTGGGGATATAGCCATGGCTCAGGACTACGCAACAAAAGACATACAACAGGTATACATCAGACTTATGACTGAACCTGGTGATTTTTTTATATATCCAGAATTAGGCGTTCAGCTATCAATGCTCTACGGAATGCCCCAAACGCCTCAAACCGGAGATTTTGGTAAGAGGCTTATAAGGGCAGCTTTAGAAAGAGAAGGAGTTTTTAAAAATAAACAAATTACTATTGAAGCAGTACCGGTAAGCGCAGATTCTATACGATTTGATGTATATTTAGCGGGCACCAGTTATCAACCTGTGGTTTTGTCTGTAACTCAGAATTTAGGAGCATAGTATGCCAATGATGAATATGAAAACAAAAGAGCAGATGCTGATGGCATCTTTGGATGGGCTGCAGAAAAACGCTGGAATAGCGTCTATTTCACCCGGTTCTATAGCAAGAGCTTTTGCAGAAGCAATACATTCTGAAATATATGATTTATATAACGCCCTAAAAATAAGCGTTGAACAATCAAACCTATCTACAGCAAATGGAATTAATTTAGATATGATAGGAGCTTTATATAATGTGCCAAGAAGATCCGTTTCTTCTGAGCTCGTGCCAGAAAGGACAACTGCAAACATAGAATTTTTTATAAGTAAAACACACAATACCTCAATTGTAATACCATCTGGAACTTTGGTTTTTAATGACGTAAGCAGCTATTCGTCTACTCAATATATGTACGAGCTTAATGGAGATGTAATTATTCCGAACGGAAATACGAGAGCTTATGGAGCAGTTAAGGCAAAATTTCCAGATAACAATATTACTGCCGCAAGAAATACTTTAACACAACATAATTTTATTCCACCAGCTGGAGTGGTTGTTTTCTGCAACAACCCCAAAGAGGTATACAGTAGTTTGAATTCAGAGTCTGATGACAATTATAGAAGAAGAATTATTTCTGCCGTTAGGGGTTCTAGTACGGGAACCGCCGAATCAATTCGCTTCGCTGCGTTGGCAGTCAAGGGCGTGAAAGACGCAAAAATTAGAGAAGCTTCTTTTGGAATAGGTTCTTGTGATATCATAATAGTTCCAGAAACAAGATCTGGATTAGCAACAATGTCCGATTTAGTGATTGATCAAGTTAGATCCATTAAGCCTGTTGGCGTTAATCTCAATGTAAGAATTGCAGAAAGAAAACCGGTAGATG
>Ga0194133_10008831_pt1 | contig 11688 bp, 7 predicted proteins | sample TA2KigOf40mmetaG_FD_155448 | JGI IMG/M metagenome (GOLD analysis project Ga0194133, IMG submission 155448) | Freshwater microbial communities from Lake Tanganyika, Tanzania - TA2015055 Kigoma Offshore 40m | ecosystem: Environmental > Aquatic > Freshwater > Lake | place: Tanzania: Lake Tanganyika...
ATTTCTAGCAAATCCCCTATTATTATTCCTGCTACTAGCACTAATGCCGCCGCACCTATTTCACAATCAACAGCATCAACAGCATCAACATCAACATCAACATCAGCATCAGCAGCAGCTTTGGGGGCCGAGTCATCAGCATCAGTAGCAGCAGCTCACGCATTAAAAGTAGATTTGCCATCAGAATCAGAATCATCATCATCATCAGCATCATTATCATCGCCAGGTAAAACATTTGATAAACAAAAAATAATTGATGCTCTGACCAATTTTAACTGCGACGACCTTGATATAACTAATCTCATAATTAATTTAAAAATGAGTTTGGATCAAGGATCTTCCGATGCTGAAGCCAAAGCTGCTGCTGAAGCCAAAGCTGCTGCTGAAGCCAAAGCTGCTGCTGAAGCCAAAGCTGCTGCTGAAGCCAAAGATGCTGCTGAAGCCAAAGATGCTGCTGAAGCCAAAGCTGCTGCTGAAGCCAAAGCTGCTGCTGATGCCAAAGCTGCTGATGAAACCAAAGCTGCTGCTGAAGCCAAAGCTGCTGCTGAAGCTAAGGCTGCTGCTGAATCTAAGGCTGCTGCTGAATCTAAGGCTGCTGCTGAAGCCCAAATTATGGACGGTGGCAAGGTTAGTGAGTTTATTAGTAGCCACTCGGATTACACTTTTTTGAAATACACGGTTACAACAAATTTACCACCAGTTAATTCAATTATTCGTAGTTTTCAAATTTCTGATAGCACCGCTACAGACAAAGCCAACGTATATGGCATTATAGTGACAACAAAACATAGTACTTATAGTACTCCAAAGTTATATAAATCATTGTGCGATTCATTTTCTGACTATGAGAGTACTGCAATAGTAGGTCCGCAAAATATGATTGTGTGTGAGAGTACTGATGGCTCATCAATTACAGCAAAAAATATCGCCCCGTCAGATACTATTGCAGGTGATCGCGAGACCCTTGCCAAGTGTGCAGAAGATATAAAAGAAATAACAAACCCCACCATCGAAGAGACCGAATCGGTGGATACAATAATGAACCCAATAAGCTTCGATGCAGTTACACGTGAAGTTTTTCTTGAATTACTAACTCTTGGGTATTTTAGCAACCATGACAATGATGATGGCGAAGATGCGAGAAAAGTAACCATTTCAGAGATAGTTTTAGTAAATGCTGGATCAGGTTCAGAATCTAAAAAGATATTCCAGAAGATATCTCCTGAACAGAAAAAAGAAACCGGACCGCGTAGTTTATATAATGCTGGCCAAATGTGTTGGATGAATGCGACACTTCAACTTATATATTCAATGACTGCGGTAAAAGACCTTATTAAGTCTATACAGCCTCCAACTACGCTATCGAGTTACTTAACCTTGATGGAAAATGGTGTTGATTTTGAAAGTGCAAAAAAGTTATCTACCGAGTTATATACTGTTGTTAAGCAGGCTTTTGGTAACGAACCATATAATACTCAACAAGACTCTGGTCAACTATTTCGAGAAATTTGGGATATTCTAAAATCATCTCCATCATCTCCGAGTTATGAAAATTTATTACAATTATTTAGGTGTACTCAAGTTGGTAAATATGTAATAACTACAGATAACCCTTCAGCGTTTCCGACCTGTACTGGTTTTACTGTTGAAAACACTGATAATACTGTCATGATTGAAAAGCCCAAAGACATAAGTTTTTCAGTATCATTAGCATTACCATCTGTAGACTCTGACGGTGTACTAAAATTTGATGATTTGATGACGGAATATAAAAAAGCCAAACCTATAGAGAGCAACACAGCATTTAATCCAACTAATGATGAAAATCCTATTATACTCCATCAAGAACTCGAAACACATGTTATTAATGACCTTCCTTCTTGTATGACGACGCAAGATGAAAACACCAGATCTAAACAGTTGAAAGAAGACTTTATACCATTCGTTAATACTGTAAGTATACCGAATAGTGGTAAATTTAAGCTTGAAAAGATTGAGTTACAAAACTTTCTTGAACCTGGTAAATATTTGATTATTGACTTACTTCGAACTAAAGGGAATAGAATGGAAAAAATTCATACTCCTATTGATTTAACAGATGCCAGAATAGAAAATGGCGGTAGTACGTTTTTAATAAAAGGCTGTATTTGCCACATAGGACAAACTATGACCGTGGGTCACTATATCTATGTAACATTTGAACATGGACTCCCTAAAACTGTCTATGATGATAATGCAAACTGCGATTATTCTACTTATTTTGATGCTGCAAAAGAGGCAGGAGGTAATCCGGACGTAAAAACAACATGCTATATGTTGCTATTTGAAAAAGAGGAAGCCCCAAGTTCTAGTGGTGGCGGTTTCAAGTCTAGTAAGAAACAAAAATCAAAATCCAAAAATAAAACGAAAAAGAATCAACATCATGTCTCATAAGTGAAAACGAAAAATCCAAACATTCATTCATTCATTCATTCATTCATTCATTCATTCATTCACCAAACCGTATCTTCGGTTTGCCAGTGCATTTTATCCCCGGGTTTGATATTATACAATTTATTGAACAGCGCCATTCTCGATAACGGAATATTTGTGCGATACTTGTCTAGAGGATGCGGATTCGATTTCAGTTGCGCGAAAATTGACCGTCGGTATATTTTTTGTCGGTTCTGATTCGCAAACTCCGTATAAAATTTTTCAAACGACACCATTCGCAGCGGTATCAATAAATTGTCTCGTTCGTGGCGCTCATTTAAAACCATTTCACACAGCTTTAACCCGGTAATGTCCGCCAAATCTTCACTCAGTGACAGTTTGGCATCGAATTCCAGTCCGTCGGCTCGAGCCGCGGCTTCATATTGTCGTTCCACGTTCGCCAATTTTCGGTTATAAATGGCCGAATCTCGCGAGGTCCACCATGATCGCATGTTTCCCGTATGGTCAAACATGCGTCCGTATACATGTAACCCGTGTCCAATTTCATGGCCAAGAGTGTATCCAATTCGCGCCAAATTATACTCCGGCCCATGGTTCAAATCCACAAACCCGGTTTGAAAGTACCCTAGCGGAATATACACCGAGTTTCGCGTTTCAGTATAATATGCGTTTGCAACATACGCCTGCGACCCAACAAACTTCATTTGATTCCAGTCGATTTGCGGCATATCATATTCTGCGTGACCATTATTTTGAATCAACCCGCGTGTTCGCCACTTGAAAATATCCATCAAATTTGTCCAAGCGTCTTGAGTTTTAAACTTGTGTGAAATCGAGTCGGGAATATCAGATCCCAATTTTTCTGGCATTCCAATGACAATTTTCAACGTATCTAGTTTACGGTGGGCTTCTGCACGGGTGGATTTACTGACCCATGAGTTCGCGCGTACCATATCGTTTGCAACTTTCAAAATATCTTGTGCTATTTCTTCTACATACTTCACCTGTTCTGCCTGGAAAAATTTACGTTTATATGCGTTTGCAAAAAATGTGTCGTATGCGTACGTTGTTCCATACAGCGCAGTAATTCGTTGCGGCAACGGAGCGGCTTGTCCGCGTAAAAATTTCATGCAAAACTTGTAATAAATATCCGACCATTCTTTATGATACTGAATAATATGCCTCGCATAAATGTATACCCAGTAACTGCGCCACTTCAATGATTTCCATCCACGCTTTGTATTTATCATTGTTTCAGGCTTAGCCTTAGTGTCAGAGTCGGTATTAGTGTCAGTGTCAATGTCGGTGTTGGTTTCGGCATTGGTATCAGTGTCATGAGTATTTCGGTACAATAAAGATTTCATCATACAAAGAATATACCCCGTAGACGAACATACGACATCACTTTCTCCGCCAGAACATCCCATATGTTTCAATGTTTCTTGCCAGTCAAGGTTTGTTTTTTTTTTCAACTGAGCTGCCGATACTTTTTCATATTCAGTTTCATACTCGTCAATCTTAGATGATGACGATGACGATGACGATGACGATGACGATGACGATGACGATGATGTATCATAACACGCCATGTTTCGAATGATTTGTCGTTCAATTTGTAATACGTGCAGTCCAGACAGAGTAGGATATCCAAGCACTCGAAATATATTGTTCACATAATTTACAAATTTCGTCAGGACGAGTTTGTCATAAGCCCGCGGCTTCGGTCGGGGCATTACTCTTCGCGTTCTACGTTGTTTACGCTTTTTGGGTTTGGCACTAGCAGTATGACCTCGCCGAGTTTTCATTTTTCTCTGGCGATCATCATCGCTGGAGTGCGGGGGCATATTTAAGTAGTATCGATAATCATACAATGAAAGCTCTGGGTAACTGATATGGTGTATAAATTTTTTACTATTTTTTTCATCCGCGCTTACGTCCCACGAAATCGGGCACGCATATCGAGTCATTTCGTTTGTATTCAAGTATGCTAACAGTTTCCAGATACTATTTTCACTGATACATTGATCCAAAAACGCTAGATACGTGCGAACATGGTCATGAACTTGGGAACTTGTTAATGGGGTGGTCAATGACTTGTACAAATGTTTTATTGTCGCCGGGGTTGTAGCGTCTTCCACAATGTCAATGAGTTGGTTATACACCGCATCTTGCGCTAGTCGAAAGTTATCAATCTGCATTATGTATTCTTGCCCCGACTTCAACCGCTTGTTTCGAATCCATCCTCGATTAACATAATTGAAAAAATCACTTGATGGGTTAATGAGTTTTTTTGTAACGATACCGGTTCCGCACACACCTTTTCTTTGTGAATTGGCGTATTTTATTATATCATTATAGGATTCCTGAGGCGTCTTTCTAGATACTCTTCGTTCTTCTTCGTTTGTCAAAGCTGACGACGTTGATGCTGATGCTGTTGCTGATGCTGTTGCTGATGCTGCCTCATTCGAATCGTGTTTACTTTTATGTTTCGGCATTCAAAATAAATTATACATAATTATACATTAGAAAATAAACATCACAAAATAACATATAAATAAATACAGTCGTATATAGATATGTTGTAAAAATAAAATACAAATTATAAATTAAATTAATCAAGTTAAATTAGTTTCTACTCAGAGGCATAAGTTCATGTCAGCAGCTTTTCCATTTGTCAGTGTATGCACTCCTACTTTTAATCGCCGACCCTTTTTTCAAGCAGCGATTCAATGTTTCAACCATCAAACCTATCCCAAACACCGGATGGAATGGATTATTGTCGATGACGGGACCGACAAAATAGAAGACTTGGTCTCAAGTCATCCAAATGTAAAATATTTTAAAGTTTCTGAAAAAATGACACTGGGTAAAAAACGAAATTTTATGCACGCCAATTCGTGCGGAGACATCATCGTTTATATGGATGACGACGACTATTACCCTCCGGAACGCGTGTCGCATGCAGTGGAAGCGCTCATGGCAAATCCCACCATACTTTGTGCAGGAGCAAGCGAGATCTATATTTATTTCAAACATTTAAATTCGCTCATTCAATTTGGACCCTATGGGCCAAATCATGCTACAGCAGGAACGTTTGCATTTCGACGCGAAATGTTGAACATGACCCAATACAATGATGCCGCATGTTTGGCAGAAGAGCGGTTTTTTTTGAAAGATTATACCATTCCCATGATTCAACTTGATCCAACCAAAGTGATTCTTGTTTTTTCACATATGCATAACACGTTCGACAAACGAAAATTATTGGTCAATGCAAATCCGGCGTTTGTAAAACAAACATCTAAAACGCCGGATGATTTCATACGAGGACCAACGTCGGCATTTTTCAAGGATTTTTTTATTAATAAAATGGATAACTTACTTCAAGGATACACTCCGGGCGCCCCAGATATGAAACCGGATGTCATCAAACAAACAAAGGAACTCGAACAAACTCTTATTCGACTTCAAGAACAGGAAAAACTGTACGAACAGCAGAAACAGAATCAACAACCCCAACAACAGTCAAACGAAATTCCTGCGATTATAATGCACCAGGAAGGGAAAGAACCGGTTGCTCTTTCAAGCGAACAAGTCCTTACTGTTATTCAAACCCAACAAACTGAAATAAAAACACTTACTGCGCGCATAACCGCGATTGAATCCGATAAGACAAAGACTGAAGCTACGCTCCAGTATTTGATTGGAATATACACGGATACTGATACTGATACCAATAATAAATCCATCTTATTGGAACAATGTTTGAAAGATGTTGTAGAACGAGACGACAAGCTTAAAAAAACCAAAGCGCTTTATATCAAATCCGTAAACGAGTGTTCTGAACTTAAAAAACAAATAGTAGAATTACGAGCAAAAATTCAGTCCATTCATTCTGACTATGTAACCCGCGCTACAACTACGCATTCGTCGTCGTCATCGTCATCGTCATCGTCATCAAATGAAAATTCCATTCGACTTGTAATTGACGACTTATAATTTATTTTTACTTTTACTTTTACTTTTACTTTTACTTTTATATTTATGGTTTTTTCCATACATATATGTATTCATTGTATTTTTTTTCAGGATTTACAGGATTGCCCTTTGCAAACCTGGGCTGAATAAATAATTTATGTTTCGCAGATACTCTCGGCGGCATTATTTTAGCATTACGTATATCATCAAACGCGTCGATTGGAACGTTGATAGCAAACGTTCCTCCGCGTTTTAAATGTTTATATGAGTTTTGAATAACTGGAAATAAAAATTTGGTATTGAAGTCCTGACGAGTTGAATACAATGGCATGTGTGGATACACTTCAGCTAAACGAAGCGACTTGAAATAAGGCGGAGATGTAAACACCATGTCGTATTTATAGTCTTCGTAGTGTACGGCTGCCGCATCTTTAAAGATCATGGTTACATCAAATTCCGACGCTTCTGCTTTGGATATTTCGCTCACCATTTTACGATAAACACTCTTCAACTCAATATTTGTGTCGATCCCTATATACGGAACATTGTATGCCATCGCTGCCAAACATCGTCCACCCCATCCTGCCGAAAAATCAAGTACTGCTGTTTTGGGTTGATACAGCGAATAAAGCCATTTTGCAATCAGCGGCTTAAATCCTTGCGAAGATCCATAGTATAATCGAAACACTCCGTACCTCGCTTGTTCGTGATTTTTTCCTTGCGCCAAGTTGAATTTGTACATACGATATTCGGATTCATTTTGCTTCCAGTTGGTTTTTATCCATTCATAATAAGAAATCCCTCGTTTTATTTTTGTATGAAGGCGGTATTTAAAAAAATAATAGTCCATCGCAGAATTTCCAACTTTTGCCGAATGAAGGACTGTATTTTTTTTACTAGAAAAGTCTATGTTTTTCAGTGCTCTAAAATCTGAACATGCTTTTTCAAACGATATATTTTTGATGGTTGAAGATACAATTCTTGAAAAGTTATTTTTACGCGTAAATCTCGAGCGGTCGACTTTATCTTTATTTTTATTTTTATCTTTATCTTTATATTTTTTAGTTTTCGGCATGGGTATGGGTACAAGTATTTGCCGGCCGGTATTTTATCTATTTATTTATGTATCATTTTATTTTTATTTTTACATTCAATTCATTCTACATTCTACATTCTACATTCTACATTCTAAGTCGCATGTAATATTCTTCATCATTTCGTTTTTCATTTTGTTCTTCTAAAAACATTTGATAGTGTCCAGCAGTCTCCGTGCCAACATTCCATTCTGGAAGACCGGTTATCATTTGATTTTGATTTTGATTTTGATTTTGATTTTGATTTTGACTACGCCCTGTATTAGTATACGGACCGGATCCAACTGCATAATACGCTGCATTTTTCGCAGCCAAATAGTTTTTAGCGTTTACAAGTTTCAACTGCGACAACAAGTAGTCACGCTGCGACTGTTTACGCTGTTCTATTTCTTCTGCAGTTGGTTTTGTTTTGTATTTTATAAAAAGAATGGTTCCAACAATCACAACAAAAATAACAAACGTACACGTGTTAAAAATCGTATTGTAGTATCGCTCTTTGACTTGTCTGCAATTCTGTAGTGATAGTTTAAGAAAACTTTTAACTCCTGGCTCTATCAATGCAGCAGGGCTACTTTGACTCGATCCAACCGACGATGTTTGAAAATTTTGAAAATTTTGAAATATATTCATTTACGGATACTCGGTATTCGGTATTCGGTATTCGGTATTCGGTATGTATTCGATATTGAAATTGGAACCTATAAAATAAGAACGAAAAAAACGCGAATAAAGCGTAAATACCAAAAAAAAATAAAATAAAAATACATTACTAAAATAGGAACTATTTTCAAGTTTAATCATTATCATTCGATTGACGAATAAAATAATACATGGCAAAAACAGAAATAACTCCAAATTTTGCAATTGGTTATTACTTGGTAGCCCTTTTAGTTTATCTAGGATATAAAGTTGCAAACACTCCATCAAGCGGTGGAACTGATCAAGAAATTGTGTCTCCGCTCATAGGAACGGCGTTTGTTGCCGTAATTATTATTGGGGAATATATGATCAGCGTCGGTATGACTAAAAGCGTATGTGGGTTTGAACAGTGGGACGTTGCGGCAATGTATACATTTATTCCTTGGGTTTTTATTGTTGGCGCCATAAAGGGTATTCTTATGGTTCGTCCTGGCTGGCTTGTACCCTTTTCAAATACAATTGGATACTTTTTGGCATCCGCAATATTTGGAATGGTTGACGTTTTTCGTAAAATATTAAAACCTAAAGTAACATTATCAAAGGACGGCGAAGAAGAGTCGGATAAATCGGCCCATAGTCGAGAAGTTGCAAAGGCGTTGCAGGAAATATACGAAGACGAGTCGTTGTTGATTAATCAGCTAACACCAGATAATGTTGACGGCACTATCAGCAAGTTTGAAAAAGTAGGATTAATGTATACTGCAGACGAGTATGCCGAACTTCCCGAAAATAAAGGCAATCCTGCCGCGTTCTCAATGTTTAATAACTATAAAGATGCAGTCAAAAAGGCCCTATGGTTTAAATTGTTTGTATCTGAATTTTTATGGCTGTTTCTTGCAGGCGTTCTTGCAATATCGGTGACGTATAATTATATTATGAATTTTGGATGCAAGATGACACCTGACCAAATTGCAGAACGCGAGGCTAAACTTGCGGCTTTATCATCTGCCGATGCTGCAAATGCCGCAACCCAAGAGCCAAATACGATATCTGTAACTCAATAACTCAATAATTCAGTACTTAAAAACGATGAAATAAAATGAAATAAAATGAAATGAAATGAATTTAGCAAAAATGCAATAAAAGTAGAATATTATTTAAATCGTAAATAATATTATATAACAAACAACAAACCCTAAATCAACCAGTCAATCAATACTACCTTTCCATAATGGATCCATCAACTATTTCTTTTTCAAATGCATCTGTTGATGCAAAAGGTGTTAAAATTCCATCGTATTCGGAAATACGTCCTCATCTTGTTCAACCTGTAAAGGACGTTATCAAGGTTATCAATGCCACGTGTCCTAAGATTGGTCCCAGTGGCGTTAGTCTTGGGTGCAGCAAATAAATCATTTTTGAAAATATAATAAATGCAGCGTCGTATTATATTTTATACTTTATATTTTATTATGGAAACCGGCCCAAACGCAAGGTTGGTATACCCAAAATCATGGTGGGACCCGGAATCAGAACATGCATCATCAGAGTCATCAGAATCAGAGTCATCAGAATCAGAGTCATCAGAATCAGAGTCAAACACATCAATGACACCTTATTTAGACGACTATGATGCAGAAGAGTTATTTGAGGAAGCATGTACGCTATGTCATGATTATACTCAAGAACATGTCGGAAAAATGAGCCATCCTGATTTTCATGAATCGCTGCGTTCATACGTATATGAACAACTGCGAATCGTATTATTTGCAGTTATTGGAACCAATACACCAGTTGACTGTGATAAAACGAGAGAATACATGACAAGTATCGTTGACAAAGCCTGTAAGTTCATATTTACAGATCTTAATGCGACTGACAGCACATCATTTCCGCCTTGGAGGTCGTGTTCTGATAGTTCATGCAGTGACTATACACCAGCTACACCAGACATAGTTTCACGCATAACCAGGCTACAAAATATGCAGGATCAAACTGAACAACGTACGCCAGCATGGTATCAACGGCGCCATAATATGATCACTGCCAGCAGTGCTTGGAAAACATTTGGGACGGAGGCTGTTATGAATCAACTTATTTATGAAAAGTGCAAGCCTTTAATCGATGAGGACAGTGATGATGGTATTGTAAATGTAAATGTCGACTCGCCTTTACACTGGGGGCAAAAATACGAATATGTAAGCGCTAGAATATATCAACTTAAAAATAACACTCGCCTGGGAGAATTTGGATGTATACAACATTCGGACCCTAGTTTGTTTTTTTTAGGCGGGTCACCCGATGGAATCAATATAGACGATACGTCCCCTCTCTATGGACGAATGGTAGAAATAAAAAACATTGTAAATCGAGAAATTACAGGTGTACCTAAAGAAGAGTACTGGATTCAAATGCAAATTCAGATGGAAGTTTGCGATCTTGACTCGTGTGACTTTGTTGAAACCCGGTTCAAGGAGTATGAACATGTCGAAGATTATGAACAAGATGTTGAAATTGACTATCATTATCGAAATGACGAGTCTCGAACCGCGTTTTCCGAATTTGACATATGCGACGACGATTTACAAAGAGGCATTATCATTTACTTTGTTGAAAAAAATACTCGTAAACCGCACTATGAGTATATGCCAATGCACTACAAAGACCTTGATACCCAAGACGCGTGGGTTGTAAATACTATATTTGAAAAGCAGCAAACGGGGGAATATACCTGGATACGTAATATTTATTGGAAGTTGGATGAATATAGCTGCGTTTTGGTAAAAAGAAACCGTATGTGGTTTACAACATATGCATCGCATCGATTTAAAAAAATATGGAACATTATTGAAACAGAACGTAATACCGGATACGCCCACCGTGCTCCTAAAAAAAGAGAAACGAATAATATGATCTCTGAACAAGCTGGTTCGGTTCAAACGCGGCTTTGCAGGATCGTATTATAATATAAAATAAAACTATTGTTTTAAAACTCGTCTAGTAAATTTAAATTTTTTGAATTTTTTCAAAGAATAATTCGCAGGGCTCTTATTTTTTCTTGATTTGAATTTATGCTGAACCGCATATAACCCAAATGGAACAACTGCCTGACTAATAACTTCTCCGATTCCAGGAAAAAAACCTCCATTTTGGTTTTGGTTTTGGTTTTGGTTTTGATGTTGGCGACTAGAACGTCTTCGTCCTCGACTGCGTCGTTTTCGCAACCTCGAAAATCGTCGTTTTTTTCCTCCCATTTGTGAAAGTGCGTTATTGTATGAACTCATGTTAAGTCCGACTGACATTTTGCTTAAATCTATAATATATGTAAATAAAAAATATGTAAATAAAAAATAATAGTATGATTTTATATTTTATTATTTTTATAATTTTATAATTTCACAATTTTAAGTTTTAGATGCTTGTTGCAATTGTGAACACTATGTAATACATACACCCGTACAAAAGTGTAATCAACAATTGCCGTAATAACTGTTCGTGCGCGGACGGTCTTGATGCTAGTAACAAATTTTCAGAGTCTTCGTAT
>Ga0194133_10008833_pt1 | contig 11687 bp, 8 predicted proteins | sample TA2KigOf40mmetaG_FD_155448 | JGI IMG/M metagenome (GOLD analysis project Ga0194133, IMG submission 155448) | Freshwater microbial communities from Lake Tanganyika, Tanzania - TA2015055 Kigoma Offshore 40m | ecosystem: Environmental > Aquatic > Freshwater > Lake | place: Tanzania: Lake Tanganyika...
CACAGGAACGGGGTCTCCTGGGTTGACTTCAAAAACCCCCCTACCAGGTTGGATGGATTGGGCGGTCTTCCCTGCTGTCGCACTTAAAACTATAAGAAGGAGAGGACGTTGCATCCCACGTAAGAAATGGGTCTTCGGAAGATCGGGCTTGGGATAATGTAATAAAAGGGAGGGGGCTCGTTCGTTCGTGGTAGGCTAGAAAGCTATCAATTAGTGAAATGCGGTAGTTTCCTTTCCTTTTGGTTTAAATTTTCTGTCCAAACTTTTGCCTTATTCCAGATTGGAAATGGCAATGAATTTCTCAGCCTGGGCTTTTGTTTGGCTAAACTTTAGTGTGGCAAGTGTCACGGGGAGCTTTCTCTACCCTCATTGTTAGTTAGAGAATCTCACTTAGAGTGTGTTTGCTCAACTTAGTGCGCTGAAACTTGTGCTTTTTCTATTCTAAATCTTTTGTCGAAAAATAGTCTTTATTTTTACCCTCGTACTTGTTAGCATCGATGTGCAAAAAAATACAAATTCTCGCCTCTTGCTAAAGGTTTCAAACTAAATTGCACTATAAAAACAAAAGTGGAAAATGCCTTCTTTAAGCGCCTCCTTTAAATATTTATGTAGACTTTTGTGAGAAATTTATGAGACTCTGCCTTGAGGTACTTTGTTTATAATCGTAAACAGGAAAGCAATTTCACGTGAATCAACTTTTAAACCAATAAAATTTTGCACCAACTCGCACAGCCATCCACGTAAAGAGGATGGAAAGCAGCCAATAGATGGAAATGTATAGAGCAATCAACTTTTTTGCTCTTCTGAAACAGCCCAGGACACTATCAGATCCATAATTAAACAGCTTTTCATTATACGCTAACCAGATGAAATACCACCCTTTCTTTTAATCACTAGTCTGAGATTATTGTCATCCCCATTCTGAATTTGTTCAACTCTTCTTTGGTAAATGTAAAGTTGAGGTGTGTCGGTTTGTGCTGCTGTCTTCATGAAAAGAGGAGAGGGGGGGGGGGGATGCGGAAGCGGGCATTGGAAAACCCCATTCATAAAAAAGTTTATGTCTCAAGAGAAAAACCACTTGTGTTGAAACTTTTATGTGTGAAAAGAAAAATGTAACCAAGTCGTGGTTTTTTTCATTTCGTCTTTCCCCTTGTCAGACAAATGACTTCCCAATTAATCGAATTGGATACTATAAAAAGCCTGGATTTAAGTTTTAGATGAGAGATTTATTTAGCCTCACTGTTTCAAGATATTATATCGGAGTCAAATTTCAGGTGATCAATTTGATTTTACAACTAACGATCATGAAACGTAAAGGCAGATCTTTTTAAACTAAAGAGAAGAAGCAATAAAATTTCCATCTTAACAATTTCTTCGAATCTAAAGGATCTTATTTCGTAATTTTTTTTCCTTCCAGACTAAGAAAACAAGAATATTGGTAAAAATACACAACTTTCTTTTAATCATGACACAAGCACCATCTGAAAGATTAAACAATTAAGTAGAGCACATGAGTTTGCTTCATCCAATCTTTCCCTTGTCCTATCCAAAATGTAGCAAATCTTTCCAAATATAACTTTTCAGTTTTGAAGTTGTTTGAAAACAATCCAAAGGGATTCACCCTTCCTTCCAAGATGGCTTTTCAACTTTACACAATTCAGCAATCTTCAAATAAATTTTGACAATTTTACGAGACTTTTAATGAAGCTAAATTTACATATTTTATCACATTCTCTTCTTTGTCAAAAGAAGGGCGAAGGATAAAACGTTATTGACATTCAGAGCGGAAGTCGATTCAAGTTGAAAATATCTTGTTCAGTTCCTCTCTGGAAAAGTACTTTTCCAACTATTGAGCCAACAATTATTGGGTTTGCTTTCCACACTACATCTAAATTGTTGAGTTTGCTATTACTAATGGGTCATCCAAGTTTTATGGGCTGTATTTTTGCGTTGATTTCATCAAAAACTGTCCTACAATTGCTGAATGTTTGTCGAGATTGTCTGATGAAACCCTTAGCTTTTGAGATGAAAATGAAACTGTGAGTTTGCTTACTGCTAAATAAAAAGTAGTGCCTTACTGGAAACTTTCAAGAAAATCAATATAATACATGTAAATATTTATTTTTTCAGGTTATGCTTATTGGGTGTAGCACGTTCGTCAGAGATATGTTACCGAAGGAGCCAATATGTGACTGTGAAAGTCTCAGCATTTATTTACCGGATTTTGGGGAAGCAACGATCAAAAATCTCCTGAGCATTATTTACACTGGTAATGTGACTTATTCAGATTTGCAAAAATGAAGTCTCAAGTCTTTGCGTCTTTTCAAAACAGTTGTAGTTTCAGCTCTTTTTTAACTTACGCAGTTTCTTGTTCAATTCAAACACACAAATAAGTCTTCCAGTTGCCCAAAGCTATTTAAAACTTTCTCTCAAGAAAAAGAGCATCGTTCCTTTTAAAGAAAAGTTTACTAAGGATTTTTGTTTCTAATTTGCATGACATTTTGAGAATGATAAATTTAACTCTAGATCTTGCTTTCTGCATAATTTGAAACAATACCCACTCTCCTTTGCACATTAAATGCCACTTGCCAAATTTCAATTTTACAGAAATAATGTACTGACTTTTTTTAGACACAAGGCTCTAAACAAGTGATTCAACTATGTGACTGAGCAAGTGGTTTCTGCTAGTGCGCATTATTTCATTTGTACTTCACAATTTAATCAAGTGCATGTAATAAAAGTAACAAAAGTATAAAATTTTAACCAGGGTTGAGCTTGTAACTTGACATGTGATCGAAATGAATCCTAATTTTATCCTTCTTTTTAGGCATCTGTCCAGCGGACAGTTCTACCACAGATCTCACATCACTCATTGAAACCCTCAAAATCGACATAAAGAACCTTGAAACCAGCGATGTCCAAGGTGTTGTGCTTAACGACGACCACTTTGAAATGGACGACGAAACATTTGATAATCATGAAGATGGGGACACAACTCCCAGCCCTCTCGACGGCCAGCAGGTTAGCAGGTTTTCAATAAGGCTGAAGTAATCAAAACTTTCAGAGAGGGATTGACATATTCATCCACATAAACTGGATAGTTAAAAAAAGACTCAAAATTAAGTCTCGGACACACCATTCTCCCTTCCTTCCTGAAAAATGTGTAGGCAATCTAAGAGTCTAAGAGTAGGGGAGAGACTTTTTTCATTGTTTCTGTCAAGATAGGCTAACTTCCTGTGTGTTAATAAAATTAAGTGTAAACATAGAAATTCTTGACTATAACGACGTCGCTTTTGTACATTCACCGTTCAAAAATAGTTCTGATTGAACTTTCATTCTGAGCATAAAGTTCCAAAAGAATATTTAATAGATTCCATCCCATGAAATCCAAGTGAACTCCATGAGATGCGGGAAGCCGTAGGGAAAAAAATCGGATGACATAAAAAGTGAAAAAATTTATAATTCATATTTTAGCATTTGTCCAAGCGCTAAAATTATAATCAATCAAATATTGTGTCTCGAGAACAAGCATTTTCTCGGCTTCATTTTTGTTTTCACAGAATTAGGCTAAAGGTCACAATTTTGAATGGCTCACTCGATCACACTGGAAAATAATTTTCATATTTTTTATTCGAGCAGCTAAAACTTGTTCTGATAGCTAGATTAAATTTAAATTTTAGCTTTATAAGAGGTTTATAATTTAGACTTTAGAGTGGAAGACTTCGTTAGAAATTCTAAAAATCCTTTTAATCTTACTTTTAGTTTTCAAAACCTTCTCTCAGTCTTAATTTTTATTGTTGCTCCTTTTATCCAATTAAGATCAAGGATGCACTTAAAATTATGGGTCAATGACATTAAGACAAAATTTCCATTCAGATTATTTATGAAAAAACTAGTCGTTAATATTTCTTCCATCTCCAAAAATTGAAATCACATTTTCAAAGTTTTAATTGGGTGTCGAAAAAGTTTTTCAATTACTCAAGACAAAGCCCTTCATATCGAGTTCCTGATCATAATATACCTAACCAAACCATTTTCAATTACGGAAGATCTATTTTTAATTAAATTTATGATTACAGTTCCAAAGGCAACTTGACAAACCCACTTAGTAAAACTTATAATCAGTTGAAGCTTGACAAAATTTTTAACTTCTTAGGACGATGATGATGACGATGAAATGTTAGAAGTGACTCCAGAAGTTCAGATGTTTTTTGGCAACCACTTCATGGCAGGAGGTGATGAAGAGGATGCCAGCCGCGAACAGAGGAACGATGGAGATAGTCAACCTCCCAGCGCAGTAGAAAAAGTTAATGGAAGTGATTTGAATGGCGAAGGGCACGGATCTCAGGTAAATTAGATGAACCTCATCACGAATATTATTATAAGGAGCACAAAAATCCTAAAGTAAACATTCAGATGTTGTCCAAAAGGGTAATTTTTTGATCACGTCCCAAACTTTTAAGAGGATTTTGGTTTCAAAAACTTCGTGGAAAAAGTTTTCTCTAATTCTGATTGTAGCATTTGGCTTATGGAAAATCAATTTTTAATATTTTTTTTTAGAAGGGCTACTATTGCCGTTTGTGTGGTCATACAGCACCCAATGGCGCTTCGCTGTTTGCCCACTTGCTGTACCCTCATTACGCTCACCTCTGGAGAACTGAAATTCCTCACCGTGCAGCCAAATACGACTGCAAAAGCTGTCCTTATCAAACTTCAAAAAGGCAGCACTTTGTTATGCACGTTGCTAGGTAGTTCAAAATTTCTACGTATTTCCTTCCATAAATTTATAACCATTTAATGAGTAACGATTGTAGGTAATTATTCTTTGATTGTCGTATCTGATAATATTGATTTTTTCATCTAGTTCTCTATGCTAATGTTAATAGTATGGACAGAATTAATTTGATAGTTGTTCCTGTCATCGAGCTTGAGATTTTTTAATTAAGCCGTATACAAAGTTTAGACGAGGGAAAAAGAAAACTGATGAACATAAAAAAGACTCGCACTATTTCTTTAAAGACTTACCTTTATTTTTAAAGGGTTCACGACGATCTGCGCAAAAAAATGGAGTCACTCGGCGAAAACCTAGAAATTTTAGACAACCTTACCCCTAAGACTCAAACGACCAACAAGGAACTGATTCCCTCTGTGATTGCCAAACCGCGACTCACCGATGACGCTTTTGCAGACGATTCCATTCAGTCGCCGTTCACTAGGTAAAAAATGCAAGTCTAAAAAATAATTTTAAGACTGTCTCCCTAAAATTAACACAATGTGTCAAATTTCAAACTTCCATGTTTGATCAAACCTTGATAGACCTGCCAATTGTGCAAACAAGTTACTGTTTGACTTTCATCAATTTTTTGTGTATTACAGAGATGACGGGATGGACTCTCCTCCGTCCAAATCAAATTACTCACCAAGCACCAAAGATATGCTAACTCAGTCTCAAAAAGAACTGATTGAATCCTTCTCACCTCAAAAGGCAGCTGCAGCGATGGCTGCATTTTCATCCTCCCAGGCTATGGTGGCTGCTGCCACTGCGGCTGCATTAGGAGATGCTGCCTCTGCATACGGGCTTTTACCGAACCGCTTTCCCCGAGGATTCAAACCTTGGGTAAAGTGTCGTTTATGTGGCAAAGGTTGGAAAGGCAAAGATAACTTCTTTACCCATCTTGTCTCAACACATTTCAAGTATTTGTGGGCTGCTGAGGTGCCCAAGCACGCCGAAATGTTCCAGTGCCACGTCGGTTCGTGCAATTATCAAAGCAAGTACCGCTACAACTTCCTCTTTCACCTGGCGGGCAAGCACAAACAGCTTAAACAAAAACTTGCACAAGCGGGTATACCCCTTGATGTCCTTGTGCCGGTAGAGTCTGATGGCAGTGAGTTCGAGGGCAACTTAAGCAATGCTAGTGCTACGATAGCCGGAGCAAACGTTCTTGTAGAAGCTCTTAAACGTTCAAAGATGATGTTCCACCAACAAGCAAACAATCAGCAAAGGAAACTGCAAGACGGAATCATGAGTCCAAATATGATGAAACTGAGTGGAATGACAAAGTCCAAGCCACAATCTCCCACTTCAAGTGGAACAAATAACACAAGACTTGTTTGCAGAGTCTGCCATAAGGTAATTAATTATTTCAAAAAACAATTCAAGCGCTGTTGCTCTTAGATTTCAACTTTTTACTCAATCGATAACATTTTTTAGGTGTCTTTAAATCATACGTGTCACCGACAGCACGTTGTTGGTAAGCACTTCCAGGAATTTTGGGCTCATCATTCGCCAGATCACATGGGCATCTTCCACTGCCATCACAGTACGTGCACTTATAAGACCCCTAACAGGTCCGTGTTTGTCATTCATCTTGCATACGTTCACTCGGAGCTAAAAACAAAGCTAATTGAGAGTGGCAAAGATCCGAACTGCGCCACACCTGACGTCTACGGCAAACGTAAGTACCGTCGTGAAACTTACGACAACACTCTGCACACTCCAGGGGATGAGCTAGGACCGGCCACCACTTCAACTCCGGTGCCGGCCAATAGCATACCCCCGACCCGAGCTGAAGAGGATGACCGTACCAAATATCGTTGTAAGCTGTGCCAGGCTTTGTCTCACCATTACAGAGTCATGACTGAACACCTCGCCATTTATCACTTTGGACACATCTGGGATGATCCGTCCGACGCTAACCCTTTTGCAGTCCCTGAGACTGGTCCCTTTAACTGTCAGTTGTGCTCTTTTGGAACGAGCTCAAGGCAGAATTTCATCTGTCACTCGGTGGTAAAACACGACATATTGAAACAAGTCATGGGTCACCACTACGACGATAAGACTGTTGATGACCTCATCGAAGTTGAGGGCGACGAAAATGGCGATCTCTCCGACCTTAAGATAGATGAGGAAGAGGGGGACGAGGAAGAGGATGACGAAGAGTACAATGACGGCAGCGAGCCGTCTGGATGGTAAATGAATCATCCCAAAAAGAGGCTTACAACTCGGGGATCTATAATTATTCTTGTTAGTTCAAAATATTTTGTTTTTTGGACTGCTAAATGAGAAGAAAAGACTTGAATATTTACATTTTTTATGTATTTTGCTTGCATGGCCTACAGGGTGACACCCTGACATAGAACAAGCTGATGAGCAAAGATACCTTTAGTTGAAAATTTAGTTTTAAATTTTGGATCGTTTTTCTAAGCAAATTTCCTTAAAGAACTGATTTCTCGTTACTCAAGTTCTAATTGATTTGTACATTTTTCTTGAAACGAGTTTTGTTAATTGTCATACCAAGGCGCATTTTGAATCATTGAAAAAAACAATTAAAAGACAACAATGTTACAAGCTTTACTCAAAAAATCACAATTTAACGTGGAACCCGTTTTCAATGACTGTTCTTCCACATCTTTCCAGCTCATTTGGTTTTTTACCATGTTAACGGAGATTCTTTAATCAGCCGCCTAAATTTAAAAAGTATTGGGTGCCATTTTTCTATACTATTAAAACACTCAAATGAAAATTTTTATTTTGTACAAGCCCTATTCTCAACAGGCTAAGACTGCAAAGATGCACTCCAAGTCCAGGCCAACCTTCTTAAGCATTCAGAGTCTTGACTGAGTTCATTCAAACTTGACTTCAAAATCTCAATTCATTTTTAAGACAATGTGCGTCTTCTACTAATTGTTTGTCTATCAAATGTTTCATATTCTCTTCTAAAGAAAATCAGACTGTAAAATCCCTTTCCCTTTGTTCAATCCAAAGACTCTATTCCCTCCAGAAAATAACACTTTTCTAATTTTAATGGGTCGGAAATAATGCTTTTGTAGATGATGCTGTCAGTTTTAACTTTTTCATGGTATGTATTTATAGTAATAAAAATGTTACAGCCAACCGATTTCGTAAAAATAATGATGGTACCTCTTGATTTGTGCTTTTTTTGGTTTAGTTGAAAAATCAGGTGGACGAAACACATTTACTTCAAAATGTAATGATAGCAGAGAGCTTCAGCAGCCAAAACCGGTCACACTGATCCATAAGAAATAAGGAATCTATTCTTCAAAACTTAATTTGTTGGCTGGCTTTTTGAACATGGAATGTTAAAAGTTGAGATCAAGATGACCGATCCTTTCAGGGAGCAAAAATAGCCTACCAGATTAAGCAAAAACAGGTGAAAATAAATTAAGAGATTTGACAAAACTAGCTAAAGATAAATTGTCCATCAATCATGTGCATCTGTCGTGTCATTTTTGCCATCGTTTTTATTGCCTAATGATCAACTATTCTCAACTAATTGATTTTTAAAGTTCTGTGCTGATAGAATTTCGGTTTCTATTCTTGCTTTGGTCTGACTTATTCAATCCTTCATAAACTCTAGTGGTTGATGCGCTTCTGGAATCAGCTTTTATTCGCTTTGATTTCCAAGGTAACATTTTTTGGCTTGGTGCTTAGAAATATTAGCTTGGTGTTTGCCACCCGGAATTGTTAACTTTACCACCTTCAACACCGCCGTAATCAAATTTATTCCGATTATTCATATAAATCACACCATGAGGAAAATGAGATGAAAAGGTAAAGAAAATATGGTGAAAATTGTAGAGGCATTTCTTATGCAGCAGATGTTGCTTTTACCTCGAAATATTATGAAAGAGTTTATCTAAAGCCATGAAATAAAAGTTCGGTTCTTTTCTTTTCTATTGTTTATGCCTTACTACACATCTGACATCAGAGAATTTACATGCGGGAGGCTTTCTCCTTTTTCCACCTTTTGTTTTTAATGATAAACTTTGATTCGATGTTTTTAACCAATCTATCATTGTAGCAATTGTAAGTAGCATTTAAAGAAAATCTTAACCTTTTTTAAAGACTTTTAGGTAAAGAAGTAAACAACTTTCAAAGATAAGTTATTTTTGAAATGTTTAATATTAATAAATTTTGGGTTTTATGATCGACCAAGAATAAAATTATAAGGATAACGAGCCAAAGTCACGATTTAACTTTTTTGTTATTCAATATGATTTGCCAATCTTAAAAGGAACATCTAATTCTTCTTGGAAATTATAAAATCTAGGGATCAATATTTTGCCTAACGTGGCTGGATTCGTGGATACAAATCAACACCACTAAACCAATCTCAATGAAATTTGGTAGACCTTTTCTGAGAACGGTTTTCATGGGCATTCTAACTTACATCTAGTGGGTCAAAGGCTACATTCCAGGGCTGAAGGTGTCGAGAACCAATCTGAATCTAAAGTTGTTTGACATAGAAATTGGAGTGATTCTACAGACAAAACCCCAAAGGTCAACAATGAAAACTAGCACAAGTGACCATGAGCTACTCAAGCTCGATGCTGAGGGGGCAAGAATTAAATTGCTTGTTTTTGGCAAAAAAAAGTATTTAACAAACGTTGTTTCCATGAAATGTGATTGAGCCAAGCAAGTCTGACCCACTAAGCTAGCTGATGAGCGGACAGCAAAATGGCAAAGTGGTGTTGCATCTTGAATGGTTAGTTTAATCGAAGTCATACTATGGTAAATCCTGTTGACGGGATGAAGCTTCAAGAAATGAGACCTATGAGATACTAATTGTATATTTGTAGAATGTACTGTGTCATATACCCTTGAGACAGATCGGGATATTTTGACAGTCAGATCAGAATATTTGAATTGTCGGATCAGGTCAAGGACCCGGATCGGGAATAATGGGAGGGAAACATCGCAGGGATTTATCTGCCACTGCTTCCTGGGAAGGTAACAGTAAATATTGATATTTCCAAGAAAAGGGGCCACCTATTTGTCAGGTGTCCAAACATTCTTGATGAAAAGGGAAATCATAGAGGCGTCTTTGATGGGCGATTACTGTCAAGAAATGGGTTCTATAAAGGGAAATATAAAATGTTTGGGTATAATTAATACAAAAGGTATTAATAAAGTTCTGCAAATTGAACGAGTATTTTAAAGGGAAAACTTTGATTACTTTTATTTAAAAGAAGTAAAATAAATCACGAAAAATATAGTAAATGGTAAATTTACTATAATACTTTTCTGTGTCAGCCACAAGTCCTTTTTATCAAATGAGATTCCTCCAGGAAAGCTTATACCCGAATGTTTCTTTAGATTAGTTAACAACGAACCTTCCCTAATAAATCTCAAGAGGTTAGTGTCGACGTTTGATTCAGTCCAGAAGTGCACAAGGGATATCTCTCACGACTTTTACTACGGTTGAGACTTTTGTCTCCAATTTATTGGATCTACCTTGACGTTAGTGGGTTCTCCAGATTTGAGTTACATACTGTGCTAGAAAATTTGTCACGGATATGAAGTTGAAAATTAATAGCAATAATCCAGTGCAATATTGACTCCAGCGATAAATTACTTACTTAAAGTAATCATCTTTCTAAGAGTCACTGCAGATTTCTGTTACCCCGACTGAGGGCGCCTTTTAGAGCTTTTTTAGCCACCTGGTGTGAAAAATTGCTAGGATCAAGCCTACAACCTTACATCCGAGTTCTCAATCACTGAACTTTTTAAGCAGTGACATTTGGGTCTTTTTCCCATTTTCGAAACACTGTCTTGCTTTTAAAAAGAAGGTTTCGGCCTAGCGACAGTAAACAGTGAATGCTCAAAAATTTCCAGCATATGCTGTGAAAAATTTGTGGGTTACTTTTTTAAGATGATTCATGTCCATGATTTTGTGCATTAATTATTCCAGAGAGTCTTCTTTCGTGAGCACCTTTTGTTTCTTTTAAAGTTTTTAAATTCAACTATGAAGTGATTAAACCCTGTTTTCATCCTTAGAAGAATAGAGTTGGAAGGCAATTATCAACGGAATGGAAAGGCGCAATAAAACGTTTAAAAATGCAAATGTCAAAGTAAATGCAAATCTTGAAATCTTAAACATTCCCATCATAAGTCTCAAAGTAAAAAGCATCCTTTCGTTTTTGGCGGTTCAAAGCTGCTAGAACAGCGGATAATAGTAACCTTATCAGAGTCACAAGTCAATTGGTTAAAAGAAACACAGAGAGCACAAAAAATACTGAAACTAGAAATGAAAATCAAAAGTCTTTTTTACTAGAATTCTCAAATGATCATTGTTGAAGTCTTAATTCATTTGTCCATTTGCATTGAATCTGTCTGATGGGATCCAGGTCTTTGTGATCCATCTTCCCGGCAATATTTCGGAGCTTTCTAATACTTAACAAAGTCGAAATGTAAATTTGGGGTTCTAAAATATTTTTTTTCAAAGAATGATTAAAAGATGATTATTTTTTCTTTCCAACTATTTTTTGAGGCTCTTTTTTTAAGGAAAGGGGTTTTATTAGTGATTTTTTATCTTTGAGTTGACAGCGTATCCGCTATACCCATTTTTAGATGGCCACAGAGGTTTAACCCCAGGTGAAACTTACAAAAACTTTTTTTTAAGTTCTCTTCTTTGGCGAAAAAAAGCAACCATCCAATGTATTTTTTTGTATGAAAAAATATGATTTGATAAAACGAGTTTGGCAACAGGTCCTTTTCTTTACAGTGCCTGACTTTTTTGCACTGCTTCCATCTCTAGCTGGCTCCGCTCTCGCAGGTGTTTGTTTGCGTTTGCAACCAACAGGCTGAATCTGGCCAGAGCGGCCCGGCTTTTTTTTGGTAGCTACGGCGGGGCAGGTGGGGCGGCCAGGTTGAGCTTTGCCCCTTT
>Ga0194133_10008834_pt1 | contig 11686 bp, 14 predicted proteins | sample TA2KigOf40mmetaG_FD_155448 | JGI IMG/M metagenome (GOLD analysis project Ga0194133, IMG submission 155448) | Freshwater microbial communities from Lake Tanganyika, Tanzania - TA2015055 Kigoma Offshore 40m | ecosystem: Environmental > Aquatic > Freshwater > Lake | place: Tanzania: Lake...
GCCCTTCTGAATACGAAAGCAACCAAGATTCCGAATCCTCCTGATCGCCCACGAATCATCTGGTTCCACGAAAAGGCACCAGCGTGTATCAATCCGCAAGATCCCAAGAATCCACGCTACAAGATCGCATTCCATACCCATTTTCATCTTGAGGAATGTCCTGAACCTTATGACTCCTGGATTCGCTTGGATTGGTTGATTCGCAATCAAGTTGCCAAAGGGTTTTATCGGTTCTCCACCAACAACTCAGGGGAGAACGAAGGGTTCGTCTTGAAACCCTGGATCAGCGAACATCACGCCAACTACAACCTCAAGGACTACTACCGCTTCAGGCACCATCAGGATTCAGACCTGGTGCTGGACATTGAGAACTCAGATCTCCAGTTCTCCAGGAACTAAATAGTAAGAAGGCAGTCACAGCAAAACGATATGAATCAAATCCTATCCCCTGAAGGCAAATCCATCAATATCTTTTTTGGCAACAAGCACCAGGAGACCTTTGAGGAGTTTGAGTCCCTTTCCAAGTCCTTGAGGCGTTCCAGAACAGGAACTCTTCACTTCTTGCTGACCCACTACAGATGGTATGAAAAATACAAGCAGACGATGGTATGACGATGGCAAAACCCATTTACCTGGACTCCGTTGAATACGAAATGCTGCTTGAGGTCGCCAAGCGGAACCGCCTGAAACCAGAACAGTTTCTCAAGAAAGCAATTCAAGCAGCATATGGGCAACTCAAGTAAGCACCAGGTGGTCTCCAAGATTCGGTTCCTGGAGGATCAACTGGTGTCACTGGATCACTATCTGCCTGAAACCTATGACTATCTGATGCGGGAGTTGGACATTCAGAAACGCATCCTGGCGGAACTGGATGTGCTGGAGACCTATGCTGCCATTGAAGCGTCGAGGATTTGCGAGTGAGCAGTTGAAAATCAATCAGGGAACCTAACCTACAAGACCTTCCTCGTGCCCTCAAAAAAATCCGTGAGCAAATAATCTGTTGAGGGGTCGTGGGCGCAGAAAGTCCTCAGATTTCTACTCTCTTCACCATTGACCATTGCCCTGGTTTGATTTGCGTTCTTGCCCGCTTGGCGGTTGCTTCTTCTTCGATGAACCGTAGGTAGGTTCTTTGAAGCATTTCCGCAGAAGTCATCCCGTTCTGAGCGAAGGCATAGATTCCTGGGGGACGACCCAATTCAGGGACTTCCTCAAGAGTGAGACGAAATGCCGTATGACGAATATTGGTCATCGTCATCCCTTGAGACGGAATTGGCGGGTCGCATTGATCCATCGCATACCGAAGAAGATCGTTCAGGTTCTTCGTCAGCGTTCCCGAGACATCTGATTCGGTGCGTTGGATATGTGGGAAGACCAAAACGCCCTTAGGTCTTCTCAGATTCATTCGCTTCCAGTTCGTAATTGCATCAGGTCTGTAGTGCGTTGTGCGCTGCAGCGGTCGATTCCCTTTGGTCTGCTCCAGCAGGCAGATAATTTCTTCACCGTGATCCTGAAACCACTCCGCTCTTAGTCGAGGAAGGTCTTCTGCCCGTAAGTAGAAGAACCACATCAGATTGAGGGTGTCGTAGAGATCGACCCAGTTCCGCTGGTTCAGGCGATTAGCAGGTTTCCACTCCAGCATCCTGTATTGCTGGGGTGTGAGGTCTGCTCTTGCTGCTCCGCCTGAGAGTTCGACGATCTTTCCCATCAGTCGATCCCAGTCGGATCGCTTCAGGTGCTGAACCTGCTTGATCTGTCTGGCGATAGAGGGGAAATCTGGAATCGACAGGTGGGGGAAATCAGATCGTGCTTCCTTGAGTAGTTCCCGTATCAGGGTCTTCTGCTGTGCCTTGGTGCCTCCCATATCGTTCGTGGCGGTTCTGCGGGCATCCAGAACCGCCCAGTAGTCCGCAAAGTCAGCAGCGGTGATCTTCTCCACGGACTTCTGTGCCCAGGGTTGGTGCTTGACGCCGTAGGACTGCCCATCCCACTTCAGGCGGGTGTCCCTGCTCCAACGGGCGAAGTTCCGCTGGGTCTTGCGCTTGCTGCTCTCACGGGCATACCACCGTTCCCAGTAGATCTCCAGAGCGTGTTGTTGCTCCGCCTCCTGCTGCTCCTTGAAGACCCGTGCTGAGCGTTGGAGTTCCTGAACCCAGACCACCGCTCTTCTTGCCGCCTCGTAGGGGTCAGGAGTCCCCATTCCTCCACGGTGGGGGTCGCGTTTGCCTGTCTTCCCTACGCGCCCCTTGTTAGGGCGATGGTCTTCCTCCAGCGAAGGCAACCAGGACGCTGAGAGGTTTTGCGTTCGGGCGACTTTACGAATCTTGAGGTTGTTGGGGTAAGACCCCTTGATGCCCAGATCTGAAACGCTGAGCACCGACCAGTTCTCTGGGAGCGATGGAGACCCTGATTTCACCTTCGTCTTGCCCCAATTTTGGGAGGCGTTCAGAACACTGATTTTACCTCCAGCGGAAGGTGAGTGGAAGGTGAGTTGAGACGGTCACCACCTCTTTTGGTGCATTTTGGCGGGGCATGACCCCATATTTAGTGCTCAGCGATCAAGGTATTGCACTTCTGTCCAGTTCGAATCTGGGTGCCGCCTTCAAGGGCGTTTCTGGGCTGGCTCGGTGGCCCTTGGCCTTGAGGGCCCCTGGCGGGGAAGTTCTGCGCTGGCCTGCCACTGCAGGCCGTTGGCTCCCTTGGCTTCGCAGATCAGTTGATCAGGCCCCAGGCTGCAACTGCCTTTGGCGAGCTGATTGCTGGGCACGTGGGCTGCCAGGCCGCGGCCGTCAAAACGGCGGCTTGCGACGCCATGCACCTGCATGCGCAGTGGCCAGCTGGGGGCGCAGGTGCCCTGCTTGCAGCGCATGGGTTGATCGCTCCTGAGCAGTAGGCCGGCAAAGGTGAGCTCTTCGCTGGCAAAGCGGCTGCCGAGTGCAGCGTTGATGAAGCGCACCCGCAGCATGCCTTCGACGCTCTGATCGAGCCTGAGCTTGAGGCAGCTGCTGCCGCTGCCCACTGGGGATGCGCCCGGCCACAGCAACTGGCAGCGCCGCAGCGGGCTTTCCCAGCGGCCGAAACCATCTGCATGGGCCCACGCCGGCATCACCACTGCGGCCGCGAGGGCGCCAATCCACACAGGCGAGCGGCAGTGGCGCGCAGAGCCGGCCATCTCAGTAGCCCGAATCAGCCACGCAGGCGCCCTGGCAGCTGATGCCGTTGCTGGCGGTGCGGCCGCAGTGCTGGCACAGCACCGGCTCCTGCGCTGGGGCAGAAGCTTCAGCAGCAGCAGCAGCCGTGGCGCTCGTCGCGGACGGCACGTCAGGGCCGTTCACTGCTGTAGGGCACTGGCTCATCATGGGCTTGAGCAGAGCGGATCCGTTGCTGAGCGGCACCACCTTCGCGCATCACCCGGCTTCTGTGCCGATCGGTGTGGGCACCTGGGCCTGGGGTAATCAGCTGCTCTGGGGCTACAGCCCCGATCAGGATGGCCAGTTGCAGGCCACCTTTGAGCAGGCGGTGGCGCTGGGTTTGCGCTTCTTTGACACGGCCGATTCCTATGGAACCGGTCGGTTGCAGGGCCGTAGCGAAGCGCTTTTGGGACGCTTTCGCAGCGCCCTTGACCCACAACATGCTGATCAGCTGCTGGTCGCCACCAAGCTGGCGCCGTTCCCCTGGCGACTTGGGCGTCAGGGGCTGCGGCGGGCTTTTGAGGCCTCCAGCAGGCGCCTTGGCGGCCGCCTTGAGCGGGTGCAGCTGCACTGGAGCACGGCCCGTTATGCCCCTTGGCAGGAAGGGCCCCTGCTCGAAGGCCTGGCGGACCTGGTGAGCGAGGGCCTGGTCGACTCCTTGGGGCTCTCCAATGTGGGCCCCAGACGCTTGCGGCAGATCCACCATCAGCTCGGCCGCCGCGGCGTGCCTGTGGCCAGCCTGCAGGTGCAGCTGTCGCTGCTGGCACCTGAGGCGATCGCGCCAGGCGGCGTGGCCGCGGTGTGCCGTGAGCTCGGCATTGCGCTGATTGCCTACAGCCCCTTGGCCCTGGGGCTGCTGGCCCGAGGGCCAGACCAGCCTGCCCAGGCGCCCAGCGGCGGCCGCCGGCTGCTGTTTGCGCGCCTGCAGCCGCAGATCACCCCGTTGCTGCAGCGCATCAACGCCATCGCCAGCGGCCGCGGCGTGCCGGCTGCGGCTGTGGCGCTCAACTGGTGCCGCAGCCATGGCGCCATGCCGATCGTGGGGCTGCGCAGCATCGCTCAGGCCCAAGACGCGGCCGCCGCGGCGGCATGGACGCTTGATGGGGCAGAGCGTCAGGAGCTCGATGCTGCAGCTCGGGCTTTGCCTGTTCGCATGCCCGCCAACCCGTTCAGCAGTGGCTGAGGTGATCAGCCGATCTGGGCTTCGGTGTCGAGGGTGAGCACCACCGGCAGGGGCGCGCGCATGGGCGTGTCATCGGAGCGGCGCACGATCGGAATCACCCGCCTGTTGCTCGCTTCGGCTTCTGCCGCCGCATCAGGCCCGCAGGCTTCAAGGGCTTCCTGCAACAGGGCATCAAAGGTGGAACCCGGCAAGCGGTGGCGTGCCAGCTCCAGAAAGGCCCGAGGCAGTGATTCGCCCGCTGCCGCCCGCAGGGCTGGGTTGCTGCGCCGCAGGGACTGCTCCTCGTCGATCGCGCGCAGAAACCTCTCGGTCACATCACGTTTGGTGGCCGCGCGGATGTGGGTGTCGTTGCCGCTGCTGTCGGTGAAGCTGTCCTGGGCGTTGAGATCCTGGAGCCGGCGCTCGAGGCTCTCGAGCACGTCCTGGGCTTCCTTGGCAATGTGCGTGAGCTGCCCATCGGAGAGCCGGGGCAGATCGGCCACGTAGACCTTGCCGTGATCACGCAGGGTCAGATAGGTGGGCCGGGGTCCTTGCCCCTGCACTTTGCGCTGGCTGGCGCTGCCTGGGGCCGCGGGGCGCTGGGGCCGCTGCGGCGGCACGGGCGTTGCGGGCCCGGCAGAGCTGCGGCGCCTGGTCATGCGGCGACCGGTGCTCAGGTTGGCTTCGCCTGTGCGGGGGCCGGCCTCCTGCCTCGAGGTGATGTGATTCATACGGTTATGTGTGGTCCTTATTGACGTCTTCCTGGACGTTCACGTTGTGGCGGAAACCCAGTCAGTCGCACTGAGATCTGGCTCAGGTGAGCCAGATTGCATAGCCAGACCCTAGGGCTCTGCGTTGGGACCTGCCCCTGTCGCTGCAAAGTTGACGCACACTGACGTGTCAGGCGGCAGTCGGCCTGAGCCTTGGCCCGGCACTAAATCGGCAGGCCCACCAGGGCCTCGCCGCCTTCAGGGCGAGCCTCGACGCAGCCCAGGGCCCAGGCCTGGTGCCCCGCGAGCTGGCACTGGCTCAGGGTCTGCTCGAGGGCCTCAGGCGCAACGATCAAGCAGAAACCGACGCCCAGGTTGAAGGTGTTCCAGAGGTCGGCTTCGGGAACCTCACCGGCTTCTTGCAACCAGCTGAACAGGGCGGGCCGCTGCCAGCTGCCGGGGTCGACGGCGGCGCGTGTGCCCTTGGGCAGAGCACGTGGCAGGTTCTCAGGCAGCCCCCCGCCGGTGATGTGGGCCATGGCTTTGATGCCGATCTCGTGCTGCAGCAGCTGCTTCACCAGCGAGGCATACAGGCGGGTGGGCTCCAGCAGCGCTCTGATCAAGGGGACTGCTGTGCCCGGCAGGGTGCTGCTGGCGTCGATGGCATTGGCGTCCAGAATCCGGCGCACCAGGCTAAAGCCGTTGCTGTGCACACCACTGCTGGCGACGGCAACGATCGCGTCGCCAGGTGTCACGTTGCGGCCGTCGATCAAGGCGTCTTCGTCGACCACCGCGACACAGAAGCCGGCCAGGTCGTAGCGCCCCGGGCCATAAAACCCAGGCATTTCTGCTGTTTCGCCGCCCAGCAGCGAGCAGCCAGATTGACGGCAGCCATCGGCGATGCCTTCAACCACCTCGGCCATGGCCTCAGGGCTCAGCTTCCCGGTGGCCATGTAGTCGAGAAACAGCAGCGGTTCGGCCCCGCTGGTGATCACATCGTTGACACACATCGCCACCAGGTCGATGCCGACGTTGTGATGTCCGTCGTGGGCCTGGGCCAGCTCCAGCTTGGTGCCGACGCCATCGGTTCCCGCCACCAGCAAGGGTTTGCGCAGCCCTGCCGGTAATCGGGTCAGGCCGCCGAAGCCGCCCAGACCGCCGATGACCTCAGGGCGATGGGTGGCCTCCACGCCGCTGCGAATGCGCTCGACAAAGGCGCGCCCCGCGACCACATCCACTCCGGCTGTGCGGTAATCCATGGCAGGGGGCAGGCGGGCAAGTGAGCGTGTGTTGATCCTGCATCAGCACCACAAGCGTGGACGCACGGCCGATTGGCACAGGCAAAGATCAGGGCGGCTTATCACTTCGATCAGCCCTCTTGATGCAAGCTTCCTTGGCGCCGCTGCCAGAGGCCTGTTAGGGGCTGCGATGCCGCCGTTGATGATCATTGCTGATCAATCAAGGCTGGCTTTGCAGCACACCTGGCCTGCAGCAGAAGCGGTTACGGTCTCGTCGTTGTTTCATTTGTCAGGAACTCCGTCTCCGAATTGGTTGATTGCAGACCTCCACTGCTGGCAACTGCACGCAATGGATCAGCTGAACATCCAATCCAACGGCGATGAATCCGGTTTCACCGAGGTTGCTGCTCCAAGCAGCGTGTTCCGCTTGTCATGCGTCAAACCTTTTCTCTCGGAGCTCTTGTTCTGCTGCTCTCAGGCAGTGCGATGCTCCCCGGCCTTGCAGATTCGGGCCGTGCGGCATCCCTCAATGCTGAGGTCGCTTCAACTGGAACCAACGGCAGTGCTGAGCAGCTGGCTGTTCGCGAACCAGTCGATGCCAGCACTCCTCAGGACTCCGAACCTGTTGAGTTGCCTGCACCGGTGGCTCCCAATCCTGCGGCTGTGTTGAAGATCCTGGCGACCAAGACCGGCCAGGCCAGTTGGTACGGCCCTGGTTTTTACGGCCGGCGCACCGCCAGCGGTGAGCGTCTGGTGCAGGGCACCATGACCGCTGCCCACCCCTACCTGCCGTTTGGCACCAAGGTGCGGGTCACCAACCTCAGAAATGGCCGACAGGCCGTGGTGCGCATCAATGACCGTGGACCCTTCCACGGAGGTCGCGTCATTGATTTGGCCCATGGATCGGCCAGCGCACTTGGGCTGATGTCCAGTGGCGTGGCCAGGGTCAAGCTCGAGGTGCTCGAGAAGCACTGATTCGCAGCCTTGCGAAGCTCACGGCCCATCCGCCTTTCGGGCGGGTGGGCTTTGTGTTGCCAGGCGATGCTGGGTGTTGATGGCTGATGCGTCTGTGCCACTGCTGACCACCACGACTGCGTTGCAGCGGTGGTGCAGCTTGCAGCGCAGCGAGCGAGCGCTGCATTTCGTGCCGACCATGGGTGCCCTGCATGCGGGGCATCAACGGTTGATCGGGCGCGCCGCTGCACCTGTCGCAAGGGGGCGGCCGGCTGTTCTGGTGAGCGTCTTTGTCAATCCGCTGCAGTTCGCCCCCGGGGAAGATTTCAACCGCTACCCGCGCACCCTCGAGCAGGACCTTGCGCGTGCTGCCCTTGCAGGGGCCGGCGCCGTTTGGGCGCCCGATGCGGCGTCGATCTATCCAGACGGGCTGCAGCAGGTGAAGCGCCTGCAGCCGCCTTTGGCCCTCACAGGAGTGCTCTGCGGCCGCAGCCGTCCGGGGCATTTCGAGGGGGTCGCCACCGTGGTGGCGCGTCTGTTGGCGCTGGTCAGGCCCGACCGTCTGTTTCTGGGTGAAAAAGACTGGCAGCAGCTTGTGGTGCTGCGGCGTGTGGTGGCTGATCTGGCTCTCCCGCTCAAGATCAGCGGCATCGGCACGGTGCGCGACGCTGATGGTCTGGCCCTCAGTTCGCGCAATGCCTACCTAAGCGCCGCCGAGCGCCAGCAGGCGCGGGCCCTGCCCCAGGCGCTGCAGGCTGCCGCTGCGGCCGCGGCCGCAGGCAGCCGTGATGCCGCAGCGCTGCTTGAGCTGGTGCGTACGCAGTTGGAGGCTGCAGCGTTGGCAGTCGATTACGTCGCGTGCGTGGCGCCGCATACGCTGAGCCCGCTGCGCCGTTGCGATGGGCTGTCCTTGTTGGCAGCTGCTGTGCACTGCGGATCAGCTCGTCTGATCGACCATGTGTTTCTGATGACCCGCGCTCCGATCGTTGCCATCGATGGCCCTGCCGGTGCCGGCAAGAGCACGGTGACCAAGGCCTTTGCCGCCCGCCTGGCTCTGGTGTACCTGGACACGGGGGCCATGTACCGGGCCCTGACCTGGTGGGTCCAGCGTCAGGGGGTTGACCCTGCCGATGCCGCTGCGGTGGCGCCCCTGCTCGTGGGGCTTGATCTGCAGCTGGGGGCCGCCGCGGGTGCCTCTGGTGGCGCCCAGTGCGTGACCATCAATGGTCATGACGTCACCGAGGCGATTCGCAGCCCCGACGTCACTGCTTTGGTGTCAACCGTGGCCGCCCATGGCTGTGTGCGCGAGGCGCTCACGGCCCAGCAGCAGGCCATGGGACGCCGCGGTGGTCTGGTGGCCGAAGGCCGCGACATCGGCACGGCGGTGTTCCCTGATGCCGAGCTCAAGGTGTTTCTCACCGCCACCGTGGCCGAGCGGGCGCGGCGCCGCGCGCTCGATCTGGCCCAGCGCGGTTTTGCCGTGCCCGAGCTCGCAGAGCTCGAAGCCCAGATCGCCGAGCGCGATCATCTCGACTCGACCCGTGAGATCGCGCCGCTGCAGCAGGCGCCTGATGCCATCGAGCTGATCACCGACGGCATGAGCATCGATGCGGTGATTGAGCAGCTGGTCGATCTCTTTCGCGCCCGCGTGCCCGAGGACGCCTGGCCGCCGCAGCCTCAGCAGCCATAGGCCTTTGCCGCACTAGCGGGCGGATGCTTGCAGCACTCCCCCCTCCTACAGGTGACCATGGTCATGACCATGGTCACCTGTACAAAGCGTTGCCAACGCTCACATCCGCGGCTCAGGTTTGAGGGTCTGCAGCGCCTCCAACAGGCCACCACAGGCATCCTCGAGCAGATCGAGCACGTGCTCAAACCCCTGGGGCCCGCCGTAATACGGATCAGGGACCTCGTGGGTGCTGCTGTGGATCCGGCAGTAGGAGGTCATGGGGCTGATCTGGGCCTGAGCGCTGGGGTTGCCAGCCTCCAGCGCCAGGGCGCGCACCGCCGCCAGGTTGTCGCCATCCATCGTCACGATGTGATCGAAGCTGTGCAGATCGCCCAGCTCGAGTTGGCGGGCCCGGCTGGTGAGCGCGATGCCGCGCCGGGCGGCCGCGGCGCGCATGCGCTCATCGGCGCGCCGGCCCACATGCCAGCCGCCGGTGCCGGCCGAGTCGACCACAAAGCGATCGCTGAGGCCCTGCTGCTCCAGCAGGTGCACAAACACCCCTTCGGCCGCCGGTGAGCGGCAGATGTTGCCCAGACAGACAAACAGCACCCGTGTTGTGGTCATGGCTGCAAGCGTTGCAAGGCCAGTGCAGCACGCAGCCGCACCACAGTGGCCTCTTCGGTGGCCGCGTCGCTCAGGCGGCACAGGGCGGTGCAGCTGCTGCTGTGGCTGCTGTGCCCGGTAGGCCACCTGCTGCCCAGAGCCAGACCCTCAAGCCCGACCGCCACGGCGTAGCGCACCACCCATTCGCCGTCGCTGGTGGCCTCGAGCAGGGCGGTCAGGGCATGTTGCTGCACGGTGTTGCGTTCGCCGCTGGCCAGGGCATCGAGCGCGAGGGCGCCCAGGCCCTTGGCGGCGGCGCGCCGCACGCTCGGTCCCACATCGGTGAGCAGGGCTTCGACCAGCAGATCCAGCCCACGCACATCGCCGATGCCAGCCAGCGCGCGCACCGCCCAGGCGCGGGCGCCGTAGTTGCGCGGGTCGAGCTGCAGCAGATGGTCCACCGCCGGGCTGCCGATGGCGATCAGCCCATCGACGGCTGCCACCGCGGCACCGGGGTTGTTGAAGCCCAGCACCTCCACCAGGGTGGGGGCTGCTGCGGCGCTGCCACTGGCCGCCAGCGCTGCTGTGGCGCGCACCAGCTCAAGCGCGCTGCTGGCGTCCTGCACGGCACTGATCAGGGGTTGCACGCTCATGGCGATCACAACAAGGCGTCCATGGCAGCCAGCAGGGCGTCCTCGCCCGGCTCACCGCTGCCGTTTTCGACCAGGCCGCGCAGGGCGATCAGCTTGAGGCTGTTTTCGGCCAGGGTGGCGCTGATGGCCTCGGCAGCCGGCCGCCAGCCGGCGGCACCCAGGTCCATCAGCGCAGCGCGGCGCACATGCAGCTGGCCATCGCCCAGCAGGGCCAGCAATGGCTCGGCCCATCGCGCCTCACCGCTGAGCTGGAGCAGCGCGCGCGCGGCGGCACTGCGAATCAGCGGCCACTCATGGCTGCTGAAGGGTTCAATCACCGCCAGAACCTCAGGCGTGGCCACACCGATCTCACCCAGCGCCTCCAGCAGGGCTTCGCAGGGCTCCACCAGTCGCGGGCAGCTGGTTTGGCGGGCGCCGGCCACGGCTGGCCCACCGGCCAGGCGCGTGCAGATGGGCGCCACGGCTTCACGGGCGCGCAGATCCCCCAGGGCGCGGGCGGCGGCTTCGCGTAGGCCATCGTCCGGATCGGCCAGGGCGTCCAGCAGCTCAGGTACGGCGGCGTGGGCGGCCGGCGCCAGCTTGCCCAGGGCGCGGGCGGCGTTACGGGCCACGGCGTTCTCTTCGACGCCGGCACCGGGGTCACGGGGGCGGCGCTGCTTGAGCGCCTCAATCAACAGGGGTACGGCATCGGGATGCTGGCTGCGGTTGCGCCCCAGCCACCAGGCGCCGTAGTACTGCATCGAGGGGTCCTCGCTCTGGCGCAGTCGCCCGAGCGCTTCGGCCTCGTTGATCGGTTCTCCCGCCATGGGGCGCCTGGTACTGGCGCCGATCCTGGCCGATGCCCCTGCCCCCGTGGCGGGCTTCGTAACAGCATTTGGTTGCAGCTGTGTGCCACAACGCCGTGCTGCGCCCATGACGATAGTTCCCAAGCACAAAAAAGCCCTCGCCTGTGGCGAGGGCATGGGAGATCGAGACGCGATCGAGAGGCGTTGTCTGAGATCAGACGAGTGCGTTGATGGCGTAGTCGATGTAGTTGTTGGCGATGACGCCGGGGTCGCCGGAGATGCCGTGGTTGGCCTTGATGTAGTTCAGGGCCTCGACATACCAGGAGGGGGAGAGTTCGAAAGCGCGGTTGATCTCGTCGAGACCGGCGATCAGGTACTCATCCATGGGGCCGGTGCCGCCTGCCACGAGGCAGTAGGTGACCATGCGGAGGTAGTAACCGATGTCACGGGCGCACTTGGCCTTGCCGCGGGCGTTGGCCTGGGCGATCACCTTGGCAAATCCGTCACACTCTGCGGAGAGCGCTCTTGTGGTGGAAGCCGTGAACGTCAAGAGCGCTGGTCGCGCTGTGAAGACAGGCAACCCTTTGCAAAGAAAGTGGCTCGTACTTGTTGCCCCCATTAAGTTGACGACGTGCTTGATCTGCACAGCTGACCTCCTGATCGACAACCATGGCCATTGCCCTTGCCTCCCAGCTGCGTGAAGGCACCAAGAAAGCCCACACCA
>Ga0194133_10008836_pt1 | contig 11685 bp, 13 predicted proteins | sample TA2KigOf40mmetaG_FD_155448 | JGI IMG/M metagenome (GOLD analysis project Ga0194133, IMG submission 155448) | Freshwater microbial communities from Lake Tanganyika, Tanzania - TA2015055 Kigoma Offshore 40m | ecosystem: Environmental > Aquatic > Freshwater > Lake | place: Tanzania: Lake...
ACTGGGTCGAGGCAATCCGGTATCTCAATATGACGCAACTCTCAGACCACAGAAAGGAGCAGTTGAGAAAACTCGAACAAGCCGCCTGACGGCGGTGGGACTCTACATTACTGGATGCAAAGGAGGGGCACATCCCCTCCTCTGCACTCCTCCCCTAAAAGCCCAGAAAGGCAGCATTGGCCAAATTCGTAATTGCAGAACTTGACATACACAACTCCGAGGCGGACCTACTGGCATTGTCGCTGGGGGAATCGGATCAGGTGAGATGCAGTTGGGAAATTGAGACAGAGAGAGACATAGCACTTGGTTACCTAGTCATGGCGACGAAGGAGCTTGAAAAGCGTGGGCTTGTCCAAGCGGAAAAAGGGCCGAGCGTTGAAGAAGTATCTTTGGTGGTCGGCACCAAGGTTATCTCGGAATTGGAAGATGATGAACTTCGGCTTTTGGCGCAAACGGCATTCGCGCGGGCAAAGTATGCCGACTACTTGAAGACAATTCTCGAGCAGGATCGGGTGATCCTGCTCCACGACCATCGACTATTCGAGAACTACTAGCAGATCTTTGGGCTCGACGGTTTCGCCGGGTTTGATGAGGACTTCTTTGACCTTCGCGTCGTGAGGAGCGTTGACGGTGGTCTGCATCTTCATGGCTTCGAGGACGAGGAGGCGGTCGCCTTTCTTCACGGCTTGGCCGGGTTGGGCGTGGATCGTTGTGACCGCGCCCGGGATCGGAGCGGCGATGTGGTTGGGGTTGGATGAGTCCGCTTTGGCCTTGTCGGCGGCGATGCCCTTGAGGGACTTGTCCTTCACTTGAACTTCGCGGGGCTGGCCGTTGAGTTCAAAGAACACGGTGCGGCTGCCGTCGGGGTGGGGTTCGCTTGTGGTGAGGAATTTGACGATGAGCGTCTTGCCGGGCTCGAGGTCGAAGGTGACTTCTTCGCCCTTCTGCATGCCGTAGAAGAACTGTGGCGAGGGGAGCACTTCGACGTTGTCGTAGGTGTCGCGCACTTTGGCGAACTTCTTGAAGACATCCGGGTACATGAGGTGGCTCATGAGATCGGTGCGGTTGAGCTTGGTGTCTGTGAGATTGGCGGGAGCAAGCTTGGCTTTCTTCGCCTTGCGGGCCTGGAGGATGATCTTTGCGATTTTCGGGGGCCAGCCGCCCTCGGGGATGCCGAGGGAGCCTTCGAACATGTCGATGACCGAGTTGGGGAGCGTGAGCGTGTGGTCGGGCTTGAGATTGGTGAACTCTTCAATGCTCATGCCGCGGCTGATGAGGTAGAGGGCGAGATCGCCGACGACCTTGCTGGATGGGGTGACTTTGACGATGTCGCCGAAGGCGGCGTTGACATCGCCGTACATCTTGGCGACCTCGGGCCAGCGTGTGCCGAGGCCCATGGCTTCGGCTTGTTCGCGGAGGTTGGTGTACTGGCCGCCGGGCATCTCGTGGATGTAGAGATCGGCGAGGCCGTGGCGGGGGCTTGAATCGAAGCCGCTGTAGTTGTGGCGGACGGCTTCCCAATACTCGGAGTACTCGAGGAGCGCTTGAGCGTCGAGGCCGGTGTCGCGCCTGGTGTTGGCCAGGGCGGCAACGATTGAGTTGAGATTGGGCTGGCTGGTGGAGCCGGACATCGAGGCAACAGCGGCGTCGGCGACGTCGACTTTCGCATCGGAGGCTTTGAGGACGGAGGCCCCGTTGAGGCCGCTCGAATCGTGCGTGTGGAAGTGGATCGGGATCGCGATTTCTTCGCGGAGGGCTTTGACGAGGATCTCGGCGGCGTAGGGTTTGGCGAGGCCAGCCATGTCTTTGATGGCGAGCATGTGGGCGCCCATCTTCTCGAGCTCTTTGGCCATGCGGACGTAGTAGTTGAGCGAGTACTTGGTGCGCTTGGGGTCGAGGATGTCGCCGGTGTAGCAGACGGCAGCTTCGCAGATGCGGTTGGTCTTGCGGACGGCCGCCATGGCGACCTTCATGTTGGGAAGGTAGTTGAGGGAATCGAAGACGCGGAAGATGTCGATGCCCTGGGCGGCGGATTCGTAGATGAACTCGCGGACGACGTTGTCGGGATAGGCTGTGTAGCCGACTGCATTGGAGGCGCGGAGGAGCATCTGGAAGCAGATGTTGGGTATGGCTTCGCGGAGGCGGCGCAGGCGCTGCCAGGGGTCTTCGAGCAGGAAGCGCATCGAGACGTCAAAGGTGGCACCGCCCCACATCTCGAGCGAATAGAGGCCACTGAGACGATGGGCAACGAAGTTCGAAACCGCCATCATGTCGTAGGTGCGCAGGCGCGTGGCCATGAGGGACTGGTGGGCGTCGCGGAAGGTGGTGTCGGTGAGGAGGAGGCGCTTCTGGTCGCGGGTCCATTCAGCGAACTTTTCGGGGCCGAGCTTGTCGAGCAACTGCTTGGTGCCGCTGGGGGGAGCGCCTTGAATCTGGGTGGCGATGCGGGGCGTGCGGAAGGTGGCTGGCTTGGGTTTGCCTGCGACTTCGGGGTTGCCATTGACGATGGTCTCGCCGAGGTAAGTGAGGAGCTTGGTGGCGCGGTCGCGGCGCTGGGTGAACTTGAAGAGGGAAGGAGTTTCTTCGAGGAAGCGCGTGGTGACGTCACCCTTCTTGAAGGTGTCATTGTTGATGACGTTTTCAAGGAAGGGGATGTTCGTCTTTACGCCGCGGATGCGGAACTCGCGGAGAGCGCGATCCATGCGCTGGCAGGCCTGGTTGAAGTCGCGGCCCCAACTGGTGGTCTTGACGAGCAGGGAATCGTAGAAGGGGGTGATGACTGCGCCGCCGTAAGCGGATGCGCCGTCGAGACGGATGCCGAAGCCGGCGGGGGAACGGTAGGTGTGGATGCGGCCGTAGTCGGGGGTGAAGTTCTGCGTTGGGTCTTCTGTGGTGACGCGGCATTGCAGGGCGAAGCCGTTGACGGCGATGCCGTCTTGTTGAGGAAGACCGATGGCGTCGCCGTGCAGGGAATGGCCCATGGCGACCTGGATCTGGGTGCGCACGATATCGATGCCGGTGACCATTTCGGTGACGGTGTGTTCGACCTGGACGCGCGGGTTGACTTCGATGAAGTACCACTCGTCGCGATCGACGTCGACCAGGAACTCGACGGTGCCGGCGTTGACGTAGTTGGAGACCTTAGCGAGGGCGACGGCGGCTTCGGCGAGCTCTTTGCGGATCTTTTGCGAGAGGTTGACGGCCGGGGCGACTTCGACCACTTTCTGGTGGCGGCGTTGGACGCTGCAATCGCGCTCGTGGAGGTGGAGGACATTGCCGTGGGTGTCGGCAATGATCTGGATCTCGATGTGCTTGGCGCGGCGGATGAAGCGTTCCAGGAAGACAGCATCGTTACCGAAGGCAGCGCCGGCTTCGCGGCGGGCTTCTTCGAGCTTGGGCTTGAATTCTTCAGGAGTGTTGACGACGCGCATGCCGCGGCCACCGCCGCCGAAGGCAGCTTTGATAATCAGCGGGAAGCCGATGCGTTTGGCGGCGAGTTCGGCTTCCTGAACGGTGGTGACGGCTTCCGGTGTGCCGGGGACGACGGGGATTTTGGCTTTTTCGGCGAGGGTGCGGGCGGCTGTTTTGTCGCCAAGGGATTCGAGCATGTCGACCGAGGGGCCGACGAAGGTGATGCCGTGAGCGCGGCAGGCCTTGGGGAGAGCGGGGTTTTCGCTGAGGAAGCCGTAGCCGGGGTGGATGGCGTCGACGCCGATGGAGGCGGCGAGGGAGACAATGCCCTGTGCGTCGAGATAGGCTTCGACAGGGCCCTTGTTTTCACCGATCTGGTAGGCTTCGTCGGCTTTGAAGCGGTGGAGGCTGAGGCGGTCTTCTTTGGAGTAAACGGCGACGGTGCGGAGGCCAAGCTCGTTGGCGGCGCGGAAGATGCGGATGGCGATCTCGCCACGGTTGAGGGCTAGGAGTTTCTTCACGACTGATTTAAGTCAGGATAGCGTGAGGGACTTCACGGTGGAGGAAGTTACTGAAAGCGCATCTTAAGTCCGGATGGGGTTTCGTCCTATTTGCGATGCCCTTTCTTTCGGCGGCGAATCAAGGAGTCATGGTGGTTCCACTGTTGACTTTTGAGCCCCGGGAGCTTCATGAGCCAGGCTTGCTGCTCGACTAGGCCGGAATCGGTTAGGCGAGGGGACTGGGGGACGCGTTCGCCGTTGTCGGAGATCTGAGGAATGGCTTACGTCGAGAGAATCACTGTCTTGAGTGGTATCTTAAGTGTCAGAAAATAAGAGGGAAAAGATATCGGACTAAAAAGAGCCTAATTTGCTTGACGGGGTTTGGTGGTGAGGGTACACTTAAAATCAGGACTTCTTCAGTCCGTGATCTAAATTTCATGCTCAAACTTACCAAGAAAGCCGACTATAGCCTGATCGCGTTGCGTCACCTTGCGCTGCCGGGTGCGAAGTCGGCGAGCGCCAAGGAAATCGGGGATACGTACCATATTCCGTTGCCGATCTTGTCTAAGGTGCTGCAGAAGTTGGGCAAGGCGGGATTTTTGGCCAGTGTGCAAGGAACCAATGGTGGTTACAAGCTGGCGAAAGACCCGAATATGATCAGTGTTCTCGAAGTGATCCGGGCTGTAGACGGGCCAGTTATTCTCACTTCGTGCTTTACTCACGACCGCTGCGACCAATCGGGGAGTTGCACGGTAAAAGAACCGCTTAGAAAAGTACATGAAGGAATCTTGCGACTGCTTGAGAGCATCTCGATAACAGCGCTAACCAAGGATGACCCGATGCACCACGCGGCGCGCGAGCCGCAATACGGTCGGATCCTGCAAATTTTGCCCAGCTAGATAATTAAGGACTCGAACTCATCATGAAGCTGCCGATTTATCTCGACAATCACGCCACAACGCAGTGCGACCCGCGCGTTGTGGAAGCTATGCTCCCTTATTTCGTTGAAAATTTCGGCAATGCGGCCAGCCGTAACCACAGCTTTGGCTGGGTGGCCGAAGAGGGTGTTGAAAATGCCCGTAAGCAGATCGCCGATCTGATCGGGGCGAACTCGAAGGAAATCGTTTTCACTTCGAGTGCGACGGAATCGAACAACCTGGCAATCAAGGGTGTGGCGGAAATGTATGCCGAGCGCGGCAACCATATCATCACCGTGGCGACCGAGCACAAAGCGGTGCTCGATACCTGTAAGCACCTTGAGAAGCAAGGGGCCCGCGTGACTTATCTGCCGCTGATGGGCGATGGTTTGGTTGATCTCGACATGTTGCGTGACTCGATCATGGACAAGACGATTCTTGTCTCGATCATGTATGCGAACAACGAAATCGGTGTGATTCAGAACGTGAAGGAAATCGGCGCGATTTGTAAGGAACGCGGCGTGTTGTTCCACACGGACGGCGTGCAGGCTGTGGGTAAGATCCCGGTGAATGTGATCGCCGACAACATCGACATGATGAGCCTGACTGCGCACAAGATGTATGGCCCGAAGGGTGTGGGCGCTTTGTATGTACGCCGGCGCAATCCGCGCGTGCAAATCAGCGCACAGATGGATGGCGGCGGCCATGAGCGCGGGATGCGTTCTGGAACGCTGAACGTGCCCGGCATCGTTGGGTTTGGCAAGGCGGCTGCGCTTTGCAACGAACTGATGGCGACCGAAATGGAAAAGCATCGCGTGATGCGCGATCGCTTGAAGGCGAAGCTTGAGAGCTCGCTTGAAGAGACCTACATCAATGGTTCGATGACGAGCCGCTTGCCGCACAACCTGAACATGAGCTTCGCGTATGTGGAAGGCGAATCGCTGCTGATGGGTATCAACGACATCGCGGTGAGTTCGGGTTCGGCTTGCACGTCGGCGACGCTTGAGCCGAGCTACGTGCTGAAGGCTCTGGGCCTGGGCGACGACCTGGCGCATACCTCGATCCGGTTCGGCATTGGACGATTCAATACCGATGAAGAGATCGATTATGTGGCAAACAAGATGATCGAAGTGGTCAATAAGCTCCGTGAACTGTCTCCGCTGTGGGAGATGTTCAAGGATGGGGTTGACCTGTCAAAAGTCGAATGGACCGCGCACTAAGAATTTAGGAGAAAAGAACCATGGCATATTCCGAAAAAGTTGTCGATCACTACAATAACCCCCGCAACGTCGGTTCGATGGACAAGAACGATCCGAACGTTGGTACCGGGATGGTCGGCGCGCCCGAGTGCGGCGACGTCATGAAGCTGCAGATCAAGGTGGACCCGGTGTCGGGGATCATCGAAGACGCGAAGTTCAAGACGTTTGGCTGCGGTTCGGCGATTGCTTCGAGCTCGCTCGCGACCGAGTGGCTGAAGGGCAAGACCGTCGATCAGGCGATGGAAATCAAGAACACTGAAATCGTGAACGAACTGGCCCTGCCGCCGGTGAAGGTGCACTGCTCAGTGCTGGCTGAAGACGCCATCAAGGCCGCGATTACCGATTACAAGAAGAAGGCTGTTGCTGAGTCTGTACACGCATGACCGAGACCTCAGAGCTGAAGATCGATGTGTCCCCGAAGGCTGTGGCGAAAATCCGCCAGGCCTTCGCCAAGCAGGGTGTAACGGGAGGATTGCGCCTGGGCGTGCTGGGTGGCGGGTGCTCGGGTCTCAGCTATCAGTTCAAATTCGACACCAAGCCGAGAGCGACCGATCACGTGTTCGATTACGACGACGTGAAGGTGTTTGTGGATCCGAAGTCGATGCTCTTTTTGAAGGGCATGACGCTAGACTACAAGGAGAGCCTGATGCAGAGCGGCTTCGAGTTCATTAACCCGAACGCGCACAAAAGCTGCGGCTGCGGCACGTCTTTCTCCAGCTAGTTTTGAAAATGGATTATTATCGCGTACTGGGTATTGACCCGAAGTTGCAGCTCAACCTCAATGAGCTGCAACAACTGTTTTATGGGCGCAGCCGGGAGCTGCATCCGGATCGGTTTGCGCGGGCCGAAGCGAGTGTGCGCGAGGCGGCGCTGAACGAGAGTTCGCTGCTGAATGATGCGTACCGGGCGCTGAAGGACCCGGTGCAGCGGGCCGAGTATTTTCTGAAGAATCGTGGGTTCGACATTGGGGAGCAGGGCACGAAGGATGTGCCGCCCCAGTTGCTTGAAGAAGTGTTCGAATTGAACATGGCGCTCGAGGAGTTGAAGAGCGGAGATGACTCGGCGCGACCGCAACTGGCGACGGCACGGGATCAGTTTGCCGCGCTGCTGGCGCAATCCGATGTAGAGTTGGGGCAGTTATTTGAGGCGCACGACGGGCAACCCGGCGAGGCAGTGCTCAAACAAATTCGCGGATTGCTGAACCGGCGCCGCTATATACAGAATCTCCTCAGGGACGTCCATGGGTACCTTTCAAATTGATTTTGGCGATGCCGCGAAACCGGAACGGATTATCGGCATCGACCTCGGAACAACAAACAGCCTGGCGGCCTTTATGGACCTGACAGGGCCGGAGATCATTGCTTCGCCTGCGGGTGAGCGGATCGTGCCGAGCGTGGTGGCATTGCTTGAAGATGGCAGTTTTGTTGCGGGGAATGCGGCGAAGGCGCGCCTGGCGCAGCATCCCGGCGAGACCCTGTATTCGACGAAGCGGTTTATGGACCGGGCGGCGACGCCGCTGAAGATTGGTGGGAAGCAGATCACTCCGCCTGAGGCCGGGGCGCATGTTCTGCTCGAGTTGAAGAGGAGCGCCGAGGCGTTTTTTGGTGAGGAGATCAGCAAGGCGGTTGTGACTGTGCCGGCGTACTTTAACGATGCGCAGCGACAGGCGACGAAGGATGCGGGGCGGATCGCCGGGCTTGAGGTGTTGCGGCTTGTGAACGAGCCGACGGCGGCGGCGCTGGCTTATGGTCTCGACAAGCGCAACCAGGGGACGATTGCTGTTTATGACCTGGGTGGCGGGACGTTTGACATCTCGATTTTGAAGCTCGCCGACGGCATCTTCGAGGTGCTGGCGACGAATGGGGATACCTATCTCGGCGGTGATGATATTGACCAGTTGTTGATGAAGATCGCATTGGAGGATATTGCGGCGGAGTGGGGTGCGCCGGTGGATCAGGATGCGGCGGCGGTGGAGACTTTGCGGCAGGCCGTGATTCAGGCCAAAGAGCAATTGAGCTTTGCGCTGGTGACGAATATCGATCTTGAGTATGGCGGCAAGCGCTATCAGCGTGAGATCTCTCGCGAGTTGCTGGAGCGGTTGATTCAGCCGATTGTTGAGAAGACGTTGGGGCCGTGCCGGCAGTGTCTTGAAGATGCGAAGCTGACGCCGGCGGATATTGATGAAGTGGTGCTGGTGGGTGGGTCGACGCGGATCCCGATGGTGCGCAAGGCCGTCGAGACGTTGTTCAAATCGAAGCCGCATACGGAGCTGAATCCGGATGAGGTGGTGGCGCTGGGTGCGGCGATTCAGGCGGGAATTTTGTCGGGCGAGGTGAAGGACACGCTGCTGCTCGATGTGACGCCGCTGTCGCTTGGGATTGAGACGATGGGCGGCGTGGTGACGAAGCTGATCCATCGCAATTCGACGATTCCGGCGAGCGAAACCGAGCAGTTTACGACGGCACTCGATGGGCAGACGAATGTGCTGATCCATGTGCTGCAAGGCGAGCGCGAACTGGTGAAGGATTGCCGGAGCCTGGCACGGTTTGAGTTGACCGGGATCGAGCCGGTGTCGGCGGGGCTGGCGCGGATCGAAGTGAAGTTTCTGATTGATGCCAACGGGATTTTGAACGTGTCTGCGAAGGATACGCGGACTGGCAAAGAGCAGAGCGTCGAAGTGAAGCCGAGCTACGGTTTGACCGATGAGCAGGTGGAGGCGATGATCCTCGAATCGATCACGAACGCCGAGGCGGACATTCGCGAGCGGCAGGTGCGCGAGATGCGTGTTGAGGCCGATCGCATGCTGGCGGCGCTGGAGAATGCCAAGCAGAACGATGCGTGGTTTGAGTTGCCTGAGGCGGATCGCGAGGCGATCCAGAAGGCGCATAACGAGTTGTTGCTGGCCTATCATGGCGAGGACTACAAGTTGATTCAGGATCAGATGGAGAAGCTCGATAAGGCGAGCCTAGTTCTGGCGGAGAACATGATGAATACGGCGGTGCGCGGCGCGCTGAAGGGGACCAAGATATGACGATCAAGCTGACGTGGGATAAGGCCGAGGATATCGGTATTGAGTTGTATGAGGCGAATCCGGAGATGGATCCGCTGCAGGTGCGATTTACGGATCTGCACAAGATGGTCGTGGAGTTGCCGGGATTTGCCGATGACCCGATGAAGTCGAACGAGGCGAAACTGGAGGCGATCCAGATGGCGTGGTATGAAGAGTACAAGGACGGCCAGTCATAGATCTTCCATTTTTCTTTGCGGTAATCAACATCATCATCAGCGACATCATCCTCGCGGGTGACAACGCCGTTGTGATTGCGATGGCCGTGAGGTCGTTGCCGCCGCGGGAGCGCAAGCTGGGTTCGATGCTGGGCGCTGGCCTGGCCGTGGGGCTGCGGATTGTGTTGACGTTCTTTGTGGCGCAGATGATGAATCTGCCGTGGCTGCATCTGGTGGGTGGGGTGTTGATTTTGTGGATCGCGGTGAAGGTGCTGATGGATTCGGGACCTGAAGATGCGAGCCATGTGAAGCAGGCCAATGGGTTGATGAACGCGATGTGGATCATTCTGGTGGCGGATATCACGATGTCGCTGGATAACGTGCTGGCCGTTGCGGGGGCGTCGCATGGGAATATCTGGCTGTTGATCTTTGGGCTGGGGCTGAGTATTCCGTTGGTGGTGGGGGCGTCGGGTGTGTTGTCGAAGTTGATGGATAAGTACCCGATCATTGCGTATGCGGGATCGGCGGTGCTGGGGCGCGTCGGGGCGGAGATGATTCTGCATGAGAAGGCGGTGCAGGAGGGGTTAGGGTTGAGCCGGTATGCGGAGTGGGGTGTGGAGGCAGTGGCGGCCGTGGGTGTTGTGGTGGTGGCGAAGTTGCTGATGGGGCGGCGGGGACGCTAAGGGCAATCTCGAGTCGAGGTTGGTGTTCCGTTGTGTGTGGGGCGCACGAGGGATTGGATTCGTTCAAGATGGCCCTGCTTAGAACGTGTATTGAATATGATCCATATTGCTTCCGCGCTATATTTAGGGTGTGGCCTGGGAAGTCGAGTTTACGGATGAATTTGAGGAGTAGTGGCATAGTTTGTCCGAGTCGGACCAGGGAAGAGTAGATGCCCGAGTTGGCCTTTTGATGGAGCGCGGTCCGAACCTGGGATTCCCGTTTAGTTCCCAAGTTAAAACATAGCGCTTCCCTGAAATGCGGGAGCTGCGCGTCCAGGCCGGAGGCGATCCTCTGCGCATGTTGTACGCCTTTGACCCTCGCCGCATCGCAATCCTGCTGATTGCCGGCGACAAAACAGGTGATGACCGTTGGTACGAGACGAACGTTCCTGTGGCGGATCGATTGTTCGAGCGTCACTTGAAGACAATCGACAAGGAGACTCTTGATGGCTAAGAATTTTTCTCAACTGCGCAATGGAATGTCCGCCAAGGCACGGGCGGCAAGTGAGGCTGAGAGCCGTCGTCTGGTGGAGGAAATGTCGCTTCACCAACTTCGAAAGGCCCGTGAATTGACGCAGACGAAGATTGCTGGAGAACTGCATATCGGGCAAGGCGATGTCTCGAAGTTGGAGCGGCGCACAGACATGTACGTGAGTACGCTTGCCAGCTATTTGCAAGCCGTTGGTGCGGATCTTGAAATCCGAGCAATTTTCCCTGACGGAAGTGCCGTTAAGATCACTCAGTTTTCTGAGTGACCAGCGCTGGCTCAATATGTAGAGTCTAAGAGTGTCAATGGTTGAGCCAATTCGAGTAGGCGAGGGCTTGTTGGATGTCCTCCAATTCAAGGTCAGGGTAGTCGCTGAGAATGTCATTTGGAGCCATGCCGTGTGCAACCAGATTGACTCCCAGCGAGACAGTAATTCTCATCCTCCTGAGGCAGGCGCGAGCGCCAAGGATGTGTTTGGCAAATGTGATCCAGTCAAAAGGCGTCGCTGGCATAGGCTTTGAGGCTAGCAAGTTGTGGCGCAGTAGGATTGAGTAGGATAGGAGCATTGTCCTTTCGTGCCCACCATGATTCGCATTTTCAATTCTCGAGGTCTGCTGCTTTATGAGGGGGCGGAGCACTGGACTCAAGTGGATTTCGATGGGGTGGATTTGGAGGATGCGCAACTGGAGGGAATCGTGGCAGAGGGCGCGTTTCTGTATGGAGCCAAGCTCAGAGGCGCCAACCTGAGGGGTGCTGATTTGTATTGGTGTTTAGCGATAAAGGCGGATTTTACCGGAGCGAATTTGGAGAATGCCGATTTGCTTGGAGCGTCTTGTCAAGCAGCTGTTTTTCGAGATGCAAATCTCGGGGGTACAGATTTCCGGATTAATAATCTCGGGGTAGGGGCAAAGTTGTTTGGTGCGGATTTGAGGACCTCGAGTTTGGTTGAGGCGAAATTGGAAGGGGCATTGTATTCGGCTGCCACCTTATTCCCAAACGGTTTTGATCCTGCGGCCTATGGCATGGTTGAGGTTGTTTGGAGTTGTCCCCAAAAGTGAGACACGAGACTAGACTCAGAAAATTCCAACGAGGAGAATTTGAGTCATGTCTGAAACGCGAAGGAAGTTCACGCGGGATTTTAAGGTAGCGGCGGTGAAGCGGCTG
>Ga0194133_10008837_pt1 | contig 11683 bp, 9 predicted proteins | sample TA2KigOf40mmetaG_FD_155448 | JGI IMG/M metagenome (GOLD analysis project Ga0194133, IMG submission 155448) | Freshwater microbial communities from Lake Tanganyika, Tanzania - TA2015055 Kigoma Offshore 40m | ecosystem: Environmental > Aquatic > Freshwater > Lake | place: Tanzania: Lake Tanganyika...
TAACGGACGCGCCACAGGGGTGATGGCGCTGGTCAACGGCCAGCGCATCACCATCGCGGCGCGGCGCGAGGTCGTGGTTAGCGGCGGCACGCTTCATTCGCCGGCGATCCTGATGCGTTCCGGGGTGGGACCGGCTGCGGAACTGGAGAAGCACGGCATCGAGGTGGTGCGCGACCTGCCCGAAGTCGGCCAGAACCTTCACGAGCACATCAGCTTCGCCCAGAGCTTCGAAGTGAACGTGCCGACCTGGAACAACCTGTTCAGCACGGTCTTTCGCGCGCGCGAGATTCTCAAATATGTCTTCGCGCGGCGCGGGCTGATGACGATGATCCCGGTCGAAGCCATGGCCTACCTGCGCACCAGGCCGGACCTCTCATTCCCCGACGTGAAGCTCTCGCTCGGCCTGATGATGTTCGATGCGGCCAAGGGTGGACCGAGCGACAGGCCGGGCATGGTGGTGTTCCAGAATGTCGCCAAGCCCAGGAGCCGGGGCGAAATCCGCCTTCGCAGCGCCGATCCTAGGGACAAGCCGGTGATCGCGCCGCAGCTCATGGGCCACCCAGACGATCTTGCCGCGATGATCGCGGGGGCAAGGATAGTGCGAGAGATATTCGCGCAGCCAGCCCTCGCGAAGCACGTCGTGCGGCAGGTCATGCCCGATCCCTTCCCGCAGACCGACGAGGGCCTGGCCGAAGCGATCCGGCTGCGCTCGGGCATCGGCTTTCACCCGGTGGCGACCTGCCGGATGGGCGGGGACGAGGCCTCGGTGGTCGATCCGCGCCTGCGCGTGCGCGGGGTGGAGGGCCTGCGTGTGATCGACGCCTCGATCATGCCGGTCATGCCGGCGGCCAACACCAACGCTCCCGCGATCATGGTTGGGGAAAAGGGCGCGGACCTTGTCCTTGAGGACGCGCGCGTTCCGGCCTGAAGCCGGCCGCCTCGCTACACTAGTCCCAGCTTTGCCAGTTCGCCGACCAGCCGGGCGGGCAGCGCCTCGCCGTCGCCGTGCGCGCCATCGAGATCGGGCGGGGCATCCTTGGCATCGAGATAGCGCCAGCCCTGGTGCGCGCGGCGCGGCGTAGTCTGGACGCGAACGAGCTGCGGTTCGAGGCGGATGTGCCAGCGGCCATCCTCGCGCTGCTCGAAACCGAGGATCGGCGAGCGTCCGACCAGCGCGTGCTCGTGGATCCAGTAAAGCGATCCGCCCGCGATCTCCTCGTGCCGCTTGGGCAGGTAGCGGGTGGTCAGCAGCGCCTCGGGCGATTGCCGTTCGAGCCAAGCGGCCAGCGTCTCGACCGAGCGGGAGCCGAAAGCGATCTTGGTGAGATGCAGCGGCATCGCCTCAGCCGACCAACCCGCTTGCCATGGCGAGGCCAAGGAAGACGAAAAAGCCCATCGAATCGGTGATCATCGTCACGAATACCGAACTGGCGACGGCGGGGTCCTGGTCCAGCCGGTCGAACAGCACCGGTACGAGCACACCGGCAAGACCGGCAGTGAAGATGTTGATGACTGTCGCGGACGCGATCACAACGCCGAGCATGGGCGAAAAGATCAAAGCGGTGGCAAGCCCAACCAGTATGGCAACGGTCGCGCCGTTGAGCACCGCGACGCGGATCTCGCGCCAGACGATGCGCCAGGTATTCGACTGGGTAAGCTGGTTCATGGCGATGGCGCGAACCGCCACGGCCATCGTCTGGGTGCCGGCGTTGCCGCCGATCGAAGCGACAATCGGCATGAGCACGGCGAGCGCCACGAGTTGCTCGATCGCGGCCCCGAAAATCGAGATAATGAAGCTCGCCAGCAGCGCGGTGCCGAGATTGGCGATCAGCCAGCGCACCCGAGCCGAATAGGCCTCGCGGATCGGCTCGTTGATATCGCCTTCGCCCGCACCGGACAGGAGCATCGCGTCTTCGGAGGCTTCCTCCTGGATGATGTGGACCACGTCGTCGGCGGTGATCTGGCCGACAAGGCGGCCCGCCTCGTCGACCACCGCCGCAGAGATCAGCGCATATTTCATGAACCGCAGCGCGACCTCTTCCTGGTCCATCGTCACCGGGATCAGCGTCTGGTCGCGCTTCATCACGTCGGTCAGCGGGATGTGGCGCGGCGTTCGCAGTACCCATGACAGGGCGCAGGTTCCGACCGGACGGTGCAGGGGATCAACGACAAAGACTTCCCAGAACTCGGTCGGCTGGTCGCGGGTGTCGCGCAGGAAATCGATGAGATCGCCCACCGTCATGTGTTCCGGCATGGCCACGAACTCGCCGCTCATCAGGCGCCCTGCCGATTCCTCTGGATAGGCGAGCGCGCTCTCGATCGCGGCCCGGTCTTCCGGTTCCAGCTCGGCAAGGATCGCCTGCTGGTCCTCGCGGTCGAGATCCTCGATCATGGCGACCGCGTCGTCGGTCTCCAGCCGTTCGGCGATGTCGGCGACAATCTCGGGCGGAAGCTCCTCGATCAGCAGCTCGCGCACGTAATCGTTGAGCTCGGCGATGACCTCGACGCTCATCAGGTCGCGGATCGCCTTGGCCAGTTCCAGCCGCTCGTCCTCGTCGGTCAGCTCGAACAGGTCGGCGATGTCGGCGGGATGGAGCGGCTCGACGAGATCATAGACCGCATCGTCATCGTCCTCGCGCAGGGCTTCGCGGACCTTGCGGACAAATTCCGGCCTCAGTCGGTTGTCCTCGTCGTGAATCGCGTCTCTCGACTCGGCCTCGTAGAGGCTTTCTGCCTCCGCGGGTTCGGCCTGGTCGAGATGATCGGAGCTCATGGCCCGTGGGTCTAGGCTGACAGGAGCGAAAAGCAAGCCGGGGGCGCACTGGCAGGTGACATGGCCGCGCGAAGCCCTATAGGAGCCGCCAAGCACGGGAGATCACCATGGCTGACGAATTTCTCACCTTCACTCTCGATACCGGCGACGGCAACGGCGGCGATGTCGTCATCAGGCTGCGCCCCGACCTTGCCCCCGGCCACGTCGCCCGGATCAAGGAACTGACGAGCGAAGGCTTCTATGACGGCGTCGTGTTCCACCGGGTGATCGACGGCTTCATGGCGCAAGGCGGCGATCCGACCGGGACCGGCATGGGCGGCTCGGAAAAGCCCGACCTCGTCGCCGAGTTCAACGACGAGCCGCACGTGCGCGGCGTCTGCTCGATGGCGCGCTCCAGCCGGCCCAATTCGGCCAACAGCCAGTTCTTCATCTGCTTCGACGACGCGCGCTTCCTCGACGGGCAATATACCGTCTGGGGCACAGTCGAGAGCGGGATGGAACATGTCGATGCGCTGCCCAAGGGCGAACCGCCGCGCAAGCCCGGCAAGATCGCCAAGGCGAGCGTCAGCGAGGGTTGATCGGGCGGGGGCTTATGCCAAGGCTCTGAGATGCTGACGCATCAAGCCTTGGAAATGCGTAAGCGCCGCACGGGCTTTGGCATTACAGCCCCGCCTCGACCAGCCAGTTGTGGAACAGCTTGACCGGCCTGCTCTCCAGGTCCTTGCGTCGGCTCACGAACCAGTAGCTGTAGGGGCTTTCCACCTCGATATCGAACAGGCGGGCAAGCCGCTTGTCGCCCGAGCGGCGGAAATGGTCGTCGTGCATGATCGCGACGCCCAGGCCCTGCGCCGCGGCCTCGAGCATGAGCTGACCCGAATCGAAATGATCGATGGCGGCGGGCTGGAGGCGGGGCAGGCCGATCGCCTCCTTCCAGGCATCGAAGCTTTCGGGCAGGTCGTGGTGGATCAGGAAGGTTTGCTTCTCCAGCCGCTTTTCGTTGGGCACGTTGCCCAGGGTATCGAGCATCTCGTTCGAAACGATGGCATAGACTTTGTTCTGGTCCAGCCGCACCGAATAGAGCGACGGGTCCGGCTCCTTGAGCAGCATGATCGCGGCGTCGAGCGTGTCGCCGAGGCGCGATTCGGCAAGCTGGTTGGAATCGATGTCGATGTGCAGACGCGGATGCCGCTTGCGCAGCTCGGCAAGGCGCGGGAACAGCCGCTGGCCACCGAACAGGCCCGGAACTCCAAGGTGCAGGCGAAGCACGCCCCCATCGTCGATCTGCGATTCGACCGCCAGTGCCAGCTCGTCGAGCTTGGGGGCAACAGCCTCGTAGAACAGGCGGCCCTCCTCGGTCAGCTTCATGGTCTGGTGCTGCCGCGTGAACAGGCGCTTGCCTGAGAAATCCTGCAGCGCCGAGACCCGCCGGGACAACGCCGAGGGCGACAGGCCAAGCTCGCTCGCCGCCGCCTTGGACGAGCCGAGGCGGACGACACGCACGAACGCTTCAAGCGCGCGAAGGGGAGGGAGGCGACGTACCGGCAAGGTGCGAATCTAGCCTATCGGGCCGGCAAGCGCCAGCCAAAGCGGCAGCGAGGCGGGCTATTCATCGTCGCTGCCGGGCTGCAGCGGCGGATGGAGGCGCAGCCGCGTGACCTGCCGCTCGCTTCCCTCGATCACCTCGATCCGCCAGCCGCTCTCGTGATCGATCACGCTGCCGACCGGCGGCACCTTTTCGGCCAGCACGCAGGCGAGACCGCCGAGCGTGTCGACGGATTCCTCGACCTCGCCGAGGCGCGGATCGACCTGTTCGGCCAGATCCTCAAGCTCGATCCGTGCATCAGCTTCCCACATGCTCTCGCCGAGCCGCACCAGCAGTTCGGGCGGGGCGTCGTCGTGCTCGTCCTCGATGTCGCCCACGATCTCCTCGACAAGGTCCTCGATGGTGATGAGCCCGTCGGTCCCCGAATATTCGTCGATCACGATGGCAAGGTGGACGCGCTTGGCGCGCATGTCCGCCAGCACATCGAGCGCGCCGCGCGACTGCGGCACGAACAGCGGCTGGCGCAGCAGGCTCGTCCAGTGTTGGTCGGGCTGTTCGCCGCGCGCGAGATAGGGGAACACGTCCTTGATGTGGACCATGCCCCTGATCTCGTCGAGCGAGTCTTCGTGAACCGGCATCCGGCTGTGGCCGTGTTCGGCGAAGGCGGCGATCACCTCGTCCCACGTGGCCGAGGCGGACAAGGCGATGATCTCGCCGCGCGGCACGGCGACGTCGTCGGCGTCGTTCTCGCTGAAATGCAGCATGTTGCGAAGCATCTGACGTTCAAGCGGCGAGAGGTCGCCCTGTGCGGACCGGGCGGCCTCGCCCTCGTGCTCGTCGATGACTTCCTCGATCTGCGCGCGCAGCGACTGGTCCACGTCGGATACGAACATCCTGCGGATCACTCGCCAAAGCGAGCCACTACTTTCCGGTTCTCCCGTCGCGGGCTCACCCGTTCGGCCATTGTCGGCCATGATCTTTCGCAAGCCCCCGGTTATTGACTAGAAAAGCCATATGGGTCCGCGATGCCCATGATCGCAAGTGCCTTTGTTTCAAGAGCCTCCATTTCGGCGGCCTCGGCATCGCTGGTCTCGTGATCGTGGCCGGCAAGATGGAGCAGACCGTGGACGATGAGGTGCGCCGCATGGTGTTCGAGCGCAACCTGCTTCTCGGCGGCTTCGCGGGCGCAGGTCTCGCAAGCAAGCGCGATGTCGCCGACCAGTTCGGGCGGGCCGTCGCCGGACAGGGCTAGCAGGGCGGCGCGCTCCAACATCGGGAAGGACAGCACGTTGGTGGACCTGTCCTTGCCGCGCCACTCGCGGTTGAGCATGTGAACCTCGGCGTCGGAGGTGAACAGGATGCTCGCGCACAGGCGCGGATTGGCCAGTTCCGGCGCGACCTGGGCGGCAGCCGCGGAGACGCGCTCGGCAAGGCCAGGCCAGTCGCCCTGGGGCCAGCCTTCGGCTTCAATGTCGAGGTTCATATGCGCTGCCGGAGCGTTCAGGCACCCGGCCCCTCGTATGCCTCGACGATGCGTCCAACGATGGGATGGCGCACCACGTCCTCGGCCGTGAAGCGGATCATGGCGATGCCGTCCACGCCCTCCAGCCGCCGCACCGCGTCGGCAAGGCCGCTTTGCGCGTCGCCGCCGGAAATATCGACCTGCCTGGGGTCGCCGCAGATTACCATGCGGCTGTTCTGGCCGAAACGGGTGAGGAACATCTTCATCTGCGCGGGCGTGGTGTTCTGCGCCTCGTCGAGGATGACGAAGGCGTCGCCCAGCGTGCGCCCGCGCATGAAGGCGATCGGCGCTATCTCGATCTCGCCCGAAGCGATGCGCCGCTCGACCTGTTCGGGCGGCATGCAATCGTAAAGCGCGTCGTAGATCGGGCGCAGGTAGGGATCGACCTTCTCCTTCATGTCGCCGGGCAGGAAGCCGAGCCGCTCGCCCGCCTCGACCGCCGGGCGCGACAGGATCAGCCGCTGCACTGATCCCGTTATCAACTGGCTGACCGCTTGCGCTACGGCAATATAGGTCTTGCCGGTGCCAGCCGGGCCGAGCGCGAAGATGATCTCACTCTTGGTAAGCGCTTTCATGTAGTCGATCTGCATGGCCGAGCGCGGCACGATGGTTTTCTTGCGGGTGCGGATCATCACCGGCGGCGCGTCGCTCTCACCCGAAATGATGCCTTCCAGCGTCGGCTCGGCGGACATGGTGATCAGCGCCTCGACCGCGCCCGAATCGAGATCCAGCCCTTGCTCCAGCCGTTCGTGCATTGATTTGAGCACGTCACGGGAGCGGGCGACCGCGTCTTCCGGTCCCTCGATCTGCGCGCGATTGCCGCGCGCCGAGATATAGACACCGAGACGGTTTTCGATGTGGACGAGATTGGCGTCGAACTGGCCGAACAGGGCGCCGAGCATGGCCGGCTCATCGAATTCAATCTCGGTGCGGGCGCGCCGGTGCTGATCGCGCCGCGCGGCGGGCTGGGCTTGTGCCGGACGTTCGGCACGGGAAGGCTTGCGACTCATTCGGTCCTTTCGGGTCTGCGGGGCGAGACTGCGCCCGCCACCTGACTTGTGCAAGCATCGTGACAGCCGCGTGACGCAGCTATCCACCGCGTCGCCCACAACGCGCTCAGACGGCAATGATTTCGAGGAGCCGCGCGCCGATCGAGTTCGGCCCGGCCTCGGCCAGTTCCACCTGCACCATGTCGCCGATCCCCGCCTTGCCGGTGAAATGGACCGATTGCAGCCACGGCGACTTGCCGAGCATCTGGCCGGGGTGGCGGCCTTCCCGCTCGACCAGGACTTCGCAGGTCTTGCCGACAGTGGCTCGGTTGAAGGCAAGCTGGTCACGGTCGAGCGCCGTCTGAAGCCGTCGTAGCCGCTCATCCATCACTTCGGTCGCGATCTGTCCGTCCATGTCAGCAGCGGGCGTGCCGGGCCGGGCGGAATACTTGAAGCTGAAGCATTGGGCGTAGCCGACCGCATCGACGAGGCTAAGCGTCTCCTCGAACTCGGCGTCTGTCTCGCCCGGAAAGCCGACGATGAAATCTCCGGATAGCGCGATGTCGCGCCGCGCAGCCCTGACACGCTCGAGAATCCGCAGGTAACTCTCCGATGTGTGGCTGCGGTTCATCGCCCTCAGCACCCGGTCGCTGCCGGACTGGACCGGCAGGTGCAGGAACGGCATGAGCTTCTCGATCTCGCCATGCGCGGCGATCAGGCCATCGGTCATGTCCGTCGGGTGGCTGGTGGTATAGCGCAGGCGGGCCAGATCGGGCAGCGCGGTAAGTTCGCGGATTAGGCCATCAAGGCCGATCAGGCGGCCCTTGCCGTTCTCACCCGTCCACGCGTTGACGTTCTGGCCGAGCAGGGTGATCTCCCGCGCTCCGGCATCGACCAGCCGATTCGCCTCGGCGATCAGGTCGGCGAAAGGCCGCGAAACCTCGGCACCGCGGGTATAGGGCACCACGCAATAGGTGCAGAACTTGTCGCAGCCTTCCTGGACGGTCAGGAACGCGCTGGGTCCGACCTTGCGGCGTGCCGGCAACGCATCAAACTTCGTCTCGGCGGGCATGTCTGTATCGGTGACGCGCTCGCCGTCGATGGCGCGGGCAAGCATCTGCGGCAGGCGGTGATAGGCCTGCGGGCCAACGACCAGCTTCACCGCGGGCGCGCGGGCCATGATCTCCTCGCCCTCGGCCTGGGCGACGCAGCCTGCAACCGCGATCAGCGGAATGGCGCCGTCCCCGCGCGCGGCATCCTTTACGATCCGGCCGATGTCCGAATAGACCTTTTCCGCCGCCTTCTCGCGGATATGGCAGGTGTTGAGAACGACTAGGTCCGCCGCCTCGCCCTCCAGGGCAGGCGCGATACCCTGTGCACCGAGCAGCTCGGCCATGCGCTCGCCGTCATAGACGTTCATCTGGCAGCCGAAGCTCTTGACCCGGTAGGTGCGGGGCGGGACGATCTTGCTCATGGCGCGCGCCGCTAGCGGAAACGCAGGCCTTTTGAAAGGCCTTGCGCTAAAAGTCCGCCACCACCGACATGAACATGGTGCGCTTGCGGATATAGGCGAAGCCGCCATTGGCCGAGACCTGCCAGCCATAGGTGTTGAACAGGTTGGTGATCTGCGGGCGCACCACCAGCTTCACCCCGCCGACCTCGAAGCGCTGCCGCGCGCCGATGCTGACTGTGCTGTAGGCGGGCGCCTTGAGCGTGTTGGCAGGATTGGCGATCCGGCCCGAAAAGTTCTCAAGGGCGAAATCGATGGACAATGGACCTTCGCCGCCCCGGCTGCGCCAGTCGAAGTTGGCCACCGCGTGCTGCCTGACCTGTCCGACCGGCCGCCTGCCGGGCACGTCCTCGCCGCTGATTTTCGGGTCGAGCAGTAGCACGCCGCCGACAAGGCTGAGGCCGGGGAGCAGCTTGCCGGTCAGCGACAGTTCGAAGCCCCGGTTCGTCACTGTGCCGAGCCGCAGGTAGAACCTTTCACGGTCGAGATTGTAATAGGGCTTGGAAATCTCGAAAACGCCGGTGAGCAGGGTTAGGCCCGGCGCGACGACATAGCGCAGGCCCAGTTCCTGCTGCCGGGTGTGGATGGCGGGCGGCGCCTCGGCATTGTTGATCGCGTTCTCCGGCGCGATGGGAGCGTCCTCCATTCCCCGCGAAATGCCACCGTAAAAGGAGAGCCGCGAGGTCAGCGTGACCGAACCGGACACGTTCCATAGCCACGAATCGTCACGGGTCAGGATCGGCGCGCGGTTGCCGGAGCTAAACCGAACGTGCTTTTTGTAATCGTTCTTGGACAGCGAAACGTCGAGGCTGCCGCGTCCGCGCCAGACCCCGCTGTAGCTGACGCCGGGGACTAGCTGCCTGATCCGGTCCACGTCCTTCTCTCCGGTGACATAGGCAGGCCTTGCCCAGCCTTCGTTGCTGAACACGGTGCCTGGCCCTGGTCCCAGCAGCATCCGGCTGGAGCCGCCGAAGAAGCGGTCGCGCTTGCGGCCTCTCACGCTAGCGATGAGGCGATGCGTCAGATTTCCGGCGGTCCACTCGCGCACTAGCCGCGTCTCGCCCGACAGCGAGGTGTCGGTATTGTCGGCGGAGGCGATCACCAGCCGGCCGGCCACTTTTCCGTCGCCGGTCACGCCGACAAGGAAGTCGCCGAAGGCCCTGTCCAGTTCGTCGCGTGTGCGGAACAGGCCCGCGTCGAGCCGTAGCTTGTCGCCGAGGTCGATATGGGCGATGCCGCCGTTGACTTCGGTTTTCTGGTCAAACTCGGTCCAGTCGAGGCCGAGGAACTTGCCGCGCGGCACCTTTGCGGGAACCTCGTCGCCGGCCGGCAGGTAGGTCGCCCGCGCTTCACGGTCGAGCGTGTAGAAGGTCGCGTTGAACAGCCTGAGGTCGATCGCCTCGCTAGGCCGCCATCGCACCATTCCCGAATAGGAAGCGAAGATCTGGCTGCCGCCTTCGGGCCGGGCGGTGACGTTCCGGCCGAGAAAGCCAGCCATGACCGAGACCATGTCGGTGACGGGCAGCTTGAAATCGACCAGGACGGCCGGACCGTTGAGCAGCGGGTTGCTCGTATCCATCTCGACGCTGAGCGTCGCCTGGTCGCCGGGCACCCACAGGTCATAGTCGATCACGCCGCTGGGCGCGGGAAAGGGATAGCGCAGCGCCGCAGCGCCGACCCGCACCGACTGCGACTTGACGATGCGGCCCGGAACAAAATTGATCAGGTCGTAATAGAGGCCGTCGATACGGACATTGCCCGCTTCGGACGGGTTGAAGCCGCGCACGTCGGAGGTGGAATAGAGCCCGCTGCGCTCAGCCCCGACCGTGCGGCCGAAAGCATCGTCCGATTCGGTGCCGACGTTCTGTTCGGTCTGCTGGGCGAGGGCAGGCAGGGCCAGCGCCATGGTTGCGATGGCGCAGGCAAGCGTCGATCCGGTGCACGCGAAGGTGCGATTGCGGCGAGGGCGAGAGATTGGGCTTCCCCGACAGGCGTTTTTGCTTTGCAAGGGGCAAGACATTGTCGCTGTCCGATTTTCAAGCGATAAAATTGCGCCTGCTCAATAGTGTGCAATTGCATGTGGCTGGCAGTTTCCCGACAACGGTTGGATTGACGGCGCAAAAGGGCTAACCGCGCGCACGATGTCGCAAATGAAAACCATCCACGCCGCTTTCGCCGGGAAAGTCGATGCCGTCCTCTCCGCTCTGGAGGCCGAAGGCGCGCTTCCCGCCGGGTTCAGCCGCGCCAACGTGACGGTGGAGCCGCCGCGCGATCCTGCCCACGGCGACCTTGCTACCAATGCGGCAATGGTGCTGGCCAAGCCGGCGGCGACCAACCCGCGCGCACTAGCCGAGAAGGTGGTGGAGAAGCTGTCCGCCGATCCGCTGGTCACCGGCGCGGAGATCGCCGGGCCGGGCTTCATCAACCTGCGCGTCGCGCGCAAGGCATGGCTCGCCGAACTGCGCGCGATGGAGACGCTAGGCGCGGACTACGGCAAGTCGGCGATCGGCGCGGGCCGCACCGTCAATGTCGAATATGTCTCGGCCAATCCGACCGGGCCGATGCACATGGGCCATTGCCGGGGCGCGGTGGTGGGCGACGCGCTCGCCAGCCTGCTGGAGTTTTCCGGCCACAGGGTGATCCGCGAATACTATGTCAACGACGCGGGCGGTCAGGTCGACGTGCTCGCCCGCTCCGCGCACCTGCGTTACCGCGAGGCGCTGGGCGAGCAGATCGACGAGATCCCGGAGGGCCTTTATCCCGGCGACTACCTGGTTACCGTCGGCAAGGCGCTGGCCGAGGAGTTCGGCGACAGGTACGCCCGCGCCTCCGAGAGCGAGTGGCTTTCCCTGTTCAAGGCGCGCGTGTCGGGCGCGATGATGGCGATGATCCGTGCCGATCTCGCGCTGCTGGGCATCAAGCACGACGTCTTCTCGTCCGAAGCCGAAGTGCAGGCCGCGGGAAAGCCGGAAGAAGCCGAGGCGTGGCTGCGCGCGCGAGACCTCGTCTATGACGGAATGCTCGAAGCGCCCAAGGGCAAGACTCCCGCGGACTGGGAGCCGGTCGAACTACCGTTGTTCCGCTCGACCCGCTTCGGCGACGACCAGGATCGCCCGATCAGAAAGTCGGATGGATCGTGGACCTATTTCGGGGCCGACCTCGCCTATCATTTCCAGAAGGCGCAGAACGCCGACGCGCTGGTCGACATCTGGGGCGCGGACCATGCGGGCACGGTCAAGCGCATCAAGGCGGCGGTCGCGGCCCTGACAAGCGAAGACGAGACCGGCGAAGCAAGCGAGCCGATCCCCTTCGAGGTCAAACTGGTGCAGATGGTCCAGCTCCTGCG
>Ga0194133_10008838_pt1 | contig 11681 bp, 12 predicted proteins | sample TA2KigOf40mmetaG_FD_155448 | JGI IMG/M metagenome (GOLD analysis project Ga0194133, IMG submission 155448) | Freshwater microbial communities from Lake Tanganyika, Tanzania - TA2015055 Kigoma Offshore 40m | ecosystem: Environmental > Aquatic > Freshwater > Lake | place: Tanzania: Lake...
ACCGATTGCGACTATGAGTAAAGAAGGTCGAGATGCTGCTGGCATCGCTGTCTGTCTGAGCTGTGCCCCCAGTGCGCGTCACGGTGCATTGATTGACAAGGCCAAAATCTGACAGGTCAAATGACGCTCTTTGGTATTTAACTGTGCCTGCTGCCCCTGTATCGCTAAACGTTGTTGGAGCGCCACCTGACAAAGTTATGATGTCGTTGCGACTCAAAAACTTGGCATATCCTTGTTGATTAATAAAAAACGCTCCAAGCTCGGTGGCTTCAACGACTTGGCAGGCACTTAGTGTGCTGCGTGAGCCACCTACATCGGCTTGCACTGTTGTCGTCGCAGTCGTTGATATATCTCGCATGCCACCCGGCCAATCACCTGCGTCCAGCAAAGAGGTGATGCGCTGCGCTGTTGTCTGCCCTGCACTACCACCTGAGACTGTCGTGATTGCTGCAAGGTTTAGCAGCTGAAAACCATCAACGCATGTTAAATCTACATAGGCAGGGTCAAACCCTGTCGGACTGGTGTACTTCCAACTTTGGATATACATCGCACCTAGAGCGTATGTTGTGCTGTTGAAAACACCGTCAAAGATAATCTTGCGCATGGGTAAGATCTTGCCAAAGAGACTGCCTGATGAGTTTGCTGGATTGAATAAACCTGTTTGATCGACCAATCTGACTGTTGCTGTGCCAGCTGTGAAGCTGTCAGCTGTGCGATTATAGGCACGCCGTATCTGTGCAGATAAGACAAATTGACTGACATCTAGCGTGTCGCTTGCGACATCTGCTAGCACCGATGCATCAAGCGGTGTTGCAGGATTGTCAAGGATCAATGCAGGGTCAAATGAAGCCCCATTGCTAAAGTCAATAGTGCACTTAAAAGTTGCTCCGGCTGGCATCAGATCTCACTCAACAATAATGGGTTGCCTGTGCGCTGTGATTGATACACAGCGTCGGTGATTGTTTGCACTAGATCGTTTTGGGCAATAACAGATCCGCCGACGTTGACGTTGACGTTTAGGCTTGGCGCGCGACCTCGTATATCCTCAACATCAAATGATGGTCTTTGGCTTGGTGTTCTAAGAGCTGGTTCACCACCTATTTCAGCAGGCAGATTTATTGATGGTGGTCGAAGAGTTGGCCCTCCGACAACTTCACTAGGTGCGCGTCTTTCGTCAGCCATCCTTACCTCTGCTGGGCCACGAGCAGCACCAGCCGATATTGATACAGCTCCGCGTGTAACAACATCGACAAAGACTGTGTATTTGCCACTGATAATTGCAGCTAATTGTTTGCGTATATCGTCTAAATTATCGGTGAATTTTATTTTGGGATCTAACTTTGTAAGCTCCTCAATAGCCAACTTGTCAGATGCAAATCCAGCCGCTTTGAGCAAGGCATACATCTGCTCAAGTGCCATCGCCTCGTCATATCGACCCTTTGTGGCTCTTGTCAGGGTCTTGATGGCCTCTTCATCGTCTTGATAGTCAGAGTTCTTAAGGGCAATGAGTTGCAGTAGTCGATCTTTATCAGATGACGACAGGTTACGACGCAGCGCAGCCTGTTGATTGATTGCCTCTATGTCAAACTTGAACTGTATGGTCTTGCGTAGCTTTTCTACGGCGTCGCTGCGCTTTTTGGCTGCTTCAGCCTTTTTTCTTTCTATCTCTACCTTCTTATTAAGCTCAGCTATAATTCTTTGCAATTCTGCCGCACGCTTCTGTGCCTCAATTGATTTCTTGACTAACTCTAATTGCGTAGGCGTAACACTTAAGGCATCTTTGCCCTTACCTGTAAAGAAATCTAAGGCTGCCGCAAATGGATTTAGACCATTTCTGACTGCCGCCTGCGCCGCCTCTTTGACTAAATTGAAGTATCCGGGTAATCCACCAGATCGTGCTTCACCTACTATCGCGCCAACGCCCACAAAAATCTCTGACAATTTAGTGGATACGCCTGCCAGAGCAGTTTCAGCTCCAACCGAAGAGCCGGTTGCTAAATCTAAGGCTTTGATCAATCCCTGACCGATAGTTTCACTTGCTTCATCGGCAGCGATATTTATGGCAGCCAAGCGGCCTGCGTAGGTTTGCGCTGCCGCATCTGCCTGACCGGCAAACTTTGCAGTAACAAGAGCAATGATGTCATCAAATGATGCAGCTTTGAGTTGCGCTTTTGTCAGCCCAAGGTTCAAACGACTCAAAGCTGTATTGTTGCCATTAAAAGCTCGACTTAGACCAACGGTGACAGCTTGCAAGTCTTTGCCAGATCCAGCCGATACATCTAGTGCGGTCTTGAGTAATTTTTGTGATTGTTCAAAGTCGATACCAGCATTGATAAGTGTGGTAAATGCTGGTCTTAATTCATCATCTGCTACGCGAGCAGTGCGTTGCAGATTGCCTATAAAATCCTCAGCTGCCAAAGCCTTGAAACCTTGAGCTGTATTTTCCAAAGCTATGTTAAGACGGCGCACCGCCTTTTCTTCATCTAAAAATGCTTTGACTGAGGCTTTGCCATAGGCCGTGATTGCGGTGACGCTAAAGACAGCAAGCAGTTTTTTGCCAAGACCACCAAGTATTTTGTTGGATTTCTTGGTTGACTTTTCTAAATCCTTGAAGCCCTTATCTTGCAGTTTTGTGAGTAGATTTATTGCAACGTCGCGTTGTGCCATCACAAGCCTCTAGCAAATCGGCCAAGGAATCGCGTCAAAACTTGTTCAACTTCTTTAGTAATCGCAGGCACGCTGTCTTGCGCAGCTTTGTAGAGCACGCGACCCTTCTTGCGTCCCTGCGTGATTGCATATTGACGATTTAATACGGCCTCAAAGTCCTCGCCTGCGCGTGGATTTCGGGATCTACTCTTGTCTTTTGTAGCGTTACCGGGATTAAGTCCAGCAAGTTCAAAGATTGCACCAGCCGCTGTTTTATTGATTACGCGAAGGGCTGCGACTTGTTTAAGTTGTTTGCCAAAAACGCGACCTCCAAAGGTTGCAGATCTGCGCACCAATCCTTGGCGCTCAATCTTTATGCCCTTTTGTACATCGTTAGGATTCCAAACCCAACGATTTGCAGCATCTCGGCCTCGATGCTCCGTGTCATTAATCCAAGCCGGCGATGTGTAAGTAGGTGCATCCTGTTGCCAGATGAACTTGCCAGAGCCACTGCGGATGTCGCTAGGCACAAATGTGCGCGCCTTAGTAACTAACGGCTTGGCGGCAGCCGTCAGAGCCTTAGCCATATCTTTGGACAATTGAGGATCGACCTTTTTCAAGTCTTTGCGCAGCTTGTCAAGGTCGGGTACTAATACTCCGCTTTCCATTACCGCCTCCTCTTTGTGCTCATAGCCTTTCGACTATTCGACTGCTCAATCAAAATCGCTCTTATAGCCGCATAGACGGCTGGCTCACAGCCAAGCAATTCGTTTGGCGGTATGCCAGTAGCCACCGACATCGATGCCACTTCCCAGATGTCACCGTGTCGGTCTATCCATTTTTTGTATCGACCACCAGATCGATATCAGAAAATTGATTGAGCCACTCTGTATTTAATTCTGCGATCTGTGTATCGCCCACTTGCTTTTGTAAGTAGTGAGCAAACCACCACAGATCGGTTTCGCGCTGCTCATCGATGATCCGCCTACGCCATCCGACTTGATGTTGCGCTTCAAACGCAACTTTGGCAGATGGCGTAAGGTCGTAAAGCAGCTCCTTGCCGTCCTTCTTTACCAGTTTGATTTTAGTTGTAGCCATTGTTGTCCCCTAGTTCTTAAATTAGCTGGTTGCCTTTGTTAAGGCTGTTACTGGCAGTGTGATTGACGCTGTTGCGACATCTTGCAATCCGTTGATTGGTTGCCATTGTGCGACTAGCACTGACATCGAATATCTTGGATTTGTTGCTGACACTGTTCCGCTCACTGGGATGAGTTCTAGTGCCAATTTTGAGCCAAGAGCATCTTCAAAGATGCTGTTGACAGATGATGCTGCGAAGTCGTTATAGACCTCGATTGACACACTTGGACGCTCGATGCCGCCGATTAAGTTTTGAACTGTATCGGTCATCGCAGTGATCTCAACTGCATCTATTTCACGGCTGAGACTGACGGTGCTCACAAACGTAGTGATTGTGGTTGAGCCAGCCTTGACGTGCACTTTGTTTCCCATAAAGATGGCCATGTTTGCTCCTTTGTTAGCCCATCAGTTCTAGCGTGTATCTGTACGCTAGATAGTCATTGCCTGCCACGGTCACAGATCCGGCGGTTGCCGCTATGACTCGCAGGGTTTGTACTGCGCCGCTAAGTGTTACATCGCCCTCGATTGCGGCTTTCACCGAGGATGATCCTGACCCTGCTAGATAACCATCAAGCTTTGCCTGCCCTGCTGTCTCACTCATCCGTCCCACGATGAGCAAGACTGTGCAGTTAGCAGTATCAAGGCCGCGATTGAGTGCAGCGTCAAAAGTTATGTCGAGCTGACCGACAATTGCTGCTGGCACGTTCACCGAGTCAGGTATGTGGTCATACGTTTTCAAACCAGAAATGGTTGCCAATCTGGTCTTTAGATTTGTGCGCACAGTAGATGGAACCACTAGGCAGCCACCTCTTTTTTATACGCACGCACCATTGCCGTGACATCGCGGCCAAGTGGTGTCATACGGATTGCGCCAAGATCTCCAAGACCAAGCACGCCTCCGGGTGAGTCTTTGCGTTTGTACAGATCAGCTGTGAGTATCTGTGTTGCAACTTCGATGTCATCGGGCACAGATGGAAAGCCCCACTTGGCAGTTACCTCGACGCCCGGACGCAACCCATTGCTAAAGATGCCTGGAAAGATTGGAAATGATTTTGCTGTGTTAACGATTGTCAGCTGTGTGATTGGTCGATCCTTAGCGATTGCTGTCATGGGCTCTACGATGAAATCTGTGGTGATTGTCAAGGTCGTTTCAAACGTGCCATCACCATCATCATCGGTCTTGACGATTAGCCCAGTGGTTGAGCTAATGTCATCGACAAAGACATAGATATTTGAATATGCCCGATAAGTACGAGCCGATGCAGAGCTGTCCGCATAGAAGCGGCGATTGGCAATGCGATCAATGCTCCGCGATGCGCTTTCGATAAGGTTTTCCAGCAGCGTGTCATCGGCGCTATCAGTTATCGATAAAAATGTTTTCTGATTAGCAAGTGTTGTGTAACCGTTAGTTATAGCCACAGATGATCCTTTCGCAAGGGACAGGTTGCAATTGAGCGCATCCTGTTATGCAGACGCTCCACATCTTCATAAATAACACGCTCCTAAAAAAGATCATCTGTGGGTATAACCACTGGGCAGTTTCAAGGCTGCCCAGATAGTTATTTCGTACTAGAAGCTTGGCGTTACTAAGCCAGTGCCATTGATCTGGGCAAAAGCTTTTGGATAGCGCAAACTTGTATATGCCATGAAGCCAAAGAGCACGATGTTGAGTGCAACCTTGCCGTTTGGCTCTTCAAAGCTGACATAGGTTGGTTGACCTGCCTGCTCGAATAGGTGCGACTCATTGAGATCGACAACGTGGATGCTGTCTTGATTTGTTCCAGCTCCAAGACTTGTCGAAAGATTTGCATCAGTGATGATTGGCAGACCAAGGATTGAGTAGCCAGAGTTCGTGCCGTAGTTTGGATAACCATCACCAGTGCTCATTGAGTTAACTGGGTTGTACGCAGTTGGCAAAACAAGTGGACGATTCTGACTGTCTAATCCAGCTAGTAGGAATCCAAGACGACGTGGATGCATGATTACTGCATTTGGTGTTGCAAACACATTGCTCTGAACTTGCTGGATGCAATCTGCGATCTTTGGATACAAACCGCTGACAGTAGGTGAGGTCGATGTGAAAGTGACCAAGATACCTGTTGTCATATTCTGGATGCCAAGTGGTTGACCATTTGATCCTGAACCATTGATGATCAAGTCATCAATCTTGGTGTTGTATGCGCGGATTAGATCCTGCAAGATGATTGACTCAAGCTGATAACCGCGAAGCAATGCTTGCTTGCTGACGCTGTTCTGACCTGCGACAGTGTTGACGTTGATAGTCAATGAGCTGTCTGCCGGATCTTGAGTCACAGCTGCGGTGTTCTGTGATGTCTGTGCAGCTACGTTTGTACCAGTGCCGATGAGTGATAAGACCACCGACATACCCTGTGCTGGTAGTGCGTGCTTGCGTGAAGCATCTGCAAAGGGACGACCCGCCCGAAGTTTTGGAGCGTATAAATCGACTAAATACTGTGGAACCACTAGCCCAGAAAAGTCGCCAGTTGATGTTGCGCGATACTCAAAGGTCATTTCTTTTTGGTGACGGCGGATGCGGTCACTTGCTTCGATGTCAGTATTGAAGAAATCCTTCACTGCATCAGATAAGAAGCTGTGCTCTGAGCGTGTGTGATAAGTCAATGGCTCATTTGTAACCTTGACCTGCTCTACGCGCTTTTCAAGTGGCTTGTTTGCATCGACCTTGGCTGCTAGATCTGCTGCCTTGGCGTTGCGTAATTCGATGTCTGACATCTGCTCGATTCTTTCATCAAGCTTCTTGACCTCTAGGTTTAGAGCTTCGACATTGGCCAGCTCTACTTCGGTGATGTCGCGTACTTCTTCCGCAGCACGATCAACAATGTTTGCGATGAGTGCGGTCTTTGCGTCGCGTTTTTCGCGCAAAGATTCTAAAAATGCGTTTGCCATTGTTCCTCCTTGTTTGGGCAATCGGACAAGAAGGTGTTGAACTAGGCGCGCAAGGTGTTGCTAATGCAAGGTGTTACTGCGCCGCATCAAGGTGTTCTTTGACGTGTAAATAATACTATAAATTATTCAGCGCGTGTAAGATGTCAAGAGCTTTGTGCATACGATCATCTTGGCGCTCTGCTATTGCATCAGCCCATCGTTTGCCAGCATCGCCGCCCCATAGTGACCAAGCAATACGACCGTTGCTTGGATAGCCATCTTCACCGGGTCTAAAGCCCTCAGCCTCTTTATCAACCTCATGCCTTGCAAAGAAGCTGCGCATCCTCAGTACAGTTGCAATCGGCATACTTCTACCGCTGACAATATCTCGCGCTCTTGCAATGCCAACGGCTGTGCCGCCCCTGCCAAACTCGCGACGCCAATCAAGACCGCGCTGCGCCTCTGCCTTCATTGCAGCTGTTGGTTCATAACTCCGTTGACGCTCTTGTTTCTTTTTGCTGTATCTTGGATGGCCAGAGTTGAGCAAGTCATTGTCGCCTACATACGCTTTGTTTTTTGGCGATCCTGTGCGTGCTAAATATAAGAAGGCGTTGACTCTAGCCATTGCCCATTGCGCTCTGCCTATGCCGGGACGATGTGATGTTGAGTATGCACCAGCTCCTCTGCGATAGACCGCTTTGAGTGCACCTACACGCACGCGCGTCCAAGATGGTCTGCCGCGCTTTCGCATGTCCTCATTGTGCGTGTCGGCCTTTGTCTGTAAAGCTTTGGTTGTAGCAGCATTGATTGTTATACCGCCGCCTTGCGTTGCAGCAGATCCGGGTTTGTTTTTGTCGCTGCCACTTATTTGATCTTTCTTTGGTGCAGGTGCATCAGCTCGCAAACCTTGATTTGATGCCCATCGATTGCAATAGAAGTTGGCGCGTATGTTCGCACTCCATAAAGTGCAATATCCGTTCTCATTGTAAAGGCAGTTGCCACAGTTGCGACCCTCTGGCACATCCTCACTAGATGCTGGTCGATAGTTTGGTGGCAGCTGACGATCGCCATACTCTGCGATGTTAAGCGCAGTCAATTGTGCCTCGGCCTGAGTCTTTGTCCTATGGCAACCCATCAGCTCGTTGCCTAGATCTTTTACGACTGCAAAGCCGTCACAGTCTGGATGATCATTAACTACGCTGTAAGGCACGGAGTATCGCCTTTGCATTGTCAAGCTTTGGCGTTGGAGCTATAACCTCTTCGCGTACACCAGTCACCGCTGCCATATCACCATACGCACCAAAAGTCACCAGCGATACCTCAGCCAGATGAGCCTTGATACGTTCAATCACACCGTCGCTGCGCTTGCGATTCTTCAAAGGCTGGAAGCCTATCGATAGATGATCAAGCGCCCCATCCTTGACAAGCTCTAGTGCATCATCACCTTCGCGCGTCTTGCTTACCTTGAACTCTGCATACAGTCCGTCATCTGTCTCACGCAATAACGTCGCACGTCCAATTGGATTCTTCATATCGTGATTGCGTAGCAGCTTGACACGATGAGCTGCTTTGATGACATCAGCAAAAGCCCCTTTGCGAAAGACCTCGGTTGTGCCACCATCGATTCGTTGCTCTTTGTCATAAGGCACAGCCATGCCATAGATGGTGCGACCATCGCCATCATTGCGTACTTGCAGATCTAGCGCATATACGCGCTGCTCATTATTCATCGTCATCTTCATCCTCATAGGTTTCGTCTGGGAAATCCTCATCGGCATCAATTGGCATATCATCTACTGGATTGATTGGGTCGCGGTTTTCCATATCTCTTACCTCATCTGGTGTTAAGAAGGCGTTTGCAATACCAATCTGGTATGCCTCATACCTTGACTTTGTATCAGTGCGCAATAAAGTGTCATAGTCAAATCTCGCAACCTGACCTCGCACCAAAAGATCAGATAGTGATTGCTCGATACGCTCTGCGATTGGTTGTATCGACCAGCGTACTAGCTGCAAGTTTTCTTGCTCGACGTTGCTGTAAGTACGCGAGGCATTAGGTGCACCTAGATAATAACTCGGCAATCCTAGGATGTTTGCTGCATCGGTCAGACTTTGCACTTGCGTCTCTACCATCTGTGATTCTTGCGCATTACCTGATAAGACCTCAAACTCAGTACTAGAATTAAGCACAGCAGGTGCGCGATTTCTGCCACTATACATTTGTAGCCATTGAGACTTGAGCGCATCTGCCTCTTCTTGCGTAAGATCTGGGTTGGCAGATTTGATCACAGCTGTGGGATTGACACCGCCGTTAAAATAACTTGAAGTGTATTCACTGATTGCAATCGCTTTACCTATTGCTTGTCTTTGCATATTGACAACGCCGCGTCCATAGTAATCACCGGGCAGACAAAAGTTTTTGATGTGCAAGATTTCTGTTGCTGCATAATCTGTGGCATCGATGCGATAGATCAACCTGCCGCGCTCTTCTTTAATATTGACACGATCAACTGCTACTGGATAGAACTGTGATGGTAGGCCGTTATCCTCTGGCTCACCTAAGACCGCGTAGTAATTACCATCCAAGATAAGAGCAGCTGCCATTGCGCTGATTGTTGCCATGCGTGTCTCTGTTGGCACTGGTCGTTCAAGTATTTTCGGACACGGTGTTACTTCGCGCCCTCTGCGATAAGCATTTAAATCTAAAGCTCCGATTGCATCTGCAATCAATGTTGTGCCGCGATACATTGCTGGCACGCCAAGAGTTGTGTTTGTATCTACATAAGTGCCAGACCAGTTACTTTGAAAGGCTCGACCAACGCGACCCAGTGAGTCAACGTATCCTGCGGCCGTATAAACGACCGATGGTTGGATGCCTCGCTTGAGTAACTTACCTAGCATCTCTTGATTCCCCTCGTTCTAAAGCAATTCCAAAGAGCAGACAGAAGGAGCCTGCTAATACTATCGCAAATACCGTGTTGATAAGTGCAACTCCAAAGACAATCAAAGATGCACCCACTACCTGTAAGGCTGTAAATATAGATCTCAAAATATCTTGCTCCTTTGCACTGGTTGTTCTACTGGTTTATTTATGACGCCATATCGAGCCAAGGTCGCTGCTACCAACGGCGTGATGTTGTTTGTATCGTGCCTACGCCAAGCCCATGAGTCACCCAAAGCTCTACGACTCGATCCGATGATCGCTTGTCTAAGATTGGGATCATCAAGATGGCAGATTGTCCTTGCTTGCACTGCGTCATAGAAGCTGCCGCAAGCTCTTGCATAATCTCGCAGGCTAAGGCTTATGACAGCAACGCCAGCGTTTTCTAATTGACCGATCATGCTGCTGGCTGGTGCACCTTGGTCAATGACAACTGGCGCGTTCCATTTCTTTGCAATCTCAATGACTCTGTCAAGCACCCAGTTTGCACCATCCTTGGCCTCCACAATCTCAACCGGTGTCATATCCCTGACCAAGCCCGATACTGCAATTGATGATTTGTCACGGGCTGTTGCTATGTCAACGCCCAACACCACCTCTTTGCCAACCGTGATGTCAGTCCGAGCAAGGCCATCCCAAAGATCTGTTGGTATCACTTGCACCGCCTCTACCGCTGGCCAGACATTGAGCCACTCTTTTGTAAAGATCTCTGGGCTGCTGGTGTGAGCAGCTTCGCGCACTGCATCTAGTAAGACGCCACTGGCCTGACCCAAAGTGGGTATCGCCTCACGCCATATAGCCTCATCAAGATAATCAAACTTATCTTGCAACGGCGACCACTCAAACCAAGCAAGCTGCGTTGACCTGTCGTCAATGCGTGTATGTGCCACGGCACGGAAGTGCTCTAGTAGTTGTGACCGACCCGGTATGCCTGCATTGCTTACGATCCAGAGCTGACCAGATCGCCTTGTTGCCAGCGTTGGTTGCAGTGATGCAAGCAAAGACAATGGATGCGTCAAGGCTTCATCGATCACCATCAAATTCAAACTAAGGCCGCGTGCGCCTTTGTCGTTTGGTGTTACGATGCCATAGCTAGATCCGTTCTTCATATACAGTCGCTCAGAGCCATTGATATAACTGACTTTATGTATCTGCCTTGCTATCTGTGGAGTGCGCTCAAAGCTTTGCACATGCTCTAGCCATTTGAGTTTGGCCATGGCTCGATCTTGAGCTGTGTAAGCAATCTGTTTGCGTGATTGCAATAATTCAAAAGCAATACGCACCTCAATGAGTTTGCTCTTGCCGCCTTGTCTGCCAACGCTTGCACCTACTGTACGGAATACATAGTGACCGTCTTTGCGTTCCAAAGCCGTGTCAGCAACTCTGCGTTGCCAATCAAAGAGCTCAAAGCCCATCAGGTTTGCAACCTTGGCTAATTTATATCCATCAGTTGGTAGCGATTCATCACGCGCAGTTGCCCATCGTGGGTGGCACTCTGTCATTGTGTCCATATATCCTCAAAAGAATCTGCTGGCGCTAACTTAGCCCAGATCTCTCGCAGCTCCTTAGATATTGCTGGCACGCTTGATATGTTGTTGCCAGATTCCTCTATGCGATCCCATGCACTTGTCAGTCCAATGAGCGTTGACTTGGTTAGGGCATCTATATCGGTGCGATCTTTGAGCATACGTTTCAAGGCGCGCGTATGCCTTCCAGTCTTGCGCCTACCAGCTGCGACTGCGTCTGACGGCTTTTCGTTTTCGATTGCCATAAGTTGCCCCTCTTGAGTAATTGCAATGAGCGCAAGCTGGGTAGAGCTGACCCTGCCATAGATCGGGATTGTCAAACTCTGCCAGCGGTGGCACATGATCAAGGGTCGTCGCAGGCCGCAACTTGCACCAGTGACAGACCGGATTTGTTGCAAGCGTAATTTTCTTTATTTGTTTGTATATTTTTGTGTATCTAGGTTTGCTTGCCATTATTAACCTATTTTGTCACAAATTGTTACAAAGTTTGAGCGTGGTTTCCACAGGGGAGGGATACGGAAGGAACG
>Ga0194133_10008839_pt1 | contig 11681 bp, 14 predicted proteins | sample TA2KigOf40mmetaG_FD_155448 | JGI IMG/M metagenome (GOLD analysis project Ga0194133, IMG submission 155448) | Freshwater microbial communities from Lake Tanganyika, Tanzania - TA2015055 Kigoma Offshore 40m | ecosystem: Environmental > Aquatic > Freshwater > Lake | place: Tanzania: Lake...
AAGCACATCCGCACCAGGCCCTACACGCCTCGCACGAACGGCAAGGGCGAGCGGTTTATCCAGACCCTCTGCAAGGAATGGGCCTATGCCATGCCGTTCGAGAACTCCCAGGAGCGGAACGCCTGGCTACCCCGTTACCTGTCGATCTATAACCGGATCAGGTAACACTCAGCTCTCGGCAGCCGATCCCCTCAGCAGCGGCTCGACGAGCTGCTTTGCTGATCAACGTGGTGAGATACAACAAAATGGATAATTGCGTAGATTGATCGTAGGGGCTTAGAGCTTGGCGTCAAGGGAGGTCTCATTCCAGAATGTCCCCATGCCAGAAGGTTCTTTGTACCAGACAGGCTTCTCAACGATTTTACTTTATTTACGTCAATCTCATCCAGAAAACTAAGATCAAACATCCCCAAATGTCCAGGGTCAGTTGTCCCGTTAGTTAACGGTGCTTTTGTCCATTTGTACCAGATCCAACCTCATGCCTTAAAGGTTAGCTTACTAAGATCCAGATCATAAATGCTATCAAGATAAAGTCCAATCTTTACAACCGATGCGCTTCTTTTCTTACCTGGAAAGGCTCTAAAAAATTCGCCAGCAGGAATTGTTTCCTCATTAGGATTGTCAATAAAGATTCTACTGCTCTGACCTGAGCTGCCAATAATGACTACTAGCAGCAGAGTTGCGAATGTAATGATAACAAGACGCAACGGCATATTCGCCTTAATAAAAAGTACGCTCTGAATTTTGTTTAGAAGGCGTATGAGAATCAAGTTAGTGCACGATATAAGAGTATGATGGTACAAGGGTATGGACCACACTGAACTCTGGCAGTTGAATCAAGTGATACCAGGAATAGAACTATAGCTTGAAGATACTTACAATAACCAAAAAAGTTACCAAAGCTGAGGGGTGGGGCACACACTGCTGTTTCAATGGCATCATCTCAATAGGAGGTTACCAGTAACTACTTATTTCCCCTTCTCAATCGTAAGGCACTGCCCCGCCTTTGCAACCTACCAGGCGCTTCACCAACAGGCCGCCGATGAGCACGGGCGCGACGAACTCGGCAGAGCGGGCAAAGAAGGATGCGGGAAGGTGCTGGGAGGGAGTAGTGGCTATGGAAGTGGATTGGGGGTGGCTGAAAGAGAGAGGCTTAATGCTTATGAAGAGTAAAGTGACATCAGACAAAAAGCAAAAAGAGCTCCCAGAGCCGAGGTCTGGAATCAAAAGGGTGCAATGCAGCAGTGGATTTCCTCTAGCCTCCAGACAGAATATGCAAAAGGGTCTCAAGAGACATCAAGAAACGTTCAGTTAGACAGCTATGACAGAATGCCATTTTATGCATCCTTAGAATAAGAATTCCCCGGTGCTTGATGATGCCGCATATCGCCTGCCGTGCCTATCCTTGACAATGAAAGTATTATAGGAAAAAGGGTTTGACTACCACCTATGATGATAAATGTCTTTGACCCATGTTCTGGGGCTGAAGTCGCTAACGTAGAGTTAACGAACGGTCTGATAGAGATTGGTCGAAAATTAAGCTGTAGTGCTAATATTCCGGATCATTACAGCGCAATATCAGGCATTCATGCTTCTCTAAGAAGCTCTGGTGGGGCTGTTGAAATCATCGATGGCAATGGTATAAAGCCATCAGGAAATGGTATCTTTATCAATGGCAAGAAGATACCTCCAGACACTTGGGTAGGCATTGCTCCTGGTGACGAGTTATTCCTAGGTATACCCGGCGCTTCAGGGTCACTCCAGTTAGCTGTCAGTTGCTTGAAGGTTAGCAATCGAGTCGATCCAGTCTCTCCTACATCGTCAAGTTCTACCCAGTCAAATACATCCCCACAGAGATTTGCACAGCATCCGACCAATTCAGGTGCCGGGAATTACTATAGTAGTTCTTCAAGCCAATCAATCAGCTGGAACACTTTAAGCCGCAATATGCGGGCAAAAATTGATAAGATTGAGCAATATATAGCCAATGGATATGTACTTAGGAAACAACATGGGTTTCCTGTATTTGTGAGCCAAGACGGACGTCTGCATGGTATAAATTTATCTAGTAGTCCAGCAGGTTTCTCTTGGATAGGCTTTTTCTTCCCGTTTGCAGTATGCGCACAGATCAGAGAATGGAGTTACTTCTATGTGGTTGGCATCGCTGATTTTACGCTCTCCTTACTGTCTATAGTCTTCAAGGTTGACATAACGTTCACTGCTGGCATTGCTATCTCAATCTTTTATGGTATCTATTTCCCCTACTATAGGTATATGGCGCTTTCACAGGCACTTCCTGAGATCGGGAAAGGTCGATCAATTATCCTAGGCATCTTACTGTCAATTCTAGTAGTTGTGCCCGGATCGCTTCTGACCTACTTCTTTCTCCCTTCTTGACAAGAAGTTATTTAATGCCTGCCATGTTCCCAATATTCTTTGGCGATTTGCATATTTGGTGTGGTCTAACAGAAAAAGCTGTTGATGAAGAAACGGGGGGAGGCACTGCTCTGATAAACAAGACAACCCGTAGGAACGCCAGTCATTTCTTCATTGCAGGGTAATTCTGCAGGATGGGTTTTTCAGCAGTAGTGACTCTGGGCAACACCCAAAATACCGACATTCTCTGCAGCAATGTGGAGGGCACTAGGATCGTGCATATCCAGGTCAAGACCTATATGCCTGAGCGGGCTAGATGGCAGAACCTTAAGGACGCTAAGCACGTCATCGGTGCCGAGCTGAAAAAGGCGACCGAAGCTATTGAAGAGCACAACCCAATGCTTGAGGGGGTACTGGTCTCCATTGACTTCAACATCAAGAACAATCTCAACGACAGCGAACTCAGGGATCTGCTCTCCCACTACTCCACCTTCAGGTTGCGGGACGAGGTCCTTGAGCGTCCCGACCACCTGGGTGCTGCCCATGAGTACCTGATCAAGATATTCACTGATTCAACGGGGATGAAGGGTGGCGAATTCTACACTTCCAGTGAGGTGGTCAAACTGCTGGTGTCTCTACTGAAACCCCATGCAGGGTTGAAGGTCTATGACTTCACCTGCGGTTCTAGTGGCGAGTTGATTCAAACCAGGAACTAAACTACCTGGCGGATTACGGAGAGAACCCACCAGAATTTCAGTGGTTCGGTAAGGAGGTGAACCTGAGCACATGGGGGATCTGCAAACTCTACATGTTCATGCACGGAATCTTCAGTGCAGACATTCGCAAGGGGGACACCCTGGGCGAACCACAACATGTGGAGCACGGGTGGAACATGCGATTTGATCAGGTGATATCGTCAACCCGCCGTTCTCCCTGAAGTAGTGGGGTCGTGCCCTTGCTGAGCACAATGGGTATGGGCGATATCGTATTGACAGTTCGGGCAGCCAAACAGATTTGAATAAGTTAAAGACTGACAAGTTAAAATATCTGCCATAGTTGGAGCATGCTCAAAAAATGCCCATAAGTATCAGAGTTTCATCTGAAAAAAAGATAATAGGTGAGTATACAGTTTCCGGCAGTGTTGTCGTGATCGGAAGGTCAAGGTCGTGCAGCATTATTTTGCCTGCAGCTCTCTCGGAAATATCTTCTAGTCATGCCATGTTAAAAGAGGCAGGAGATATGCTATTGATAATGGATGGTGACGGCTCTCGAGGTTCAACTAACGGTATTTATATAGATGGGTCGAGAATCCAACCAGGAAGATGGGTCTCAGCTCCACATAACTGCACCATATCACTTGGGAGTCCGACGAAGAAGAATGCTGTCATAGTCAGACAGATTAGCGTCACTGTGCAAAATAGAACAGCCAGTAATCAAACCGTGGTTGCTGGACAGATCAGCTCAACAGCCGTACCTATACAGCTCACCAACTCGAGCGTAAATGTAGCTATAACGCGACCAGAGGCAGATAGGAGTAGATGGAAAACACCGATAAATCTGCTCATTCATCTTATTGGATTAGGAATGGTTATTGCCATTATACCAGCAATAATGGGGTCAACACTAGAAGCGGGAATTGTAATTGCTATAATCGTTGGGCTTGAGATTTACTTCTTGCCGTCTACGATATCTTTTAATCGTGATCAGCCAAATAGATTTGCAATTCTAGCATTAAACTTGTTTCTGGGATGGACTCTATTAGGATGGGTGTTGTCACTAGTTTGGTCGCTGACGGCAAGGTGATTAGTGGGCAAGGAATGCATTAATACTTTCGGATGTAATACCAAAGCCAACCTGCTGAATTGTACGATCACTTGGAACAGCAACAGCTAAGCCGACTAGACACCCTTGTGAATCAAAAACAGGACCTCCAGAATTGCCTGGATTAATTCCCGCATCGGTTTGAAAGATGCCTGGTTCGCCTGCTGGGTCTAGATTGCTAATAATTCCTTTTGTAAGTGACCATTGCAGCACAGCTCCCGTATTATCGCCAAGACCAGGGCTACCAATAACAAAGACCGTTTGACCGACTGAGAGTTGTGTCGATAATTTTGTTTGTTTTAGATTACTACGAGAGGTGGAAATCAAGGCTAAGTCATCCTTTAGTTGCTCTTGCCCCCCAAGCTTTATAACAGAACCAGACGACGATACATTCTCTGGATATAAGAGAGTAACGGTATTGTAGCCATCAACTACATGTCGATTAGTAAGTATGATCGACTGATCATCATTGGAATCAAGGATGACTCCACTACCTGTTCCTGATTGGGTGGTAATCTGCACAACCGATGGCTTGAGAAGCTTATACAAGTTTTCAGTATCGAATCGAACGCCAGAACAAAGAGCTGGTTCGCCTGAAGACTGACGCTCTTCTTTTGGGGGAGAAGAGACAAGTTCAGCGCCCAGATAAAAGTTCCTGAGAGCTACAGCAACAACAGCAGTAACGGCGGCTAGTGAAGCCAAGAGTGTAAGCAATTGAGCATTGTTTCTTCCTGCTTTCGCATCTGTTAATGAAACCTGAGTTTTATGTGTTGATGCGTGAGTAGTAGATGAAGACAATCCTAGTGATGTACTGTTTTGAGATAAGGGCTTAATCCCAACTGAAATAATTGGACCATCTTTTCCAAGTCGTACTCTGTCATTTGAACTAAGAACACGTCCTTTGTTAATCTTTTCACCATTAAGAAATGTGCCTGTCGATGACCCGCAATCTTCGACAATCCATTGACTATAGGTTTTCGAAAAACGAATCCGACAATGATTACTGCTAACAGATCGGTGGGTTTGTCGTATTGTCGCCAAATAAGAGTTTCCGATGGTTATAGTATCATCAGGGAACACTGTGCATAACTGTCTTTGGCTATAAGAGTCAATATATGCGACTGTAATAGGATTATTCAAATGAAGTCGGGAAGAATTACAGTTCTTTGGCTCGTTGTAGCTGAGTGGGGATATTTTGTGCAGGATTCTGGAGGCAGAGACTGGTTCTGATCAGATACAGGAAATGATTCCTCAGCGGTCTGTATGCTACCGGTGTCAGAATCACAAGAAGAAGACTCATTGCTGCTGTCAGGAGTACAAGAGGTAACAAATAAGTGCTGCCCTTTTTTTTTTTCAAGGAATTATTAGATGCAGTTAAACCGCTGTAAATATTCTTGAGCTGATTTGAGGTTGCGCCCTGCTTTTCGATCTCAACAACCTCGGTGGCTTGAAGACTTGATGGAATTAGCACGAGTGCCAAAGTACAGTCATCACCTGATCCATTCTTGGAAAACTGATCTAGCTGAGAAGTAATATCTGCATTGATCTGGGCGTCATCTACTTGAGAATTGGCTACAAGGCTTAGGTAGTAGTTAGGGATAAGCGCATAATCCTCCGATGATTTGAGTGACTTGATAATACCATCCGTCGATGCAACGATAATCCCTGGAGAATATGGAATGTATTTCGTTTCGAGATGAGATAGTGCATTAGGCTGGCAAAGAGAAAATGTTGCTTCTCCATAGGAATCATCATTTATAAGAAAGCCAGAAACAAGTCCGGAATGATTTCTATAGTAGACGTTAGAATCTCCGACTGAAGATACAGCAATAGTATCGCCGCACACGTAGACGACACAGAGAGTTGCACCATATAGCTTTAAGTTCGGAGACTCGCTAGAGTCTTGTGATTGGTATGTTTGTTTATGGTAGGCTATGCACTCCTGAGTCCATCTTTCAAGAACTAATTTGAAGAAGTTCTCAGGGTCTAATGAAGATACGCTGTTGACATAGTTAGACTGATAGGTGTCAATTGCAATTTCTGCAGCAAATCTTGAACCAACATCGGAATAAGGATGTGAAGATGATCCATGACCGTCAGAAATCGCTATGCAGAAATGATGGGAGTCAGGTGAGATCCAAAAACGTACCGAATCCTGATTTGGAAGACTTTTTGATATGTGTGTATTCCCAATCCTGGACTGTGCATAAATCCTAGGTGCTAAATCTGGCATCAGAAGACAGTCCCAGGATCGAGTATGGTTTGGGGCAACTCGGGCGTTGGAATGTATGTTGAACTAGTTTGCTGGGCTGTTGCACCTGAGGAGGATACTGAGACAGCTACCGTAGATGCCCAACTGATATAGTTGGCAAGCTCAGTACTGTTGTGAGCGTGTAGTGGCTTCATTTCCATATTAAACATGAAACGCTCCATTACTCCCCAGTCGATTTCACTGTCGGGTCCCATGCCGATAGCAATACGTACACTTTTTAAGCCCCAAGGACTTGACATCAATCGCTTCAAAGCAGAATCATAATTGTCAGTGGGATGCCCATCTGAAACCAGGACAATTACAGGAGGAAGTGAACGGGACGGCATATTGTTCTCCAGATCCTCACAGAGAAGATTAATTGCTTTGCCCATTGAAGTTGCACCGTTGGCAGAAAGGTCCTGCCAACTAAATGAATCTACATCAACTCCTGGATATGTATGCCATCTGGCTGAAGTATTAAACTCAATAGCATGAACTTTAAGTGTTGCATTTGGCTGCGAACTGGCTGCCTCTGACATTCCGGGAATCGATTGCCGCACAGATTGATTTAACGACTGGACACGCCCATTCATGGACATGGAACCAGAGGTATCCAGGAGATAATAAAAGTTAAGCTGGCGCTTGGCAATTTCAAGACCGGGGACTGGCATTGTATATCAGACTATCTCTATAATACTAGCATCCGATCTATTGGTGTCAACACTTATATTTGAACCTAAAATAAAGCTCTTGCCTGGAGGGACGTCTGATCTGACTCCGTCTGGAAGTGATACATGCCAAGTCTGCTGAGAAGTGTTTCGAAGACCTATTACTGTTGGATCCTTAGGATGACGAACTACAACTGCTAGGTTTTCGCTTAAGACATCAACAGATGCACCTGGGGAAGCAAAGTATTGCTTTTCCAGGAACTTGATCCGAATTGGTCTATAGCTGTGCTTACAATCCCAACAAACTACCTCCTGCGATTCCTCATCACAGGCAAAGTTTTCCTGACCACAAGACGGACAATGCGTAATCAAACCAATAAGCTTGCCAAACTCCAGACTCCATTTGGAGTCAGGAACTCGCTTGCTAGGATCATGTAGTCCGTTAGAAAAGGCGAGGTCAAAAGTTCGCATCAAAGAATCCGGAAGGATATTAGCCATAGCAATAGTGGCACCATGGACCTCAGGATCTGGGCGATTTATGTCGATATTGAGATTATAGATGTAAACAGCATTTGATCCGTACAGGTGCTTTTGAGCAGCTGCATCAAAAATTCTTATTTTGGTTTCCTGTAATCCTTCTAAAGGATTGCCACGTAGCAAGAGATAGAATAAAAGAACAGCAAGAGAGTGATAATCGGAGTAGATAGAAGGCTTGCCCGTTCCGTCAACAATCTCAGGCGCCATAAAACGCGGAGTACCTAGGACATTGGCGGAATAGTCGTATACGCTATCGTAGCAAATATTATCAATATCGACGATTGAACAGCCTCCCGTTTCTGGGTGAAAGAAAAAGTTATTAATCGAAACGTCCTTATAGCAGAGTCCCCTGAGATGAAGTTGAGAGAATGAGTTGGCAAGATTGAGACAAGCCTTAAAAAGCGGCTTAAAGTCCATTCCACAGTCGCCCGCAATAAAGCTTGCAGGCGCAATATAATCGGGTTTACGTAGATGCATAATGTATCCTTGATAGATATGTTCTTTATACCGTACTTTAATGAAATCAAGAGCCCAGCAGAAGGAATCACTCGGCGAACCGAGTTTAACAAGTCTCTTAAGCCGAGAGCCAATAGTTGAATCGCGCTCTAAAGTGGATAAATGATACAGTTTGAGAGCATATTGTTCATTGCGAGTAGTTTTAATATGATATGCTGTTCCTTGCGTTCCACGACCCAATACTTTGACTAGAGAAAGCTGCTCGTTAGGCTCAGTAATGCAGCCAGTGGTTTCTATTATATAGAAGGAGCTGTCGCTCATGGGGATCCAAGTATTAGCATGATGCTACTCTAGACGAAGGGTTGAGAGTATTCAATGGCTATCAACGCCACAACAAGTACGCACCTTAGAGATTATGAGGTGCAGCTAAGAACGCTCGATTCCGACGATATAAGTATCCCTAACCAGTCACTCATCCTTGATTATTTTTGTACAGATCATGAATTGACCGTATTTTTAAGGGACGAGGTATTCATAGAGTCGAGTATACGACACACGACGTGGAGGAAGGTTAATCAAAGGGCAGGTAATGAGTCGAAGAGGATAAATAACGATGAACTATCCCTTCTTCTAGACAGTGGGAAAAACCTCTCATCTAGGGTATGGGCAGATATTGTATGGCTTACCGCCTGCAGGCAGGAAAATAAAGAAATAGCTGACTACATTAAAGAGTATAGTAATTATTGGCGGTCGACTAATGGTGGCTTTGAGCAGTTGTCAGAAGAACCTGTTAGAGATTCCAAGGCGGAAACTATCGCGAGTAATGCACAAACCCTGAATTTAAATACGAGTTCGCAAACACTCTCTAATGTCGATAGTCATTCACAAGCCCAGCAAACACAGATAAATTCTGCACCGAATGGTATTGATAGTAATAGATTAGCATTTTTTGTTGTATCACTTACTGCATTACTAGGTATAATAGGTATGGCAATATCGACATCCAATTATGAGACCGATAGTAGAAATCAAGAAAATACTTCTTCGATTCCGAAGGCGATTGACAGTTCGACGACTGTACAAAGGTTAAGTGACCTTGAAACCGAGCAGAAAGGCGCTGTTTTAATGTGCGAGCATCAGCCTATAGTAGAAAAAGTAAAGTCTTTAAATCTTGTTGACCCACAGAATATTAGTAGACGTGATGCACTCATTGCAAGTTCAGATAGGCAAATCTCATTTCTTAATCAGGATAGCGCAAAGGGTTATAAATACTGGGAGGATGCATCCTGCACATGGGGGCAACAGTGGTTTGATAATGACGATGATGATAATTTTAAATTATTTCTGGCTATATCACGTAAGTGCCCATCTCCAACGCTTAATTACACACTAGCAAAGGATAAAGATCGCAAGGAAATACTGTCAAAAGGAGTGTATAATGCATATGGTCACAGCGTTGGAGAAATCAAAATTCCATACCCTCAGGAATCTGCTTATATCTTCATCGACGAAGTCTCCTGTTCCTGAGAATTCAGATTCACTGAGATTATAAGTTGTGTCCTTTGTCTGTGGTGCCCGATTACCACCGATTCCGCTTGAATGCCTCACCTAGGGCAGGGTTGAGAGCACTGATCAGATTGCTGAAGGTCTTGACCACCATGCACTCCAGACGTCCCATCTTTGCGCAGTAGAAGACCCAAGAGTGCTGCGTGGCATTTCAGAGTGGTGCTGCCTTGCGGTGCTTTTTCTTTGCTTCCGTCTTGCCTGTACAAGAACAGAACGGACAAGCAAACTGCTACTTTGAATGCCCATCATAATGCCTGGATTCCAAAGCATTCTCAAAATAGTGCACCAACAATAGCAACCTGTAACTTTTATCAATCAATGATTCTATATTGACCTCTGTTGATAATCCTTACTCAATATTATAAGGCATTTATTTTTTTATCAACTTGACAAGATAGCTTTTTATGAGTAGAATAACTAGGTACTTATTTCAAGGATTGCTATAAGGTCAAATATCCAAAAGCATAAATAACTACGTAGTAGTTTCAACGGGATATGAGGACTCTATAAGACCCCACTACCGCAAACCACCTGACTCAAGATCAAACCAAAGAGATGCCGCAGGCAATGCCCGTAGGGCATTCCACTCAGATCCCACTAGAACTCAATTAAAAAACCTCTAGAAAACATACCTGAGCGTTCAACAGAACTCATCCAGTCCCCATCAGATCCCACCTAAGGCAGCGACTCATAAGAACCCCGCCACCGCTCACCAGACCCCCACTACGCACCCCAATCCCCATCAGAACCCAGAAGACCCCGATGCGTGATCAATCCAATGCCATCCGAGAGCAGGTGTCCTTCAAGCAAGGAGAAGAGCACATTCGCAAATCCTGGAACTTCCTTTGCTCGCACTACCACCTTAACAAATCAGACCTGGTGAAGTTCCTGACCAAGAAAGAAGAGTACTTCCTCAGAAAACCTCAAACGATTCCTGCTGGTTTCATCAAGGACTGGTTATGAATCATAAAACCCGATCCCTGATTCAAGACCTCAAGAGCAAGGTCAAAAGTCCAATCACTGGAACCAATGAGTTCGCCAATGACGACGCTGTGATTGATCTGGCAGTCAAGCGACTCTATGAGTCCCTCAAGCAGCAAAAGATTCTTTAGCGATACTCCAAACAATGAAAAAGAGCAATGCCGACCGTATAAGACAGAAATTCACTCCACATCAGAATCATCAGGACGCTCTATGCCACCTGAGCCCAGAGCAACTCAGGGACTCTCTTCAGCACCTGAATACCCTTCAGGCAGCACTGGAGCGCAGCATCAGTGATTACGCTCTGGATCTCACCCACGACCTTCTGGACGATGAGACCCCACAGATCGTTCGGACCTTCTGGTTCAGCAAAGGCATTCGCGACTATTACCTCTGTATTGACGGCACTGGGTTGATTCGGGCAATCGAGAACACAATGTCCAATCTTCTGTTCGATCAGATTATGAGCGCACTCGATCCCTTCTATACATGAGTTGGCAGTTCAAAATCAATGGGTCCCCTTAATCTTTAAAGTATTACGGGTGACCTTGAAAAATCCGCCCGCACCTTCACCCACTCACCATTGGGGCATCACCACCCGCCCTGTTGGCTTGGCATAGGTATTCAGCAACTGCTCCGTCCGATGCCCAGCCACAGCCGCCAGGTCTGCTGGTGAGTTACCCATTGCCAATGCGTGACTCAGGAACGAGTGCCGCTGGGCATAAAGCCTTCTGGGTTCAATACCCACCCTGCTCTGGCTCCGCTTCCACACCCGCTCCAGCCCTGAGTCATACAGGTGCCCGTAGGTCTTGGGGGTTACGAACACCAGCCCCTTCTGAGTGTCCAATCCCAATGCCCCCCTCTGCTTCTTGTGCTTCTGGAGCGGCGCCATCGGTCTTCATCCAACGACAAGACTCGACTTTCTCTCACTTGGCGCTTTTTCACTACCAACCGATGCCAAAGGCATTACCAAAACGTGAGATATTGACACTCATTCTATAATTCAATTTTCAAATCAACAACAG
>Ga0194133_10008840_pt1 | contig 11679 bp, 5 predicted proteins | sample TA2KigOf40mmetaG_FD_155448 | JGI IMG/M metagenome (GOLD analysis project Ga0194133, IMG submission 155448) | Freshwater microbial communities from Lake Tanganyika, Tanzania - TA2015055 Kigoma Offshore 40m | ecosystem: Environmental > Aquatic > Freshwater > Lake | place: Tanzania: Lake Tanganyika...
GGTCTCATTTCTCGAAGCTTCATCCCTTCAACAGGATTTACCAAAACATTGGTCAGGGATTGAATTGACAACATGAGATCCAAGTTCTCATCCAGGTGCTTTCGACCACTTGGCCATGGTGATCACTATGTTTCTGGAAATAAATAATGAGTATCCTAAAGGCTTTTTCTTTAGCACCACAACAATCCTCTCTGTCTAAAAAAGGGCTTTGAGTCAAAAGTAATGCAATTCTTTCGATTTTGAATACTAACAATTACACTTTGTAGTTAAAGGGGTAAACCTTTTTAGATAACTACAACACTGCAAAAAAAAGCAATTTATGGTTAGCTTTTTCGTTCTTACCTTTACACAATTTCCAAAAATGTCCCCTCTTTGAAGTGCCCTTCAAAGTTTTATATTTATTCAAACTTTCAGCCACCACTTTAACCACAACAAGCCAGCACTTGCCTTGCAGTGTTTAACACACAAAAGCACTAGAAACAGCATCCAGTTTTGACATACACTAGAGTATTTGTAGATTCTTTGAATGTATGTTCTAAACTGACTTGCCTTCTATTATTAACATCCCCCTCCCCCACTCAACAAAGAACAGGCAAAAAAATAGACAAAATGACATTCCTGGTAAGTTTTATAATTTCTGTTTGAATTATTTTCCTATCTTCCCCTTACATCTTGGGCAAGATAAGCTGAGTGAAAATAACTTAAGGTTACACATTTAACAAAACAGGATTTGTAAATTAATCCTACACAATTCTACTTCCTACAGGACTGCAAGTTTTTCTGCTGGGGATTGTCTAAGTGGAAAAATGAATAGTAGACACAAATCATTGAACAAAAAAAGATAAAAAGAAATGTGGTCAAACTCTAGACCAATAATGAAAAGTAATTTTTTAGATCAAGATCTTTTGATGAATTAAATGTGAGTAATGTTATTTACACAACAACTTTTTCTTTGAAGAGTTGGCCTGTAAATGTCATAATTGCTCACAGATTACCAGCTAGTATTAATTGAAACTTGAAACTTTAAGGCTTACAAATTTGAAGTTTCCTTTAATCCCACGCTGCTTTAATAGTTTCTGCACACTAAATTTTACACTAATTTTAGCTCTTTTTTTTCTTTAAAAAATCAAAATCTAATTTTTTACATATTTTAAGATGCATATTCATTTTAAAGATTCTGTCTTGGAATTGCTATGTATTTTTGTATGTTTTTTTTATAATATAATAATCTTGAGCAGTAAACATCCTTATATGACTCCCACCATATACATATAAGAGAACAACCTACATCCAGTTTACATTACCTTGACTTAGGATGCCATGTTGATTTTTTGCAATCAGAGGTGGAAAAAGTTTCAGGCATGGCTGAGGATTGAATCCACAAACTTAGATATCGGTTCTCAGGCAGGTGCTTTTAACCTCTCAGCCACAATTACCACCTCATTACTCTAACAGAATGGGCCTTGGTGTTAAAAGATTACTGGTATGGGTATGAGGGTTCTAAGATCTCTTCTTGTCCTCACAATCAGACAATATATTTATTACTAGCCAACCAGGCCCCAGCGCTGCCCAGGAAATTAACTAAAAAGTATAAGGGTAGCCATCTGGACATTTTTCGATACACAAAGTTTTCACTCTCGTGACCCATTTGGGTTTTGGAGTTTGGGGTACCCTGGTGTCCAGGGATCGAGTTGGCGGGTCATGCACCTTTCATGAGTTGGTGGGTAGGTCTGCGCAAAATTTGGTGGCGATTGGTCCGGCAGTTCAGGCATGAAAAGGGGACATAGGTACAAACAGTCTTTTTTATATTTATAGATTTAGAAATAAGAATAAATAAGGAAATAAATCTGTCATTATTTTTTTACAAGATATTTATCAGCTAAAATAATCACAAATAAAGACTAAATATTTTAAAAAGCATGTTACAGCAGCTATCTTTATTGCAAATATGAATGAATTCTCATCTTTTGTCCTCTTAACTAATTTTCTTTTGTATGTCAAACACAATTTTGACAGAGTTAAAATAAGCTTTCCTTTATGTAATTAATCAACACCTAAAACATTTGAAATGTCATTAATTTTAATCAGTTGAAAAATGTTACAGAATGATATCTACAAAACAAATAAATATCTTAATATTTTTTGTAAATTGTTTGCTACATTTTTGACCATCATCTTTTTATATTTTTGTATGCTTTAGCTGTCTGGTTGACATCACATCATCTGCATGAAATGAAAAATGGTCCATTTCAAACACAAGAGTTATTTATTGTCAGTGTCAAAAACCAGAAGGTAAGAGTAAAAATCTTGAGTGGGGAGAGAGATATTTTATGAAGGAATTGGAATGATGATAGAACAGGATCTTTTTCAAAGAGTGAAGAAAAAGTAAATTGGCAAAACCTCAAGGCTTCAAGTTGATAGAAAAATAAATAAGCCCTATTGCCAAATAAACCTCAAAGAATTAAATCAAATTTAAGCCTTGAGCAAAGTCTTTTGAATGGTGATGATGGCATTGTTTGTTCTCATTCAATTGAGAAAGAAAACTTTTGTTCATTGCAAACAAGATTCTAGATTTATCTTTCCATTTTACATGTACGTGTAATGAATGAGTGGTAAAATGATGAATGAATTTCTTATGTTATTCTATATCTTGAACAACCTAATTGATGTTTGTCAGCCTTTTTAAAACATCCTATAAAATTAATCAAGTGAGAAAAATGTAGATGGCACAAACAATTCAAAATTTTCAGCACTTGAACCTTCTCTATTCAAAACCCTTTTCCAAACATCCACATCAAATTCAATCATTAATTAACACTTTATCTGATCCGATGACAAAACTATCATCCATATTTTTTATCCACAGCTGCCACTTCCTAAAAAATAGCCACTAGAAATAATTGATTTCCTAATTTTATGCAAAATTATGACAACACCCTAACAATCCAATTTCCTTACAAAAGAACCTCTTTCTTCCTAACCAGTAAGCAGAAAAGCCTGAATACGAAAGTACAAAAGCAGGACCTCTCTTAGGCTGGTTATGAGAGTTTACCATCACCCTTTGCCATTACAACACCTATATACTATGTGTTCATTGTTTGACTGTTTTTCCATATTCTGTTAATTGTTCACCTGTTGTTTTTGATGTTTCCATCATTGTCAAGTTGGGTAATAATAAAGTATTTTTATATTACTTTCTTGTTTTATTCTAACGGGTGAGATAGAAACTCAGAATTAAGTCAAACCTCTCGAATCTCAGGGAAAGAGAATGTTCTCATAAAAACATCTCTACATATATAAGAAGTCAGAATCACATCACAGTAACCCAGGGGTAGCTGGGGTAACTCACAGATCAATAAAAAAAAAGATCACTCCTATCAGTCTGCCCTTAATGAAAGCAGTTTTGTGAGGCAGACTCTAAAATTGATAAAAAATGTGTTAAATATTTTACTTGAACCATTTTGAATTCCTTGTTTGGGGCAAAAGATAAACCAACAACAGTGCAATCTACAAAGCTTTAGGTTTCATCTCTTGTGTGATTAATCCTCCTCAATTCTCAAGTTAGTTTTTTGCATAATTTAAAATTCAAGGAAAATTTTAATTGTATTAGAAACAATAAGTATCCTCCCAAGGGTGAATGAAGTTCAAAATCTAGCTGGTCATGTAACTTTCCTAAAAAAATCAAGATTTATAGTAAAGTTTGTATTTTCATTGGCAAAAGGTATGTATTTGTAAGGGGCCTTTCAGAAAGAGACAATATAGCTATCATTCCATTTGGTGTACAATCAAAAGTTGTTTTTTGCCTTTTGGTTACTCTCTCTGCTGCCAACAAAACTTTACTTTCTCGTGCTTGCCACTCAGGGATTTGATCATCTGAAAAAAAGTTTTTCTTTTTATCTTAGTCAGATGCCAAGTGAAATAGGTGGGGAGAGAATCTGATGTTTTTCATGCCTTGTCTTTCTATATGTTGAAGAAGAGAAAAGTAGTAGTGACTTTGATTGATTCGATACTTGGTAGATCACGAGTCCAAACAGACAGAAAGGTTTAAAGAGGTAGATTTTTTGTACTCTCTCTCTAAAAAACCCACACACAATACATTGTAAAGCTTCTATCAAAATCAGATCAACTAATGTCTTAGAAGCTGGAGAAACAAAATGAGAAAACAACTCTTTCAAGATTTAAAAGAAAAAATGATTTTTGCATTAAAAGTAAATAAAATTTCGATCACATTTTGCTTTTTTCAAACAAAAAAAAATCCACAAAGAAGGTTCAGGATGAGAGCATAATAAATAATTGAACTTGAACAAAGTTAAAAAATTTCTGCATTCGCAAAAAAGCATGAATTTTTAAAATGATTCTTTGTAATTTTTTTTTCCTTTGTGGAACGAGGGCAAGGCAAACACTTTCGATGGAAAGATGTTTGACGTCAAGGGAAATTGGGAAGTTGCCCTAGCTGTTTAGAACTTGAAAGTTCGAACACATTCTGTAACCCATTCATCAATTTTTTTAGCATATACAAAGTATAACAATAATCATTGGATTAATCTATAAACAGCTTTGGCTCTTCCTAGTATTGGATTACACTTTTCATCAAATGAAAAAAAACCACTGAAAAAGTAATCTGCCCCAAAATGTTCGAATGTTTGTCTGACCTGACCGCATTTAAGACTGTCAAAAGGAATTGATTCATTTCAAAGTAGCAATAGATGCTGCGAAATGATCCGTTTCGAATCTGCTATGAAGTTTGTGAGTTGGACAATTTTTAGGAATTTATTTTAATCTATAGAGAAGAAATTCATTTTTTTGTGAGAGCAAAAAAGGGATGAGCAAAGAAACAATAAAATTTTCCTTTTTTTTTCTTTCTTTCTATATGCTGACAAAACCTCTTGAACAAACTGAAATGCAAGCAAACACAAAAATATTTTTTGATGAGACAAATATAAAAAATTATCAATAAATATTCACCATATTTTTTATTCAAAAATCTTCCTTGACTATCAAAGTCTTTTTTTTACAAAAAATCCATGACTTGAAAATAATTATAAGCACAATACTAGTAAAAGAATTGCCAAGATTAACAAAAATGGCAATGTAGTTCTGGGAAACATTGCAAATCAAGAGAGAGAAAATTCACAATCATGCATCTGAATACCTACTATGGTAATATACTTCATTTTTTGCTCTACGATATTTTTCACTTATTGCAAGTGCAAAGTCTTTTCAAAAAGGCTGCTGTAAGTTTGTCTTTGTTGTGGTACACTAGGCCGGTTACCCCTAAAGAGGTTGACCCGGCCTCGGCTCTTTAAAACTCCGATCACCCGATCCCAGATCCCTCGAACCCCCAACTTCCCGTCCCGGAAAAAGAGGTATTGCGGTCAAGCTGGGGCCCCCGGAGGGGATGCCATTTGCGCTTGGTCCAGCCTAGCCCTGAGTCTTTCTATATTAAGCAAATATATTCTGTTTGGGCTGAGCACTGGGCTAACTGGCAATCACATTCTTTCCTTCATTCCAAACAGGCTGCCTTGTTTTCATTCCGGCATTTTCTTTCCTGCCATTTCAGTTCTACCCTCTTCAAAGAGGTTCGTTATTTTCTTGATCAAACCCTTTTTGTCACTTTTATATATAAAGCCCGGATTTCCAATCATTGAATAGTTCAATATTGATTCTTTTCTTGTTTGGGAAGGTCTTCACTGGGATTTTTGCTCTCTGCCTTCATCTCTACAGCGCTCACAGTTTCCACCTTTGATTTGACTCCTCCCGACGCACCTTGATAGCTATTACTACTTTTGACGTCTGAGCATCTACTCTGAGTCTCTGACTCTTTAAAATATTAAGATGATTAGACTAAAAGATTTCTCATTCCTTTACAAGCAATTTCTTCACTTCGAAGACAGTAATTTGAATAAGTATTACAATTGCATTTTATTAAATTGTTTTATTGTATATGCAAAGAAACATAGGCTTCTTCCCTTAATAGAGCAGATCATATTCTTATACTAACATTTGGGCCCTTACACCTTTGTTCGGGCTAAGCTCGTTGATGTGGGATGTCACTGTTCTATTTTTCCCTGAATTAGGCTTAATAAAATGGTGTTAAATAAATATGTTTCCATATATAAGTCAGGTAAAAATTATTTGAAGGTTCAAAGGAGAAAGGGAATCACTTTGTAGAATTTGTACTCCATTTTAAGAAACTGATTTCCTGAAATGCTTTAATATTCATGTTGAATTTTCAAGCACTATCTATTTTATCATTTTTAGATGCCTCACATAGAAAACAGGCATCGAAGTGTTTGCAAATCATTATAGCTGATGTGTAAAATAATTGAGAATGCAGGACAATTTCTTCTTCGCCTCTATACTTCTTCACTTTGAGCATTATGTTATCTATTTAACGAATTGTCAATCTACAGATCTAAACAAGATAATTGAATAAGAGAATGGGGAGAAATGGTCAACATAAAAAACTACCTTTCAATATATATATAGTGTGCTGAACTGTTCATAAGGTCTGGAAATAGTGTTGCCAGTTTTGGACAAAAATTTAATCCTTGGGATATTCAGACCAGTTGTAATAAATGCTAAGATAAGCCTTTTGAAATGTTCAAAGGTTAAAAATGGAAGTTTTATTTGAATTTTATTTTTCTGAGGATGAATGACATACCTTCCTTCTGTGTTCATAAAGAAAATGGTGTTAAAATATCTTTCAGCCAGAACCCTTAACCATCAAGATGAATTATGGACGAGGTATCAAGACTGTGGGTCAAAAATCTTCCTTTTCACACAAAAGATTTTCTAGAAAAGTACATTCTTTGACTGAGGAGTTTTTCCTTCATAAGAGATAAAGAAGATAGATTTCTTAAGAGGAAATATAGGCTAAATAAATTGTTTGTTTTTCAAAAGAAAAGCTTTTTGCAAGTGCTTAGTATAACTTTTTTTTCTTATCTAACCATCAATAGATTCAGTTTGGTTGTCTGAAGAGATGAAAACAGCTTCCGTTTAGATTTTTCAAATGAAAGACAACTTTTTTTCACCACATGAAAAGAAGGGGAAGTGCCCCTTCAGATGACTTGGATCAAGAAAGGTAGAAATTCTCAAAGTTATTGATCTGAAAAAAGTTGGTAAGGGGTTCGTTATTTTGTAAGCTATTTTGGAGATGGTTAATGCTTAATTATTCATGGTTGATATTAATAAATATTTTCTCAAAGTATTAGAAAGGATTTTGCCTGTTATTTACTTGTTTGATGTCACATATTCATTACAGCATCATTGAATTTTGACTTCACTCATTTTACAATTCTTGAAAGTCTCATTGAATTTGGTGGTTTGTTTGCTAAGCCTTTTTTTGTGTAAAAGCTTGAACTAAGTTGTATTAATACTTTTCTGACCGTTCAGACTTGGAAATGGTTCTGTAAGATAGATGCTCATCGGTAAGTCATTCGACATTGATTGGTTAGTGCAGTCATGAAAAAAACTTCCCCTAGCCCATGGGAGGAAGTAAAAGTATTTAAATAACAGCCAAGTATTGCTGTTGTTGTTTATTATGATGATGAAGTTGGCTGACAAATAAAGAATTGGTTAGTACTTTGCTAAGAAGGTCTTGATCGTTTTTCAACCAGAAATGGGGCACAGTTTTTGGAGGAAATGAATGAGCTTTACACACAACTGCTTGATAATCCACAGCTCAACCGAAAATTTATTGGCGAAGGGGAAGAAAGTCTTAAGGGGAAAATCACAGAAAAAAAACTTTTCCTTACTTAAAATTAATTGTTTTATACATCTCTCTCTACATACCCTTACACAATTATAGATAAATTCATCGAGGTAAAAATTGATGAATGAATCTTTTGATTAAGACAAACAAAATATTTTCTAATCCTAGATGCTTTATCCTATATATTTTACAATATTCAGACCGATTGACATTCTTTTGTAATGGTTTTTTTGTAGCCACCAAACATTCCTCAAAAGAGAAAATCGCATATCATCACACACATCTGACACCAATCCCAAATGTCTCGGTAGAGCTCTTTTGTTAAATAGAATCTTTTTGTATCAAGCATAAATTAGCTATATAGCTTTTCACTGAATCCAAAATTATGAAGTAAAATAACTGATAAAAGTATCTCAAAATATAGTCAAATCAAAAAACTTCATGCTATTTGATGGTTAAATTCTCAGATTCTGATTACCCTAACAACAAAAACCAATAATCATACTGTTGAAATACAAGAAAACGACATTTTGACTTTATAGTAGTGATGGATCTGGGTCAAAAATTTTTGACCCGGGTCGGGTCAGCCATTTATGGTTTGGGTTTGAATTTGGAAAATTTCCCCTAAAAATGTTAATTTTTCAATTTTATTCCCTTCGGGTCAAAAAAAAATCTCTTCGGGTCAGGTCGGAAAGTACCCGGGTCAAAGGCGGGGCAGCCTCTTATTTACTGCGGGTCAAAAGTAAGCTCGGGTCGGGTCAGGGCCCATCTCTACTTTATAGCAACTTTTTTGGCTAGTTTAAGACCTAAGATCAAATCCTTAACTTTTACTGCAATATCAGTAGGTTAAGGAGATCACTCCTTTATAAGAAAGAATTTTAACAACGATTATCATCACATCTTTCTTGGGTATGTTTGGAAAATCGAACAAACATGTTTAACTTGTAGATATTTGACATCTGATATAATTTTGACCAGAGATTTTAGCCTCATATGAAACTGAACTTCGCCATAAGTCACTGACATTCTGACTGAATGTTTTTTGGCATCCTGAAGTTGAATATTTGTACTTCATCCAAGAATAAAACCTTTTAAACTTAGATATTAGGCATACAGTTAGTTCTAGCCAACTCTAGAGAGAAATAACTTCTTCTAGAAACTTCTTGATGAAAACAAGCAATTGGGTTTACATCCAAAATATGTTGATGACTTGGTTCTTTGTTTCAGCACCATTTGCCTTTTCAAAGTTCTCGTGTCCCTCTTGAAATAAGCACTGATTAAGAGGCTGGATTAGTTGAGTCAGAGAAAGAACTTAGCTTTAATGATTCACACACAAGATTCGAAGAAAGTCATGTCAGTATTAGTTGGTATCGCCACCAGCCTCTTTAAACAGCAGTCTTAAAGACCAACCAAGAAAAATATAAACACCTCAGTTGGTAAAACACAAAGGAATACTAGAGTCAACATAAAAAATGAATGGCATCAAAAAAGTGGTAAACATTCATGACAAATTTATTTTAAGAATTGGCTACTGTCAAGTTATTGAACTATCTCAAGGTCAATTCTTTTTTAAATATTCTGGAAAAAAATTTCCCTTGCTTTTGTTTCTTCAAATGAAAATAATTTTTTTATGCTTACTCTCTCTTATATTCAACCTCACCTTCCATATCCCACTCTCCTTTAAAGCAAAAAAATCTTCAAAGGAAGTTTACACACGGCTCGTTTGCTCTTGTTTCCAAAGTCCTATTCCATTCAAGCTGTTTGCCTTTGTCTCATGATGTCTCTTGGAAGTGGAGAGCCGCTGCTGGTCCTTCTCAGATAAGCCCTTACAAAATAGATTGGATCAAACTACAGGATATCCAAACCAATTCTAATTATTGAACAAAAACTAGACTTCAACAAAGTCAGCCTTTTTTCAAATTTTAAAATAATCATTTCCAAGATATAATTCATTTCTAAATCCATGGAAACCTTTTTTTCACTCCCCTTTTAGCTTATCAAAAGATGGTGAAATTGAACCTCTATAAATCAACTGCCAAAAACAGTCGGTTAGTTAAAATGATGAAAAGAGGGAAAAGTTTTGCTTTTTTCCATTTATATTTTTAGAGATTTTTTTTCGAAATGAATTAATAAAAAAAGAGCAATATTTTCTCCTTGGAAAGTCCTTTGAAACATGCAAAGTTGCCTGATAATTTTTTTCTGGAATCTGATATTTGCGTGGAAAAAAGTAAAAATTCTAGTCTGAAATTGAACCCCACTTAAATCGGATTTTTGATTCAGACCCGCCCTTGAGGAATCCACAAGGCAGGAAAAAATCTTGAAAAAATGACTTTCTTATAAATGACAGCTGCGTGAAAGTTTGGATTTACTGTTAAAATGCAGAGAGAGATAATTTTTTTCCAGAAGAGAAAAGAAGATGAATCTTTGTATTTAAAATTTTGTTCTGGGCACAAAGAATTCAAGATTTTGATAGTTTTTGTGCATCCAAGATGGAGCAAACTTCTTGAAATTTTAAACAACAAAAGTTGCACTTTAACCAAACAGCTTTTACCAAAAGTCCAAGGACATTTTGGAAAAATTTACCACAAAGCAAAATAAACTTTTCTTTGAGAATTCTTTCAAAAAACATAACTGGAAACATTTTCTGCCCAAACAGCTTTTTCAAAAAGTTCTTGCATTTTATAGCCTTTCATCTTTAAAGTTTAAGAACTAGAAAACCCCCATTCTGTTAGTTCACATAATTTAGCATCAACTCACAATGTAACTTGAGCAAATTGGGCAGAAATTTTTTTAGTAAGAGAGTTAGAATGCAGTGGACTTGTGAACTTGAGATAATAATTTTTGCAACTTTAAATGATCAGAAATTTTAGAACTTGAAAAAAGCAAGTAGCATAATCTCTGAGGATGATGAAGATACCTCAGACTTCGATTGCATGGAGATCCACAAAAGACAAATAAGAATAAGAAATCATTCATTCATTCGATCATCCGGATAGCAAGCATACAAAAAAAGGCTGAATAATTGTTATTAGACCAATTTGTGATGGAGAATAAGGAAAGTATTGCAAGGATATATCCATATTTTCTCTGACCAAGATGCTTTTACAAAACAACAAAGATTTCTGGCAACAAAATTAATATCCTTAGTTTTGAAGATCAAAATGATTTTTAAAACTGTTTACTAATGTTAGTGAAAAATGGAAGCAAATAAGGAAACAAAAATCAATTAGTTCAAGATTTCAGGACTCTTGGTGGAAAGTTCTTTTCAATCTTGAACGGAAAAAAGTTCACCGACAAAACTAAGAAGCCCAGAAAAAAGTTTCTTGGTAGTGAGAAAGTAAAAATGTCCTCCTAGAACTTTCTGTCATTAAAAAGGTTGCTTCTTCTATTTTAGAATGTCGATTCAAGGATAAAGTGAAAATTCTATGAAATGTTTTGAAACTTTTAATGTGTCTTTCTTCAAAAGTATTGAACTCTTTGAGTTGGAGTGAGAAAAAGTGGTTTCTTTACCTCCCCTTTTGAGAAAAGGTGCCTTGGGAATCTTTGGAATTTCAATAAACTCAAAAAGAAGAACTGTAACTTAATCTTTCCGATTTGAAAAGGGAACTTTAAGAAAAATTGAAAATCTTTTGTTTTAAATCTATGCCAAGCTAGAATAAAGGGCTCTGATCTTTTTTGAGATCTCTTGAGGACTTTTCAAAGTAATATTTTAATTAAGTTGAAATTTCAAAGAAAGATTTTGGTTTCCATTTAAAGGATTCAGGAATATTTTATTTTTAAAGAGTCATTCATTTTGTTAGAGACTTATACCCATTCCAGGACCACTGTAGTCAAAATAGTACAAAGTTTTTGCTTCTTATGGCCTATTCTAAGAAGACTCTTGTTTTGTTGTAACCCCATGCAGCAAGCTTTACCTGCAAAGGCTGATAAATTCTTATCACAGCGGTACCAATTAAAAAAAAATC
>Ga0194133_10008842_pt1 | contig 11677 bp, 6 predicted proteins | sample TA2KigOf40mmetaG_FD_155448 | JGI IMG/M metagenome (GOLD analysis project Ga0194133, IMG submission 155448) | Freshwater microbial communities from Lake Tanganyika, Tanzania - TA2015055 Kigoma Offshore 40m | ecosystem: Environmental > Aquatic > Freshwater > Lake | place: Tanzania: Lake Tanganyika...
CAACCAGCCCCCAAAGGATGTTCCCCCTTCCTAACCCTGCCGGACATGTTTCCCCCTCATCTATCCAAACTAACCCCCTCTTTAACCAAAAGGGTATTTATTGTTAGCTTAACCTGACCGAACCAACCTCCTAAAGCATGTTTCCCCCTTCCTAACCCTGCGGGCATGTTTCCCCTCACCTATCCCAACCAACCCCCCCTTAGAAACCGGAAATTCGACAAACCAGAAGTTCTAAGTACGGGAAATTTGATGAATCATTAAATTCGATGCACTGGAAATTCAGGAAAAGTGGAGATTTGATAAACTGGAAATTTGACAAAACGGATATTCGACAAATTGTGATTCGACAAATTGTGATTCGACAAATTTTCATAGCACCATTTTTTGTGAGTTTAATTATTTTTAGACCTTAATGACCCTGGAAAACAAAATTAAGAAAAAAATGGGAAAATCAGGAAATTGTATTTGGGAAAACCTCATATTCAACGTTTTCAGGAAATCTTAGTTCATGAAAAACTCGTGTCGCCCTTAGTTATCCCCAAAATTACAAAAAAGTGTATGAAGGCTACATACCTTGAATTCTTCATGGACACAAATGATCCTGTTGCTCAAAGCTTTTCCTCTCAGACCTCCAATTTCAACTTTTTCCAACTTCAAAAATTGTTGTGCTGTTCTAAAAAACTCTTTGATGATATTCAAACGATCCACAAAACTGTCAAAGCGACTGAATATCAAATGTTCCTGGATTTAAAAGTAAAAAACTTTATTTTTATAAAAAAAAGTTATCAAAAACCTTAAAATATTGATATGAATACCTGAAACTCCCAAGTTTTTGGTTTCTTTCCCTCAGCAAAATATGTGGGAAGTTTTCCTCTGAATTCTCTAAAAGCTCCTCTGAAGGTTTCAAAAACTTTCAAAGTTGTTATGACCTTGTCCAATGCTTCTTCTACTTCAACCTTTAATCAAAAATTCTTTGGCATTTTTATTCAAAGTTATAATTTCCTTAAAAATATTTTTACGATCCACTCAATTACTATTTTAATCACCAAAACCCTTGCGTTGATTGACAACTTTTGTCTTTAAAAATACCGCCTTCTATTCCCTTCAGATTCTAGCCACTTTCCTTTATTCAACGGTAAATATTGAAACAAGTTTGACCGCCAATTCTGACTACCAGAACTTCCGGACAGCCAAAGTAATTGTTCCATGTTTAAAGCTTATAAGCCCGCCTTTTACTCAAAAAACCAGTTTAGCCTTAATTCTTGCCTTTCAAATCTCCTCATTTAAGAAAAATGTTGATCACTAGAGCAAACATATGAACCTGAAATAGTGATGTTGGATCCAGATATTTTCTAGCAGCATCAATCAATAGATTACAAGTTTCTTGAAGTAGGACAATTATTCTTGCCGGAGAGTTGTAATAAGTAGAGTTTGCATAAACGATGCAGACACAATGCATCAGAGGACGGAGCTGAGGCTCTATTTCAGGAAACTCAGTGGTCTCCAAACCCTAAAATGTTCAAATAATATGAGTAAACTGGAGGACAAGGTCAAATCAGAGAGTTAAGGAAATGGCAGTGAAGACGTAAAAATCAATTAAGCGAGGATAGTGGCAACCCTTTTTCTTACATCCAAAAATGAACACAACACTTTTGTTGTAATAAGCCTATGCAGGTTACTGCCTGTGGTACACACCTCAAACAGTGCTTATGTAAGGTCTTAATATGAGATCAAGAATTTTTTAACGTTCTAACCTATTTCTCCAATCCAGCAAAATACCTGCAACGTGTTGTACCCCATCTTGGCTTGACATATTCCTGCTGTCTCTTTCCAAGATGTGTCTGATGCACACATCTTGACGGTTAATTTGTATCATCCTCTATGTTATGTGATAACGGAAAGGAACCGACATGGATAAAGTTAGGTTAGCTTATTTCCCGAAGAGAGGCCTCTACTATTATACATTGTCATACTACTTGCTCCGTTACAGTAATTTTTATAATTCTTGTTTCATGATATTGTTGATTCAAATTCTTTCACATTTACCTTAAAGTCATTTCAAGCTATTTGGCAAGCTACATTTCATTCCCGCATTTAGCTCGACGCTATGCTAAAATAGTTTTCCACCTGTTTGAATGGAGTACTATGATATTTAGGTGTTTACACGTGTTTAATGGCAGTTTACGACAAAATTAGCACCATTAACACATCTATTCGGGTGTGCTACATGTAAACAGGGGTGATTCCCCTGAAAGCAGGTGGATAAACCTGAAAGTTGGCTTACAGTGTGTCTTATTTTTGGTAGGGACTTTCATGCGACAGTGAGGTTCAACCCAAAGTTGCAGCAGAGCACCTTACTTGTCTGCATAAAAGTACGTCTAAATAAGAAAAAATTATCTTCATACCTCAAAGTTCTTTGACAATGGCTTCAAAAACAAAGTAATATCTTGAGCTTCATTCAAGGCTGCAACAACATTCCGAAACATGGATCGAAACGAAGGATAATAAGCACTAAATGTAAAAATAGATCATCATTGTAGATAGCCCATTAGGATCTCAGTACTTTTTATTATTTTATTACGAAACCTAATTATCAACATAAGATTCCTGAGTGCAATTGATCACTTAGCTCTTGCCTCTCATGTTAATATATACGCTTGCGCACCTAAACCTGTGAACTCGTTATTTTTCACATTCTTTGTAATGTAAATCTCTTGATAGTGACCGTATAGTAAATTATTAAAGTCAGTTACAAATAGAATTCTAAAGCCAAATAGCAGGTATATTATTTTGGGAAGACATTCTCGACATTACTCAAGGGATTGTATTGGATAATAAGGCCCTAGATTTAAGTTTCAGTTTTTACTTTACTTTACTGGTATTTTGTGCTCATATGAGAATAAAATATTTTCAGCATTTGTTTTGACCTTTCATTATAAGATTGAGGCATGTGTGATTGCTTAGGGTCAACGCTATCATTTAACAGACATCACATTAAGGTTCGCACATACGCAATCTCAGGGATGGTTTGGATCAATAGCTTCAAGTTATGAAAATCCTTTATCCACCTGTCAGTTGCATCAAGAATTGATGCCATTTTTTTGGTTGTAACTGCTTTCATTTGTTCAAACAAGGATTCCAAATTCATACACTTTGCTTCCCAGAATACTATTTCAGTCATTGGGCCTGGATTCAATTCTGGATCATTGAGCTCTTCAGCTGAATCTTTGCTCAAAACCTGATTAGTAAGATTTCATTTAGATTTTATTAAAAATCATGCTTTAACAGTTATACTTCATCAATTTGATAAGCCCATTTAATGATGATGCCTTCAATGTTATTCTTCAATGCCATGTCACATTCTTCTCCTTTAGATTCTCTGACTTTCTTCTCTTCTTCAGATATCCTGGCTGCCCCTTGCTGAAATCAAAATAATACATGTAGATAGCCCATACAGGACCTTGGTATTTTAAGTAGTTTATCACGCAACCTATTTTCTACCCGTGACTCCCAAGCTCAGTTTCTGCTTTGAATCTCAATAAATAAGCTTCCGCAACATTCTTTTACTTGTGAGTTGGGGATTTTGTGATGAACATGTCCTTAGGCTTGATCAAATTTATCCCATTTCAGCAAGTCTCAATGAGGTTTGATAATACTTATTCTTGTGTATAGTCAAGTAATGAATGTTGACTATCCCTCAGAGCGCATATGAACAAACCATATGCTCGACGGAATAGCGCTGACCTGGTATAACCACACATGCCACTTGTGATGGTGAACTTATGGTGAAAAAGTCTGAGGAAATCCTCAAAGTACTTTATTGTAACAAAAGAGTAAAAACTCTAAGTACTAAACTTCAAACTAAGTCCACAGTCTTACGTTTAAGAATATTAAAAAATAATAAGTTCCATGGTTAGGCACTCAAGCCTATTTAACAATATTGGAATTGGGAGATCAGGGAGCAAGTGTGCTTGGGAACCAGATGTGGATAGATATGTTGCGTGATAAAAATAATAAAGTACCGAGATCCTTATCGGCTATCTACATAAATGTAGGATAATGGTACTTGATATTATTTTCATGCAACCAATCTATCCACGTGAGATTCCCAAGCATTCTTGCATGTAAGATTTTTGTTGGGTAACTATAGGCCATAGGTTAAAGATTAGTGTGCAAGTTTTCTTTTACACATTTTTGATATAATGTACTCATGAAAATAAAGCATTTTAGCAATGGTAGCCTTCTTTCATCAGGATCAACATTCAGCATTACCATATTTTTCTGTGCAGCATCAAGCGAATCAAAGTCTTCAAGCCGCTTTTTTCTGACAAGGAATTTTTTTTGTATTTTTGTGTCAACCCAGGGATCAAGGGTTGCCTGGAAGGTCGTCCAGATTTGAACCCACGACCCTCCGATTCCCAGCCAGCTGCTATGGCAATGAGCCCGGCGACCCACCTCTAGGATTTAAAAGGTGTTCTTATCCAATTTTGTGGTTAACCTCTCCTCTGGGGCTAGCTTAGTTAGAGAGACCTCTCTACCAGCCAGTTGAGCCCATTTCAAACCTGAATAAACTTATATTGTTCAAGGAATAAATCAGTTTGTATCTAACGGACTCTTTATTTGGCACTGGGACAATCCCTTTTATTGATATTTATGTAGTGACAGCTTTGAAATGAATATGCAAAAGCTTTTAGCTTTCAGCCTAGGATTGACCATAATATTTTTCTTTTTCTCAACATTTAGTTCCAAATGCTCAATAAGTAATGCAAGAATTGTAATGGAGAGAAAAAAATAGAATTGAAATTTGAATGAACACTTTACCTGTGGGAATGGGAGTAAAGTTTTACCCTTAATATACCCTCTGATTTGATATACTGAGGTTGACAGTTCATGAACCTGCCTCATGATATCATCAGCAACACATTGAGGAAATTTTGTGAGGTTCTTCTCATTCTTCATGATTGGTGCAACAACCTTAAAGATAAATTAGTAAAATGAAATAAGATTTATTTAGACGGCACACACGGATCTCAGCCTTTAGATTTAAGTATTTCTCGATCACGCAACCTTTTACCCACATCTGATTCCTGAGCACCCCTGATCAGCGCCCTCCCGTCTCTCGTGCCTTAAGCTACTTACTTAGTTATTCTCTGTGTGCTTAGGCAAAAGTCATTTAGAGTAGATAGCTAGTGATATTCTTAAGGATAACCTTTAGTATATTTTACAATGTGTGTATATTAAAACTCAATAAAGTATTATGCGCATACCTTTTACCTTGTCTTTCTTTTATAAATCCAAGGCAGGTCTAAGACTCATAAACATGGGTTTGTGTTATAATTCTTTACGTCGCTTACGTTTTGTTTTTGATTGACACATCTTTGAGATAATCAGAGCATTTTTCATAAACTTTTGTGTTATGATACTATGGGAAGGAACCTACATAGAGTAAGTTGGGTGAGTAGGCTTCTCGAATAGATGATTTCACAGTACTTGTGTTACCTCTCTTAATAAATATATATATAAAACCCTAAAGTTTGCCCAATGCCAGTTCGGGCAATCAAGCTAGGTTAGGTTAGGTTAGGTTAGGTTAGATTGGGCAAACTTGCATTCGGCGAAACATCGTGATATTGAGAAAACTGCGATAATATAAAACTGCTTCGGAAAAACTTGTAGTGCCTGCATGAGTGTGCGGTGAAGTCTCGGGAGTGATGGAGATTAAAAGAGAGTGAGGAGTAGACTCTAAAATCTAAGGAGGTAGGCCAATCTCAAAAGACAAGTGAAGTAAGGTAAGATATAGGTTAAGTGTGAGAGATTAATAAGTTGTGGATTCCAAAAATATGTATGGCTTTTCCCCAAACTATATATGGGCATTAAAGTACGCCTTGCAAATTTGTTAATTAAATGCACACTATGGCTTGGAATATTTGTTGTTTTAGACAACCTAGGGTTAAAGTTTAACTGGAGTTGCCGAGGTTTGAGCCCCAACCCTCAGCGGCAAACCATGTTGGAGCAGCAATAATGATAATAAAATCTTAGTCAGTTATGACTCAGCCAATGAATTGCTCACAACGCTCCTCAACATCATAGCCGATGCAGAGGATATACCATGTTTATTCGTCTAAAGATCTTTTGTATAACGGACGTTTCGCCTATGATGGTTCGCCTAATGTCATTGCGCCTAACCTAAGTAGGCAAACCGTCAATATTAATAGACCCTGGATAGCACTACTGTCATATTCAAGGACTGAACCGTTACCCTTGAAAACTTAATTCTCAGTTTGTTGTTCTAACAGATAGGCCACATTAAATATTAGATCCTTCTTACCTCTTCAACCCAAGCACAAAAGTGGTCCAGTGAATTGGGATGAATGTCTCCACAAGTTAAGGTTGCAAGAAAATCTTCTTTTGGTAAAGACATTTTATCACGTTTCACAAAATAAACTCCTTTGTTTTTCAATGTTGATGGCCAATCTGTGTGACACACCAAGTGTCCAGAAAAGTTTTGACTAATCACCAGCTCCTAATTAAAAGAATAAAATAATTACAACTTCTTAAAAAAAGCCACAGTTCATGATTTAAACCTGAGGCAAAGGTTTATCTAAGAAACGTATAATGTAGTTTCTTTGCTCATCTGAAATTGTCATTCTAGCCCACTTATCTGATTTCAACCTCAATGATTTCAATGTGTAATCTTGTATGAAATCATATCTGGGATCTGAGGCTAGTTGATCAACCATGATTACTGGTGAATTAACTCAATTGGCTTTAATAAAGACTTGCAAAAATTCTAACAACTTGATTGTCTCTGGATAAATTTCAGACTAAACATGAAATCTTTTAGGGGTATAATTTACTTGGTGTAAGAAAAGGCACGCCTGAAAACGTCTAAAAAGCCACCTCATGCACAAAAAACCACAATAAAGTTGATTTTGTTTTGTCTACAATCAAGAAAAGAGGAAAAATCATGAAAATTCATATTAAGCCTTTTTTTAAATATTGAAGCGTCTTGCAAAACTGGTCATTTAAGATCAACTTTTTGTACTTGCATGACATCTAAAGGTGAAAAGTTGCCAATGAGCAACTTGGTTTGGAATCTAGAATCTCCCTCAGATTCCAACCCAGATGCTATGGCTATCCCTAGATTATTCTTAAATGTACATTATAATCATTTGATCAAGCTCAGGCTTTCTCTATAAGAAAAGGTACGCCTGAAAATGTCTAAAAACCCACCTCATGCACAAAAAACCACAATAAAGCTGATTTTGTTTTGTCTACAATCAAGAAGGGAGAAAAAACCATAAAAAATCACATTAAGCCTATTTTTATTAATGTCATTCCGTCTTGCAAAACTGTTCATTTAAGACGCTATAATCTTGATTCGAAGAGATTTTTTGTATTTTTAAGGCATCACAGTTGTCAGAGGTACTTGGGTTTGTATACAGAACCCTCAGATTTCAGCCCAGATGGCATAGCTAAATTAACATAGTTTAAACTTACTTGTGGGGCTGGCCTTTCAACAAAATTGTTGATAAAAGTCCTCTGTTCATCACTGACCACCATTCTGAAAAGCGGAAAGATAATATTATTAGTATATCCCACGCAGGCATGATTTTAGCATATGCTGTGCTGGGGTTTGAAGTGAGGTCGAATTGAGAGAATGTGTGTGCAAACCCAGTAATGACCTTCCTAATCAAGAAAAGAATCAATACTGAAGTGTTAATTGATAGAATGCCAGCCCTTTATTTAAGAGAGACTCGAATCAGAACTACAACAAATGAGGCTAATCAGCATGTTGGCACTGGCTGATTAAAGAAACAAGTGTACCTAGCCCAGAAATACTGTCTTGATCTTAAAAGGTATGTGAATGAAAGATCAAGTGACAATCTATCTTGAAACGAGTTTAACGAGATTGTGATATGCAAGGGTTTGGGTATGGGCCCAGCAAGGCTGTTTCATTACCAATTTTCAAGAGGTGTTTCCTTTCCCTATAGAGCTTTAAGCCCCCAGGCCCATGGAAGAGGGGAGATCCAATCCAAATGTTTCTCAGATTGGAAGCTCTACAGTGCATTACATTGTCTCTCACACGGGTTGAAACACAAGGTCAACTAGGTTTGCGGTGTATAATCGTTCCAAATAGGATGTCAAGAATGACGCAACATAGCAATAAACACCCAAAAGCGATAGAACAGAAATACTAACCCTTATTCGTGAGCGTATTCTTTATTATGGCCTCACCTTGCATCAACTAAATTGTCACATTTTTTTAAAAGCCTGGCTGGGTCGACCAGTTGCCAGTGACTGTAGTTACAGATATACAATTACTGATAAATTTGTCAATTTAGTCAACAGAGAATTGAATGTGCATGTTGCGATATAAATTTTGTCAAATTAAAATTGGAAAAAAAGTTTTTTAAGTTTAACGCGTAGGAAGTCTTTAAAAATATTGTCATCGATCCAGTCGAAATCGGTAGCGCTGATGTGAGTTAGTCTATTTCTCATTGATTGTCTACCAATCTTTTTGTTAGATAAGTCGTGGAACTTTGCTCGCTTAGGTCTTCTATCATTTATATAAGCAGAACTTCTTAATTCTTGGGCAATTCCATATCCAGACTACCACAGAGTCCCTTGCATTCATTTTTTTATCTTAGTTGCAAGTGAAGTACTTCAAGTTAAATATCATAAATTTTCCACATCAATCACAATTACAGTCTGGACATGCCAATTTAATTCCACACATGAAGAGAATCTTCCCTTTTCACTTGGCAAAAAAAACTTTTATGTGCAATAAAGAAAATTTTTTTGTGTCTAAAAACTTCCCATTTTACTTTGAGCATGACATTAAAAAATTTATGTGTATCACCTTGCCCATTTATCTGGCTTCAACCTCAGTGACTTCAAAGTGAATTCCTGGAGAAAATCCAACCTTGGATCCCTGGTTTCCGTCATAGGCTCCATGATGGATTCTCAGGCAATTTATTTCTTCTTTCAATTTGTCCTTCTCAATTCACATTATCCAAAAATTTCAGTTTAGAAACACCTCTTTATGGACAATCCACAGTTTTTACAAAATGACAAAAACTACTAATTCGATTTTCTCTTGTTTGGGGGAAAAGTTAAAAAGTATTTGGCTTTCTTAACATATTGTTGGTAATGCAGAAAGCATTTCTGGCCTCCCTATTCCCCTGTTCCAAATATTGATCAAACAATGGCCAAGAATCCAAACTAGACATTTTGCAAACAAAAACAAAAATATCCTTTCTAGTTACAAAAGTGACATGTTTTATAATCTAATTTTTAAAATTATTTTTAGCTACCAATATTTTTCAGTAAACAAAAGTCAGAAAGCTAAACAAATGACATGACGCCGTTTTGCCATATGCCAGTTTGCCATAGTCGGTTTGCCATATGCCAGTTTGCCATATGCGCCAGTTCGCCATATGCCAGTTTGCCATTCCGCCATATGACGGCAACGTGTGCGCACACGTCATACATAATGAGTGTGAGCACATATTGCTAGCCTTACCTAACCTAAGCTAAATTAACCTAACCCTGCGGGACTGCGCATGCGCATTACGACGAGCGCACCCCTGTCGCTGTCATATGGCGAACTGGCTATGGCGAACCGGCATATGGTGATGTCACCTCTTGGGGATAATCTCTGATTGGTTCTCTCAAAAGGCCATTCATTACTGTTCGATGATTGGTTGGACAATACCCTGACCTCAATCCATCTGATTGGTTGTTGTTTGCGCAAGGGAGTGGTTTGTTCCTGAATGCACTCCAGTTTCTGGCGCTACAGGGTTTTCCATCTCTTCTATTTTCCAGTTCTCTCCTAGACTTTTTGTAGGATCCAGACTCCTCCTGGGTCGGTTCTCACTTCTCTTTCTCTCCTTGTTTTCCTCTTTAAAATCCAAAGTACTGAATACTTCTTTGTTAGGAGATTTGGTGGACATGTTCAATTTTTCCGTTAAAAATATTGGCTACAGACCCATCTTTGACCCGTATATTTTTTGACCTGACCCGATGAGATTTTTTTGACCAGAAGTGAAAAAAATGGAAAACTTTGGGAATTTTGGGAAAATTTTCCGAACTCAGAGGTGGCTTACCCGACCCGAGCCAATCCAAACTGGATCAATTTTTTTTGACCCAGATCCATCACTAGTCTACTTTTTAAAATGTCTGACATCAAATAAACTCTATTCCCACATTTTTGTTCTAATTATTACAACTTTCAAAATTATCCTTTTTCAAATATAAGTCTTGATATGGGATAATGAAAGTGAAAAGTTTTTTCAAAAAACCTTGGTTCTGCATACATGTTGGCAGGGGATTACTCTTTAGATAGATCAAAATGATTAGATTGCTGTTCCTCTGCAATACAATTTTTTTGTAAAAAATTGAGCTTTCACAGTACTTTTTCAACATCCTAACTGTGCAATACAATTTTAAGAAGAATTCCAAATGGTTCTTATTGGGATGTCCATTTTGCCACATGGGTCAATGATTTTGGATCCCACATTGCTTGACATACCTTCAGGTTGTGATGAACTTCACACAGCAGCCAAATATGTGGGAGACTACCTCAGAGATCACGAGCCAGACATTGTGCTCTTGGCAACTCCACATGGCATCAATATATCTGACTCAATAGGTACAAAGAAACTTTTTAAAATTTCCTTTATTATTATAACTTGCTGAGGTACCCGGTGCTGCCCGGGTAAATTTGCAACCTGCTAAGCGTCTTAAAAATGTGTCCTTCAGCTTTTACGGTTTCAAGCCCCCCAGGCCCAGGGGGAGGGGGCGGGGGTCAAACTTGCACCAAAACCTTCCTCGGATAGGTTGGGATGTGCGTAGAAAATTTCATCAAGATCGGTGTAGGGGTTTGGATTTCCATTAGCTCTCCACATACCAACAGACAGACAAACAAACATCTGTACGCCCATTTTTATATATAGAGATGTCTAACAGACAGTAACTGTTATATAGGAATATATGCCAGTCGGTTTGCATCCGGAAATGCAGAATGGAACAAACGTTGGTCGGATTTCAAAGTCACAGCAAATATTCATGATGATTTTGCTATGGATCTGTATAACCACTTCCAGGTTTGGTACTTTTGATCAGTCTTGGTGACAATCAATGATTTATGTAGATGGTTTTTACAGAAAAAGAAAATCAATTCAAACTTAATCCAACCTTTCAGACATAGGCCAGGTAAATTTTTGATCAATAATATTTAGTAATATTACTTTATAGATATTTTTTTAATCACAAAGCTCCTCTAAGTTGGAGTGAAGTTGTGCCCTTGTTTTTTATCTCTGAGCAAAGAGGAACAACAGGAACAAGGTAAAAGTAAACTTTTTTTTTAAAAAAAACCAAAGCTTTTTTGGTGTTTTCTCCACACACATCTATCTGTATAAAAATGGGCACACAGATGTTTGTTTGTTTGTCTGTCTGTTGGTATGTGCAGTGGGCTAATGGAAATCCAAACTCCTGCACCGCTCTTAATGAAATTTTGCAAGCACATCCACACCTGTCCATGTAAGGTTTTGGTGCAAGGGTGCAAGGGTGCAAGTATGACCCCCTCCCACTCTTTCTCCCTGAGGGGCCTGAAACCCTATATGCTGAGGGACACATTTTAAAAAATTGTTTACAAAACAAAAGATGTTCAGCAGGT
>Ga0194133_10008845_pt1 | contig 11675 bp, 3 predicted proteins | sample TA2KigOf40mmetaG_FD_155448 | JGI IMG/M metagenome (GOLD analysis project Ga0194133, IMG submission 155448) | Freshwater microbial communities from Lake Tanganyika, Tanzania - TA2015055 Kigoma Offshore 40m | ecosystem: Environmental > Aquatic > Freshwater > Lake | place: Tanzania: Lake Tanganyika...
AACATTAAAGGAGATAAAATGATAAAAGTTGGTTTTGTGAAACTGTGAGTGAAGCTTACCCAGCACTATGAGAAGACGATCAAGCAAAACTCGTTGTAGCTCATTGTTATGACAACTGGCAGATAATCGGAGGTACAGGGTTTGATCCCTGGCCTGGGGCAAAAACTTTGACCCCTGGATTTGCCTGAATTAATCATTTCTATGAGATGATTAACTCAGTCAGGATTGATTGTTGCGCAGCGAGACTTGATTAGAATGATCTCTTATACTGATTTATCAATTGAAAATCAAGTGACTAATATCTTTATATTTGTGCATGTGGAGGGACCTTTGTTGAAGGTTTCAAGATTATGAGAAATTAATCAGGGTGTTCCATTGATTAAAAGAAAATCTTTTATTGTATGCCTTGCAAATTTTTTTCATTAAAGGCACACTTCTTTTGGCTGAGAATTATTTTGTTGTTTTTGGCAACCCGGGGTCAAAGGTTGCTGGGCCGGGTTGGGGTTCAAACCCCGGACCCTCAGATTCCCAGCCTGATGCCATGATCACTCGGCCACGGCGGCGCAAGTTTTCCATCCTGGAAGCTCAGGTTTGACTCCCACGTGGGGTAATTAACCTAACATGTTTGACCACTTGAAAAAGAAGTGAGTCTTACTTGAACAGGTTCGCAAATCATAATATACTGCTGTTGCAATTGATTTACTCCCTACCAAAACTTTATTCAAAAGATTGGTGAAAGCTCAAATTTTGGGCCATAAAAATGGTAAAAATACTAGTGATGGGTCCGGGTCAAAAAATTTTGACCCGGGTCGGGTCGGGTCAGCTATTTATGGTTTGGGTTAGAATTCAGAAAATTTCCCCTAAAACGTCAAATTTTTCAATTTTTTTCCCTTCGGATCAAAAAAAATTGCTTCGGGTCGGGTCAGAAAATACCCTTATTTACTGCGGGTCAAAAGTAAGCTCGGGTTGGGTCGGGTCAAGGCCCATCTCTAAAAAATACCAATCTTGAAAAAAATTCGGTTGAGCTTGAACAAAGTTTCTTTAATTGTATTTTATTTTCAACCCTCTTACAAATAAAAGTTGGGAGCACTTTTAAGATATTTTTTGTAGGTAGAAAAATCATTATGGCTCGTGGCAAAATGGGGTGACGTCCCGTGTGTGTCCGTCACCTCTATCTCCTCGTACACCTTTGGACCTAGAAGGCTGAAACTTGACAGGATTAATCCTCATATTAGTGGCTAAAAATCTGTGTAACAGAATTTTGATATTTTGTCTAGAAGCTGAGAAAATTTACTTCAAAGTTGTGTGGTGAATTAAGATAGAATTTTTGTTTTTGTAACTTTTATCAGTTTAATAATTTTAATTAATATTTGTCATTTCATTTGATAATAATGTTTTGGTCAATTTGAGGGGTCTCACAAGCTAGAAAGGGTTTAGCATTTTTCCCTGCACAAAAAATATCCTTTTGGTTCAATGGGTGGGACAGAGCTTTGGGTCAGGTGAGCATAGCAATAAATTCCTTATTGATAGTATAATTTTGTTGATCTGGGGTTATGGGGTGAAGGGTCTGTAGAGAGGGTTAGGTATTTTTACCCCGCGCAAAAAATACCCGTCCACCTGGTTTTGAATTTGAAAAGGTTGTGTGATAGATAATCAAATGTTCCTGTAAACAAAGATAAATAAATGCCAACATCTTATTATTATACTAGGGTTTACATAATCACAAAAAGGGAAAAACCTTGTGACATTTGAGTTACCTTAAATTATTTATCTCAAAAATTTATTTTCATCGAATATGAAGAAATCTTTCATTATCACTCTTTCAACAGTAATAGAGAGAGAAAAATAACAAAATTATAAGCTGTCTGTAAAAAGCCTTTGCATGTTTCTTATGGAACAGATGTGAAGTTAAAAAATAGTGTACACAAAAGGTGTTTTTAATTTTGCTAATACTCTATCATACCCTATTGCATCTGTTTGTGTAAATGATTTTAAAGAACAAGTTGGAAAAAAGTTGACCAATGCAGATTTTTGAATGACAAGAAGATTGGCAAATAAGCAGTATGTACATTGTTTCAAAACTTTTGAGAATTCTAACTGTGAAAGAATTCTCCTCTTCGAAGTTGTTGACATTATCATGAAGATATCTTTTTTTGTCACCTTTAGAAAAATAATTGCATGAACTTAATTAGGATGGTATTTTTACAGTTAACAATATGGCCTTAATTTTGAAATGCATAAAATTTTACTTTATTCCTCATCCTTATTTCTATTTTTTTCTCTTCTAAAATATATTTCATACTTTTTTAGTACATTTAAAATGAAAATTTTATATTTTTTATTCCAAAGCTAAAAAAGTATTTTGGCCAAATAAAACCAAATTAAAATTAGGGATTATATTCCAAAATTGTTATTCCTTGCTCACTACACAATAATCACTGTAAAGATTTGATTTTAGTGGTCCATTTTGAGATCTAGATGCAATATTGTAAATATTTTTTTTTGTTCACTTTCATGTAAAAAAAGCAATCTGTTTTTAACATCTAAAATTCATCTTTTATTATTAAGGGATGAATGAAATGTGATGTTTTTTGATAGTGCACTGAGCGCAGCATAATTTTTTGTTTCCCATTTCTCTTTAAGTCTGTCTCTACTTTGTTTTTCAATCTACCCAAAAAAATTCATTCTATTACTGCTAGAAGATCACTGAAGCAGTTTGTTTCTAAATATTGAGACAAAAAAGTAAGCCTAAATCCAAACTATTGTTGAAAAGTGATGTACAAATCCAACAGTAAAAAGTGACAAAAATTGTAAAATAGAAATGAATTGAACTTGAGGGAGGATACAAAAGGTATGTTGAACAAGACCCTGCTTTCTTCAGAAAATTAAATGCTTTCTAGATGGATTGTTGAGTCTCCAAAAAGTTGAAAAACAGTTGTTCAAGTAGAAATTATATAAAGCTTACTGACATAAGAAACATTGAATAAATCATTTAAGGTACCATAGTTTGTATGAAAATATAGATTTGACAAAACAGCAACTCAAACTTGAGAGGCTCCAAAATATTCTACTTTTAACTTTATTTTATAGTTATAATAACTGTGTAAAAATGTCTCAGAGGAATACATTAAAAGTTTCAAAACAATGTATTAACAAAAAAAGGCCTTAATCTAACAGACATGAAAAACTTATTATTGGCCAATATGTGTCATATATTAAAATAATAAAAGGAGCACCCGACAGAAAAAGTGGTGCACCATTTTGTGATTTTACTAACAGATGTCGTACAGATCAAGAAAAATCACACAACAGTTACCAATTTAGACCATATAAATTTCATCGATGTATTTTATTCCTTTATTTTTAAACAATCGCTTATTAAAATTTGTCGACTATTCCCAAATGATACTGTGAATTACCAGAATCTTTATTTTATGCATTTATTGCACAAAATACAGTCATTTTTTTGGTCAGGCACTTACTGCAATTCTACTTTCAAAGGTCTGTGAAAGACACATGAATAATGATAAAAGTTGATTTGCTCTTGAAAAGAAGAATAAAAATGTAAAGATGTGAAGTGATTTGAAGTTGACTTCAAAGCAATTGAAAAATGTAACAAGAGAGAATGTCTTTTTGTTTCGTTGAGTGCATTTGTTTGCATTTGGTCTGTTTTCCTAAAAAAAGTCTTCCTTGAGGCATGTTAACTAACAAAACAAAATAATACAGATTTGTTACAAGTAATATATTTTTACCGAGGTGAATAATAAGACAACAGAAATTAGTATTTCAAAATAGCGCAAGGAAAATGTTTTAATTTGTTAAATTTTATAGAAAGTATATAAGTCCTATGATTAATTGAAAACCTAAGGGTGAGTCGGGTCAGCCATTTATGGTATAAATATATAATAAGTCCAAATAAAAGCTTTGAATTGAATTGAAAATGGTTTGGGTTTGAATTTGAAATTTTCCCCTAAAAATGTCAAATTTTTCAATTTTTTCCCTTTGAGTCAAAAAAAATCTCTTTAGGTCAGGTCAAAAAGTTCCCGTGTCAAAGGCGGGTCAGCCTCTTATTTACTTGGGGTCAAAAGTATACCTATGGGTATAAGAATAGTGAAAAATAACTCTTTAACGAGTTAGGCCCTCAAGCCTATTAATCGATAGTTGGGACTCTTATCTTATTTTTTTGTAGAATTGTGTGGAAATCTAGGTTTCCTGGTCCAATGGCCGAGATTTGAACTCATGTAACCTCAGTACTTTATTATATTGCCATGTTAAAATGATGGTAATAAGTGGCTAAAAACTTTTTGAAGTTCTTAAAGTATTTTTTTTTCAACCAACTTGCAAAAAATTTATACTGTGATCAATTTTTGAAAATTTTTGTTGAAACATCACACACACATCTTTGTTGCGTAATGTTGATCATTTCTTAGATTTTACACTTGTTGTACGAATTGATCTAGTAAATACTGGTTTGAAATTCTGGTTTTGCGTATCAGATCAAGAAGAAGTCTTCTCTGAATGTTGCACAGGTTGGAAGAAGATAAAAATGACCACTAAATTTGGGTTGCACAAGATTCAGATCTGTAGTTCGTGGATTCCTAATTTGGAACTTCTGGCTTGTAGAAACGGTTTGTTTGCATCAGGCTGAACAAAAAAAACTTTCCCTGTGTTGAATTAGATTGTTGGACAAAGAACCAAACTATCTGAAAACTTATTCTGCTCTACTCCAATCTTAATTGATTATCTTATATTCCTTTGGCAACAAAGTCAAATTCTTTTCACTAGGAATTTTAAGTCCTTTTAAGTGAAGATAAAATGGTTAAAAGGTTTTCCAAACAAGCAACATTAGATAACTTTTGTACTCACTAACCCTTGTGAATTTTTGCTGAGAAACCAAGATAACATATATTTTTACTTGAGTTTACATTTACAAGCCAAATGATCCATGTTTGAAATAGTTTTCAAATGAGAAAAAGATATTTTTGGTAAAAAACCATGCTTAATTTTTTTTCAAGTTTTAAAGATGCCATCATGTTGAGAACAGATTCTTCCAACATTTAATGATGAAATGAGAATAGTTTTTGACTTTGACAGTTCCTTAGAAATCTGTTGAGATCTTTTTCAGTCATTCAACCATGAAATTTTTATTGAGTTTCATTTTTTATGATGGACAATGGAAAATTGACCTTCAGAACTCCATGACTGTAAGATGAGTATAACTAATATTAACCCAGAGGTTAAAGGTTTATCCAGGCTAGATATGGAACCCTGAACCTCTGAGCTTTTTGCCAGTTGTCATGGCCTTAATTTTTGTAAATAATTAACCATGTTTTAAATAAAGAATTTGAACTATTTATTGGATGAAAAATTAGATGTTACAAGTTTGTCCATTTAGTGAAATTTTCTGCATTGAGTAAATTCTTCAAGACCCCAAAAAGTGTATTTGAACAGCAGTGGTCAATCAAAAAAAGCTAAAAGTATTAAAATAGTTTGATTGGTTAAAGATAAGGTGCAACAAATAAATTAACCCCAAGCTTGAATGTACTAGCTGAAAAGCATTTTTTTCAAAGGATTAAATTAAAGCTTTTAAAAATAGTCATTCCTACATTTGTACTACAAATTTATTGATGATTTTTAATTTGAAATTTATATCAAGTTTATGCAGTCAGACATTTTATTAAAATTCATTTGTAGTAAGAAAGTTTGTCTACTGTTTTCATAAAAAGAAAGATATATAAAAGATTTCACTTTATCTTTAGAATAGAAAAATGTTTATCAGATCATTTTCTTTAACAGTTGAAAAGTAATCGTGAGTATTTGTAGGTCCACCCACCTTTATCTGCCTGAGAGTTTTCTTGAGGGTCTGACTTAATTGAAAGCAAGTCGACAGAAAATAGCAAACTAAAAGGTGAAGTAAATTTTTTTTCATTCAATATCTTTGAACTAAATTTAGAATAAAATCACTTATTTGTAATGGTTAAAAATTTTGCTCATGCTTGAAAAATGTAGAGTTAATTCATGCAGAGCAAGCTTTGAACAAGGTTTTCAAAATACTGAAATGTAAGGTAAACTCATTTTTGTTTTTGTTGTTGCAATATGGCAATATTTTTGACTTAAAGGAATTTTTAATGATGTTGGCTGCACATTGCCTGTTGCTAAAACAGTTTTTTGAAGTAGAGCTGAACCCCCCCAGAGTATAAGCTTTGTTCAAGTTTATCTGTGTCAAGGTATTTACTCTGTCCTACCTAACTCTTAAAACAAAGCAATCACAGAAAAAGTACAAAAATGCATAAGCTATATGGAATAATTCACTTTTTAGACACTCAAAAGGGATTTAATGAAATGTTTGAAAATGAACGTGAAATGTTTTATCCCTCTCTCTATAGGAATTAAACTGACCTTTATCCAACTTGGCATCTTTTAAATGAATGACATTTATCTCTAAAGTGAATTTTCTTTTTTGGGAAAACAAGAGACCTTTAATACTAAAATAAAGATGTGAACATTTTGGTTATGAAAAAGCTTTAGCATGATATAAAAATAGATATAGGTAGATGGTTACATGTTGGAAAAGTAATTAAGTAAAAACTTCTCAAAATTTAGAGCATTCAACTTGACAGTTTCATTGCTTTGATAAACATTTGAAACATTTTTATTTCTGCTTGATTCATCAAACATAGGATGTTTCTAATGATTATTAAATTTTCTACATTATTTAGTTTTTGAATCCTGATGTTCAAAAAATCGAAAATCTTTTTTTTTCGTTAAAAAAACAAAACGAATAGAAGGAGACTTTGTTGTCTTTTTTTCCTGGTGAGAAAGAAAACTTGAAATTGTGATTGAAGATGTGACGTGAATTGTCTGAAATACAAAGTAAACACAAATTGCAGATAATTGATTCTCTTTGATCAGTCTTTTGCTTCATTTTTACTTCAACATGTGGTTTTCAGTCGTCTGTGAATTAACACAAACAAACATATATATCTCAAACTAAAAATTATAAACTTATTGTGTTTTTTTCAAATAATTGCATTTTAACCAATAATTGATTATTAGAAAAACATAAAAGCAAAAAATCCCTTTTCGGAGTTTTCCTATTCCGAAATTGGCTGTATGACTTATTATCCCATTTATCAGGTGTTGTCCATGTATCGTAGTACATGCTCATTTACCCTCTTTTTTGCACTACGATATTTTTCACATACTAACAGTTCAAAGTTATTTAGGACAAGCTGCCGTTGTTTAGCTTTCCTTCCAAGTAATATTGAGTTCACCTAAACAAGCTGCCGCTGTTCTCACTCCCGCGTATTTATTTCCCGTCAATATTCTACCCTCTTCCAAGAGGTCCGATATTTCTAGATCCGATCCTGTCTTTACTTTTGTATATAAAGCTTCACTTCCCCATGAATAAACAGTTCAGTATTGATTCTTTTCTTGATTGGGAATGTCTCCACTGGGATTTTAGCTCAACGATCACTTCTCCTCCCATTTCCGTTCCACCTCCATTCCTACGCCAAAGCATAGAACGTGCTACATGGGTGATGCATTAGCTTGGTGTCAAAATCTTGACTAAGAGAGCTATCTGAGAAGATGATCAATCAAGTCAAATTGATGAGGCTTGGACCCCAGGCTCCCAATTCTAAGTCAGTTGCTATACCCATTCATTAGTAGCCCCTGTTTTCCTGACCTAGGCCTAGACAAGGTCAGCCCTTCATGCCTTTTGTTTACTGAACCTATATATAAATAGGCGTGGTTGAAGGAATAACATATTGATTGATTGACAGCCCTTGTCATAACAATATTCATATTTACAATGGTTCTGTTAAATGTATCAATAAATAATGATACAATAAGACTTAAAAAGTATTATCACTTATAGTGTTTTAATATGAAAGAGTTGAAATATATCAATATCAATATCAATAAGACTGAAAGTGGCAAAGAATCACAAGAAATTGTAATAGATTTTTACGATGAGAGAAAAAAGTATCCTTTAATAATATTCAAATGGAATATCATTTGACAAATTTGCATTATTCCAATTAATAAGTCTAAGGTGCTCAAGTCTGTATTGAATCGATTGCTTTCCAATCTTAGTTTTTGATTTATCAAAAATATTTCCTTGTCCACTTTTTCTAGGTTCTTCAAAATAGTTGGATCTTATTAATGAATGAAGCTTATTTGGGTGTTGGATATGAAGTTTTTTCATTACAACGTTGGCTGAGTAAATTCTTTTGACCTATGCTATTATAATGGTCCATTAGTGAAAAACTATATGGATATCATATCCTCCTATTTAAGGTATTTGGATGATAAATATTAGTAAGAAAACCGTTGACTCATGGGGTAATGAGCTCAACTTTGAAGTAATGAATTCCAATCTTTGCTGAGGAACCTCTAGAAAACTTGAAAATACCAAAATTTCATCAACTTATAGAACCATCCAAACAAGAGAAACAAATTTTTGAATCAGTAGAACAAAATCTAAAAATGGCCAATTCAAATACTTCAAGGCACTTAATTGTTAGCTCTTTGTTTTGTTTTGTAAAAGATAATTATGTAAATTAAGCCTTATTCTGGTAGTTTTGTTACTTTATTTGAAAGCAATCTTGGCAAAATCAATTGTTTAAAATCATTTTGATGTAGAGATGGGCCCACCCTTCCTGAGCTTAATTTTGACTCGCAGTAAACAAGAGGCTGACCTGCCTTGGACCCGTATACTTTTTGACCCTACACGAAGATATTTTTTTGACCCGAAGGAAAAAAATTGAAAAATTTGATGTTTTTAGGGGAAATTTTCAGACCCAAACCATATATGGCTGACCCGGACCCATCACTATAGTTTGATGAGAAGTTCAATTCATCAACTCCAGCAAGCTATTAATCTATGATTTTTCAAGAAATTCTTATGAACAATGACCAACTTCTAGAGTGTTTTTAAAATGTTAACAATCCATCTAAAAAATGAAACTCAATCAAAATCTTTTTTTGAACAGCTTGAAAATGCTAAAGATACCTGGAGAGACTACGCTTCCCATGCCACCAGGCAGTCCCCAATCATCAATGAACTCTTCCTTTGGAGGTAGTATGTTAAAGGAAATTGAGGATGAGATGGGTTATCAACAAACATTGATGTACGGCAGATATACAAGGTAACAGAAGCTCTCCAAATATTTTGTGAAGATGGCAGCAATTTTTTTGAGAGGTATCTGATAATTGTGAGGTTGAGAGAACAAAACTTAAACTCATCTTTGGGACTCAAATTGCCTTGGGTTAGTGGCATTTAATTTGTTTGAATGATGGCTGAGAGTTGGGAATGTTGAGAGAACATAACTTTTCTTGAGTAAAAGTTATTTGAATGTTTAGGTCTCTGGCTGCGGTGGCAAAAGAAGAATCAAAAAGATTGCGTTTGGTGGAACATCAAGTAAATTAAATTCCTAAGTTTGAGTTAAAATTTGGTTTAATTTTGAGCTTATTTTTTCAGCAAAGGAAAGAGTCTAAGCGCCGTCTTCGTGAGCTAAGTGGCAAACGGCCCCATGGAAGATTTTATCGAACTTCAGCAAGATTCATCACATTTATTTGGAAGCATACTTTTGCAAAAATAGGAGAAGATTGGGTGTTTTTAGCTTTACTGGGTTTAGTGATGGCATTCATCTCATTTGCAATTGATTTTGGCATTGACAAGTGCATAACATCAAGAAGGCTCCTTTATGAATACGTTGGCTCTAATCCTATGGCAAAATACTTTGCTTGGATTCTCTTACCTGTTCTTCTTATTCAGTTTGCTACTGGATTTGTCCATGTGCTTGCCCCACAAGCCATTGGATCCGGAATTCCAGAGATCAAGACTATTTTGCGTGGAGTTGTTCTTAAGGAGTATCTCACTGGAAGAACCCTGATTGCCAAAATTGTTGGGTTGACTGCCACCCTTGGAAGTGGAATGCCCTTGGGAAAAGAAGGCCCTTTTGTCCACATTGCCAGCATTGTTGCCACTTTGATGTCCTCACTTGTTACAAAGTTTCAAGGAATCTATTCAAATGAGTCAAGAAAAAGTGAAATGCTGGCAGCTGCTGCAGCAGTGGGTGTTGCCTGTTGCTTTGCAGCCCCCATTGGTGGTGTTCTGTTCAGTATTGAGTGTACAACAGTTTTTTTTGCTGTCAGAAATTATTGGAGAGGCTTTTTTGCTGCAGTCTGTGGTGCAGTCATGTTTAGGCTCCTAGCCATATGGACAAACAGAGCTGACACAGTTGTTGCCATGTTCAGAACTGCTTTCAAAGTGGAGTATCCATATGACCCCCTTGAGCTGTTTGTTTTTGCTGGGATCGGGGCAGTTTGTGGAATAGGCGGTGCCCTTTATGTGAACATTCACAGGAGATATGTTCTTTGGATGAGGGGCAACAAGAGATTGTCAAAGTTCCTCCAAAAGAACAGGTTCATATATCCAACATTCATAACTTTTGTTCTTGCAACAGCAACTTTTCCTCTTGGATTAGGCCAGTTTCATGCTGGTATCCTGGGAACTCATGACCAAGTTGATGAGCTATTTTCCAACCTTACCTGGGTTGATAAGAGAAATAATTTGCCTCCAGAGCACTATCATATAAGAGAGCATTGGGAGTCACCATTTTCATCAATTTTTGCCAATCTGGCAGTGTACATTGGTTACACCTTCTTTGGAAGTATTCTAGCCTCCACACTTCCTGTTCCCACTGGAGTTGTGATACCTTCATTCAAGACAGGAGCTGCATTTGGAAGGTTGATTGGAGAGGCTATGGCAATTTGGTTTCCAGATGGAATCAGTTATGGAGAGATGAGACACTTCATTGTTCCTGGAGGTTATGCAACCGCGGGAGCTGCTGCTTTCACTGGTGCTGTCACACACACAATATCAATAAGTGTGATTGTTTTTGAAATGACCGGTCAAATTACACACATAATACCTGTTCTTATTGCTGTCTTGGTTTCAAACGCAATTGCCCATTTACTCGGACCTTCTTGCTTTGATAGCATTATCCTTATCAAAAAGCTGCCTTATTTACCAGACATCTTACCTTCAAGGTCTACAGCTTACCATGTTTTTGTTGAAGACTTCATGCTGAAAGAGGTCAAATACATTTGGCACAGCATGACATTTTATGAACTCAAAGAGCAACTTGTTACAAACAAAAATCTCAGGAGCTTTCCATTAGTAGACTCACCTGAGCAAATGGTTTTACTTGGTTCAATACAAAGGGCTGAACTTATCTCAATTATTCAAAAGCAAATTTCTAACCAAAAGAGACTTGCAGCTGCAAGGAAGAAGTTTGAAATTCAAAGAAGAAATTTATTGATTGAAAGGCAAAGAATTTTGGAGGAGAAAAGACTATTGGAAGAAGAACAAATTAGGAAGGAAGCTGAACGACAAGCAAGAGAGGAATTGGCAAAGAAACTATCTTTTGAGGTTCAAGATGATCAAAATGTGATGGAATCGAACCTATCTGTACCTTTTAACAAACAACGCCGACCTTCAAGATTTGAGGTGACAGCAATCGAAACAGCCCCATCAACAGGCGAAGAAACAGAAAAACAAAATGAAATTGTTACCATTCAATTTAAAGATGGCGACATTATGAAAACAAGTTCAGGGAGTGAAGACAGAGTTTCACCATCCCTTGACAGCCCATTCACCTACTTAC
>Ga0194133_10008846_pt1 | contig 11674 bp, 6 predicted proteins | sample TA2KigOf40mmetaG_FD_155448 | JGI IMG/M metagenome (GOLD analysis project Ga0194133, IMG submission 155448) | Freshwater microbial communities from Lake Tanganyika, Tanzania - TA2015055 Kigoma Offshore 40m | ecosystem: Environmental > Aquatic > Freshwater > Lake | place: Tanzania: Lake Tanganyika...
TCGCCTGGCTTGAGCTCACCGACCGGCGCGCGACCGCGGTCGCCCCGGACCTCGCCCGGCTCGCCGCCGACCGCGGGGCCGCGCTGGACCGCCGCCTCGCCGCACTCTGGGCACTCGAAGGCCTGCAAGCGCCGCCCGCGGACCTGCTGGCCGCGCTGGCGACCGACGCCAATCCGGCGCCGCGCCGCGAGGCCGCCCGGCTCGCGGCCGCGGCCGGGGAGGACGTGTTTCTCCGCGTCGCCGGCCTCCTCGCCGCGGACCCGCACCCGACGGTGCGCGCGGCGGTGGGCGACGCACTGCGCCGCGTCCCGGGCGCGGGCCCGCAGCTGATGGCGGTCGCGGCCCGCCTCGGCGGCGGCCCCCTCGGGGCCGGCGCCGGGGAATGGGACCGTTACGAGCGCGAGTTCGAGCGCTACCTCGCGCGCTGGGCGATGGAAAGCCGGCCGGACGCCACCCGGGCCCTGCTGGCGTCCCCCGCCGGCCAAGCCCTGCCGGTCGAGAACCGCGTCCTCGCCACCCTCGCGCTCGGGGGCCGGGAAGCCGCCGCCGGCCTCGCCGCGCTCGCCGGGGAATTGTCGCGGCCGCTCGCGCCCGAGGAGGTCCGCGTGCTCTCGGCGCATTTCGGTGAACCCGCGGTGCGGGCCGTCCTGGCCGCCGCGCTGGCGGGAGAGCCGACGCGGCGCCCCGTGCTCCGCGCCCTGCTCGCGGTGCGCACGGGCATCGACCCGGCGCCACTGGCCGCGGACCTCGCCGCCGTCGCCCGCCCGCTCCTCACCGCGGCCGCGGCGGACGACGTGCTGCTGGGCGCGGAGGTCGCGGGGGCGTTCCGCCTGCGGGCGTTGGCCGAGCTCCTCCAAACCCTCGTGGAACGGGAAGGCGGCACCACGCCCGCGTCCCTCGCCGCGCTCCGAGCGCTGCGCGAGACGGGTGAGGGGCGCGCGGAATCGCTCGCTGGCTTGCTGGCCCGCGGCACCGCGGCACCGATCGCGGACGAACTGATCGCCGCCCTCGCCGCCACGCGCGATCCCACCGGCCCGGCGACCCTTGCGCGGCTCCTGCCCTCCCTCGGCGTCGGCGCGCGCGGGCGCGCGTTGGAGCACCTCTCGCGCACGCCGGCCGGCGCCGCCGCGGTCGCGGCCGAGTTCACCGCCGGGCGTCTCCCCGCCGGCGACCTCGGGCCCGCCACGCTCGAACGCCTCCGACTCCAGTTGCCCGGGGACGCCGCCGTCGCCGGGCTCGCCGACCGCACCGGCGCCGCGGGCATGGGCGCGCTGCGGCTCGGCGGTGCGGACGCCGATTACGCGGCTACGCAGCTGACCTTGCGCGGGCCGTTCACCGTCGAGGCTTGGGTGAAACTTGAGGCGCCAATCTCGAACCACGACGCCCTGCTCGCCGCACCGGGGCGTTTCGACCTCAACTTCTCCGGCGGCCAACCGCGGCTCTGGCTCGGCTCGGTGCGGAAGGACGTCGTCGTCGCGCGCCGGCGGCTCACGCCCGGCGTGTGGACGCACTGCGCGCTGACCCGCGACGCGGAGGGGGTTTTCCGGCTCTACGTGAACGGCGAGCTCGACGCGACGGGCACGCACGCGGACCAGACGGATCACGTCGGGCTCGACCTCGGGCGCAGTTCCCCGCGCGCCGGCGGCACCGCGGGCTGGATCGCGGAGTTCCGCGTCTGGGAACGCGCGCGCGGCGCCGCGGAGATCCGGGCGGCGTTTGACCGCACGCACGCGGCGGACCCGGCGCCGCCCCGGGCGCTGACCCGCGTGTTCGCCGGGGCCGACTGGGGAACCTTGCACGGCGCGGCGCGGGTGGAGCGCGTCCGTGACGGCCCGGCGCTGCTGACGCCGGCGGAGGCCGCGGCACAGGAGGAGAAGTTCCGGCGCTTCCGCGCTCTGGCGGCGGCGGGCGGCGATCCGGCGCGGGGCCGGCAGCTGTTCGCGGCACTGTGCCTCGCGTGCCACCAGCAGGGCGGCCAGGGCGCGCAGCTGGGCCCGGTCCTCGACGGCGTAGGTCTCACCGGAACTGAGGCGCTGCTGCGGAACCTGCTCACCCCGAGCGTGGCGATGGAGAGCGCGTACCGGACGTACCGCGTCGTCACTCGCGACGGCACCGTGCACGAGGGCTTCCTCGCGGCCGACACCGCAGAGGCGCTCGTGCTGCGGCTGCCCGGGGCGCCCGACCGGCGCATCCCGCGCGCGGACGTGCAGACGGCCACCTACTTGGGGCGTTCCCTGATGCCCGAGGGCCTGCTCGAGGGCCTCGCGCCGGAACAGGCATCGGACCTGCTCGCGCACCTGCAATCCCTGCGCTGAGGAGGCGGCCCCGGGGGCGCGCCGCTTGACTTCAAAGGGTCAGGCGGCAGCACCGGGAGGATGCTTTCCCGCCGCGTCGCCCCGACCCCGTTCCGGTCTGCGGCGCTCGTCTTCCTCGTCTTCCTCGCGGGCGCGGCGGCCGCCGCGCCCACGCCGGCGGAGCCCGAGGTGCGGGCGAATCTGGCCTACGCGGGCACGGCCAACCCGCGCCAGATGCTGGACCTGTACCTGCCGCGCGAGCGGCCGGCGGGCGCGCGGTTGCCCGTGATCGTGTACTTCCACGGCGGCGGCTGGGTCGGGGGGAGCAAGGCTTCCGGCAAGGCGACGCTGACCCCGTGGGCGACGGCGGGCGGCTACGCGGGCGCGGCGGTCAACTACCGTCTCGCGGGCGAGGCGCCGTGGCCGGCGCAGCTCCACGACGCGAAGGCGGCGATCCGCTGGCTGCGGGCGAACGCGGCAACCCTCGGCTTGGACGCGGACCGGATCGCGGTGGTCGGCACCTCGGCGGGCGGAACGCTGGCGACCCTGCTCGGCACCAGCGGGGGCGATCCGGCGTTGGAGGGCTCGGTCGGCGGGCATCCGGGCGTGGACAGCCGCGTCACCTGCGTGCTGAACCGCTTCGGGCGGCTGAACTTCCTCGCGGACCCGGCGGCGCGCTCCTCCCCGGCCCAGGCGGAGGCGCTGGCGGGGCGGTTGCGCCAGCTGTTCGGGGGGCCGCTGGAGGAGCGCACGGAGCTCGCGCGGGCGGCGTCCCCGCTCACGCATCTGGGCGCAGAGGATCCACCCATTTTGACCGTGCACGGCACGGCGGACGGGGTGGTGCCGATCGCGCAGGCGGAGGAGTTCGACGCGGCGGCGCGGCGCCTTGGCGCGCGGCACGAACTGGTGCGCGTCGAGGGAGCCGGGCACGGCTTCGACCGGCTCGACGAGCGGCGCCGCAGCCGCGAATTCCTCTCCCAGCACCTGCGGGGCGGCCCCGCGGCGCCGGGCCGCTGATCACTCCGGGTAGGTCCAGCCGGCGCGGTAGGCACGGCGCAGGAGGCGGGAGGCCTCGGGGTCGCCCAAAGTCTCCTCGCGCTCGGGGTCCCACGCGACGCTGCGGCCGAGGCGCAGGCTGATTATCCCGAGCAGCAAGCAGACCGAGGCGCGGTGGCCCTCCTCGATGTCGCTGAAGGGCCGGCGGCCGCTGCGGATCGCATCGAGGAAGTCGGCCCAGAGCGCGCGGATCTTCTGGCCGTCGGGCTCGTTGAGGCGCGCGGGCTGCTGCCGGGGCGGCCCGCCGTCGGCCGGGTAGAAGGTCCAGCCGCCCCGGTAACCCAGGAGGAGCATGCCCTTGGGCCCGTACAAGTTGGCCGGCGCCGGGTCGCCGCGCTCGGCCGCGTTCAGGCCCGAGTGAAGACAGCGGTGCCATTGCATCATCTGGCCTAGCGATTTTGTCACGACCAGCCCTGCGCCGCTTCTGGCTTGGACCCGGCCGTGGAACGGGCGCACTGGACCAGGCGAGCAAATCCGCCTTGCCCGCTCGGCGGGCGGACCCACCTTGACGCCATCCCGCCCGCGGCCCGCGCAGTCCGAGGCCCACCTTGATGACCACCCTTCCCGCCGCCGCTCCCGCCCCCGCGGGGAGCCTCGCGCCCCGGCGCGGCGGCCCCTGGGCGCGCTTGCCGGCAGCGTGGCGGCAGCGACTGGTGCTGATCGGCCTGACCTTGCTGGCGCTGGTGCCGTTGGCGTACGTCCTCGAGCGGTCCGCGCCGGGGCGGCTGAATATCGTCTATTGGGACGAGTTCGACACCGCGTTGCGGCTCGTGGTCAACCTGCACGAGGGCCAGCCGGTCGGGGCTTTACTCACGGACCTTTTCGCAATCAACAATGAGCACCGGATGGTGACCAGCCGGCTGCTCTTCGCGGTGCTTTACTGGACCACAGGGAAGATCGATTTCGGGGTGGTTGGCGGAATCGGCGTAGGCAGCCTGGTCGCGCTGGTGGGGCTGCTCGCGGCGACCGCCGGCACGGCGGGGCGCGCGGTGCGGTTGACGGTGCTGCTGACGTTCCTGCTGTTCCAGCTGGAGCACTACGAGAACTTCCTCTGGTCGGGTGCCTCGATCGATCACTTCTCGGTGGTGTTTTTCCTCGGTACCGCGGTCGTGGCGCTCACCCGGGGCGGGACGGCCGGACTGGTTGCAGCCGGCATCGCAGGCACGGCGGCCACCTACACCTTGGCGCACGGCCTGATCATCTGGCCGCTGGGGGCGCTGTTACTGTTCCTCGCCCCGGGGCGTCGCGGACTCCTCCCGTGGCTGGCCCTCGCGGTGGTCGTGGTTGGCACGTATTTTACCGGCTTCAAGGTCAACCCCTCCCACTCGTTCGTCACCTTCACCGCGGAGGGCGTCCTGCAGGTCCTGCACTATTGGCTCTCGATCCTCGGCGCGGTGCCGGCGCTGGACTCGCAGCGGTGGGCGCCGTGGCTGGGCGCGGGCCTGTTGGCGGTGTTCGGCTACGGGGCGGCCCGCGGGGGCCTGCGGCGCGAGCGGATCGCGGTGTTCCTGGCCCTCGGGCTGATCGGCGCGGCCGGCATCATCGCGGTCGGGCGCGCGGCGGAGTCGGGCGCGCAGGTGTTTTCCCGCTACTACGTCCTCAGCGGCACCGCGTGGGCGCTGGCCCTCTTCGCGGCCCTCGAGCGCCACACCCACCCGCGTCGCCCGTGGCAGGTGCTGGCGCCGCTGCTGCCCGCGCTGATCGCGTTCAACGCCACCGCCAACCGGGAATTCGACGACGAGACCAGCGACTGGATCGAGTGCCGCAACCTCGCGGTGCTCGCGTACGAGCAGCGCGGGGTCGATGGCAAGGGCAGCTTCTCCCTGCACCCGCACCCGGAGACGGTCTCCACCCCGCTGCTCGCCCGGGCGGACCAGCTCGGCGTCTACCGGATGGGCGCGATCTGCCTCGCCGAAACCCTGCCCCGCGGGGCCCGCGAGGCCGGCACGATCCAGTTCTACGTGGACGAGATGGTCGTGAACGACATCGCCCTGACCGTGCGGGGCTGGGCCGCCACCCCCGGCCGCCGCGCCACCCGCGGCGCCGTCCACCTCGTCCTCCGCTCGGACACCGCCACCCACGTCTACAGCGCGATCCCGATGCGCCGGCCCGACGTCGCCGCCGCCCTGCGCCAGCCGACCTGGAAAGACGCTGGCTTCCACTTCGCCCGACGGATCGACCGGCTGCCCCCGGGCACTTACCGGATCGGCTTCCTGCTCGATGACGGCCGGGACCCCGTGTTCGTCCTCTCCGCCCACGGGGTGGTGCTCGACGGCCCGCGGAGCCGCACCCTCCCCGCGGGCGAGCCGGCCCCCTGACGCGCGATGCCAACCCGGGCGGAGCTCCAGGACTTGCGCGACCTGCGCGAACGGAGCCATCGCGACGCCACCGGCCGCTTCACCGTCGAAGGCGTGAAGGTGGTCGGCGAACTGCTCGCCGCAGGTCACCCCTTACTCACCCTCTACGCGACCCCGGAGTGGCGCGGCGAGCCCGGGGCCGTGCCCCTCCACCGCCTCTCCGCCGAGGAAATGGCGCGCGTGAGCCACTTCCCCACCCCGTCGCCCGTGCTCGCGGTGGCGCCCCTCCACCGCGGGACCTTCGACCCCGCCGCCGCCGGCCACGGCCTCACGCTCGTCCTCGACGGCGTGCAGGACCCGGGCAACGTCGGCACGCTGCTGCGCATCGCCGACTGGTTCGGGCTGGAGCGGGTGCTGCTCTCGCCGGACTGCGCGGACGTGTTCCATCCCAAGGTCGTGCACGCCTCGATGGGTTCCTTCGCCCGGGTCCGGGCGGCGGCCGCGCCCCTCCCCCCGGCGCTCGCCGCGGCCGTGGCGGCCACCCCTGGCCTGCCCGTGCTCGGCTGTGATCTCGGCGGGACGAGCATCCACGCGTTGCCCCCGTTGCGCGACGGGCTGGTCGCGATCGGCGCGGAGGGGCGGGGCCTCTCGCCGGAGGTGCGCGCGGCCCTCACCGGGCGGGTCACGATCCCGCGCTTGGGGCACGCGGAGTCTCTCAACGCTGCGGTCGCTGCCGGCATCGTCTGCGCGGCGTTGCGGCGGGGCTGAGCCGGGGGGAGAGCGGGCTGCCCGGCCGGGCGGAAAACCGCGTATCCGCGGGGGCGCGGGCGCGTCTTGCCAGCGGCCGCCCCGCGCCTAGCATTGCGCCTTCGCGTCCTCGCCCTATGACCCTGCCCGTCCTGCCGCGCCTTGTCCTCGCCCTTGCCTGCCTGACCCCATTAACGGCCGCCGCCGCGGCCGCCGAAGGCAAGGGGCGACGCCAGCCCGCGCCGGCCGGACTGCGCAACCCGGGCACCCGCCAGGCGCAACCGGAAATCGCGCCTGCCTCCGAAGAGGGCACCCAGGCGCTCGCGCGGATGCAGTTGCCCCCGGGCCTTGAGGCCAAGCTCTGGGCCGCCGAGCCGATGCTCGCCAACCCCGTGGCCTTCAACTTCGACGAGCAGGGCCGCCTCCTCGTCGCCGAAACCTACCGTTACCGCACCAGCGTCCTCGATATCCGCGACTATATGGGGATCCTTGAGGAGGACCTAGCCTGCCGGACAATCGAGGACCGCACGGCCCTCATCCGGCGCGCCTTCGGCGAGGCCGGGGAACGCGAGTTGGGCCTCGAGGGCGAGGTCATCCGCCTGCTCACCGACACCGACGGCGACGGCGTGGCGGACCGCAGCAGTGTGTACGCGGACGGTTTCAATTCCCCGCTCGACGGCATCGCGTCCGGCGTGCTGGCGCGCCGCGGCGAGGTCTACTTCACCAACATCCCCAGCCTGTGGAAGTTCGGGGGGGCGGAGCGGGCGGAAACCCGCACCGAGCTCAGCCGCGGCTATGGCGTGCGCTTCAATTTCACCGGTCACGACCTGCACGGCCTCGTCTTCGGCCCCGACGGCCGCCTCTACTTCAGCAACGGCGACCGCGGCGCCACCGTGCGCACCCGCGAGGGCGAGGTCCTCTCCGTGCCCGACGAGGGCGCGATCTTCCGCTGCTGGCCCGACGGCTCCCACCTTGAGCTCTTCGCCACCGGCCTCCGCAATCCCCAGTCCCTTGTGTTCAACGAGCTGGGCGACCTCTTCACCGGGGACAACGACTGCGACCAGGGGGACGAGGAGCGCTTCGTGCACGTGCTCGAGGGCGGGGACAGCGGCTGGCGGGTGGGTTACCAGTTCGCCCCGCTCGGCAAGGCGGGCCCGTGGAATCTCGAGCGCCTCTGGCACCCCCGCCACGAGGGCCAGCCCGCGTATCTCGTGCCGCCGATCTTCAACCTCGAGGACGGCCCCTCGGGCATCGAGTACTACCCTGGCACCGGACTGAACCCCTCGTTCCGCGGCCACTTCTTCATCACCCACTTCAAAGGCGCGGTCGCGAGCAGCGGCATCCACACCTACACCCTCAAGCCGCGCGGCGCCTCGTACGCCGTCGCCACCGCTCAACCCTTCCTCCGCTCAGCCCTGCCGACCGACGTGAAGTTCGGCCCCGATGGCCGCCTCTACACCGCCGACTGGGCTGACGGCTGGCCGAAGTCGCGGCGCGGCCGCATCTACGCCATCGCCGACCCCAAATACGCGCGGGATCCGCTCGTCCTCGAGACGCGCGCGCTGATCGGCGGGGACTGGACCCGCCGCCCCGCCGCGGACGTCGCTCGGCTGCTCGGCCACGCCGACTGGCGCGTGCGGCTCGAGGCCCAGTTCGAACTAGCCGGCCGCGGGGACACCGCAACCCTCGCGGCCACCCTCGATGACGCCCGCCAGCCCGAGCTCGGGCGCCGGCACGCCCTCTGGGGCCTCGGCCAGATCGGAGCCCGCCAAACTGCGGCCCTCGCCGCTGTCCGCAACCACGCGCGCCACGCAGAGCCGGCCCACTCCGAGCTGCGGGCTCAGGCCCTGCGGGTGCTGGGCGATGCGCGCGACGCGGCCGACGCCGAACTCTTCCTCGAGGCGCTCGACGCCGAGCCCCTGCGGGTCCGGTACTTTGCCGCCCAGGGCCTCGGCAAACTCCGCCACGCCCCCGCCGCGGCCGCCCTGTTTGCCGCGCTCGAGCGAAACCACGATGCCGACGTCGCCCTGCGCCACGCCCTCGTGATGGGCCTCACCGGTGGCGCCAACCTCGCCGCCCTCCGCACCGCCATCCACGACGCGGCCCCCGCGATCCGCCTCGGCGCCCTGCTCGCCCTGCGGCGCCTCGGCCGGCCGGAAGTAATCGAGGTCCTACAGGACACGGACCCCGCCCTCGTGCGCGAAGCGGCGATCGCCATCAACGACGTACCCATCGCCGATGGCTACGACGCCCTCGCGGCAATGCTCGACCGCCCGACGCGCGACGAGTCCGTGCTGTTCCGCGCGCTCAACGCCCACTTCCGGCTCGGGCGCCCCGCCAACGCCAACGCGCTCGCCGCCTACGCGGCCCGCGCGGACGCCCCGCCCCGCGCGCGCACCGAGGCCCTCGCCCAACTCGCCCAGTGGCCGGAGCCCCTCCAGCGCGACCGCCTTGTCGGCGTCCACCGCCCGACCGCCTCACCGACCCGCGACCGGAACGTTGCGATCTCCGCCCTCTCCCCGGTGATCCCCCGGCTGTTCGCGCCGGGCACCCCGGCCGAGGTGCTCACCGCCGCTCTCGCGGCGCTGCAAACCCTCGAGCTCGCGGGCGCCACTGACGTGCTGCTCGCGCTCCTGCGCGACGAGGCCCGGCCCGCCGCCAGCCGCGTCGCGGCCCTGCAACTCCTCGACCAGCGCCAGGACCCGCGGCTCGCCGAGGCCGTGCGCGTCGCCGGCGAATCCCAGGATCTCACGCTGCGGCTCGCCGCGCTGCCGCTGGCCACCCGCCTCGCTCCCGAGACGGCCGTGCCGGTCCTGACGGCGCTGGTGGAGCGGGGCACGCCGGCCGAGCAGAAGGCGGCCTTCCGCAGCCTCGGCTCCTCCCGGCAGGAGGCCGCGGATAACCTGATCGCCGCGCAGCTGCACGCCCTCGCGGCCGGCCGCGTCGCCCCCGAGGCAGAGCTCGAGCTGCTGGCCGCCGCCGCGCGGCGCACCGACCCCGCGGTGAAGGCCCTGCTGGCCGAGCGCACCGTGCGCCTTGCCGCCGTCGACGATCCCCTTGCCGCCTTCCACGCCAGCCTCGCGGGCGGCGACGCCGAGCGCGGCCGCCAGGTGTTCGAGAACCAGCCCGTGCTCGCCTGCATCCGCTGCCACCGCGCTGGCGGCGAGGGCGGCGACGCCGGCCCGAACCTCGCCAGCCTCGGCGCGCGCGCGTCCCGCCGCGAGCTCCTCGAGTCGATCGTCAAGCCCAACGCAAAGATCTCTCCCGGCTACGACACGGTCGTCGTCACTCTCCACAACGGCGGCACCGCCGCCGGCATCGTGGCCGCGGAGACGGCGGACCAGCTGACCCTGCGCAACCCGGAGAACCAGCTGGTGCAGGTGGCCAAGGCGGACATCGCCCGCCGCGAAGGCGCACCATCCGGGATGCCCGAGGTCTACGCCACCCTGCTCTCCCCCGCGGAGCTGCGCGACGTGGTCGAGTACCTCGCCTCCCTGCGCGGCGAAAGCCGGCCGGCGACCAACGTGCCCCGCGCCCTCCGCGGACCACCGCCCGCGCCCCGCGCGGAGTAAAAACTCCTTCCCTCTTACAGCCGTCGACCTCGGTCAGACGCTGGCGGGGACGAGCCATAAGGCCCCCTCGCCCAGAGGCTCAACGCGGCAGCCGCCCCCTGAAGAGCCTCTTTCCCGCCCGCGGCGGGCTCCGCCCTTGTCCGCCCGCGCTCCCGCCGCCAGCCTTCGATGCACCCCGATGATCCCCCGCCTTCCCCGCCCGCTCGCTGCCCTCTTCCTGCTCGCGCTCCCCGCGCTCGCGTCCGCCGCTGCCGCGGTCCGCCCCAACGTCGTGCTCCTGATGGGCGACGACCACGGCTGGGATGAGACCGGTTACAACGGCCACCCGCACTTGAAGACACCCGTGCTCGACGAGATGGCGCGTACCGGCCTGCGCCTCGACCGCTTCTACTCCGGCGGCTCGAGTTGCTCCCCCACCCGCGGCACGGTGATGACCGGCCGCAACCACAACCGCTACGGCATTTACTCGCCCGGCTGGTCGCTCCGGCCCGAGGAGGTCACCATCGCCCACCTGCTCAAGCGCGCGGGCTACGCCACCGGCCACTTCGGCAAGTGGCACCTCGGCGCCGTCAAGGCCGCCTCGCCCGTGAACCCAGGCCGGATGGGCTTCGACACCTGGGTCTCCCACGACAACTTCTTCGAGCTCGACCCGCACCTCTCGCGCGATGGCGGCCCGCCCGAGCGCTTTGTCGGCGAGAGCTCCGAGATCGTAATCGCCGAGGCCATCCGCTTCATCGACCGCGCAAAGACCGCCGGCCAGCCTTTCCTCGCCGTTGTCTGGTTCGGTTCCCCACACGAGCCCTACCAGGCCAAGCCCGAGGACCTCGCCCTCTACGACGACCTGCCTGCCGATGTCGGCCAGCGCAAGGTGCGCGTGACGTCCAACCGGACCGGCAAGAACGTTGACCGCCTGCAGCGGGACGTCCTGCGCGAGCGGTTCGCGGAGATCTCGGCGATGGACCGCTCGATCGGCCAGCTCCGCGCCCACCTCCGCCGCCAGGGCCTGGGCGACGACACCCTACTGTGGTACTGCGGCGACAACGGCACCCCGCCAGAGGCGGTCGCGACCGTCCCGTTCCGAGGCTGGAAAGGCAGCGTCTACGAGGGCGGGATCCGCGTACCGGGCGTGATCGAGTGGCCCGCGCGCCTCCGCCAGCCCCTGGCGACCAAAGTCCCGGCGGTGACCAACGACATCCTCCCCACCCTCTGCGACCTCGTCGGAGTGCCCGTGCCGGCACGGCCCCTCGACGGCACGACCCTCGCCCCGCTGTTCAGCGGCGCGAGCCCGGCGCGGAAGGCCCCGTTGGTCTTCTGGAACGCGCGCCCCCGCGGCGGCGCCGCGGCCCGGGCGAAGCCCTACCTCGACCCGGAACTGCAGCGCGGGACCACCCCGCTGGTGAAGCTGGGACCTGACGGCACGCCGACCCGCAACTTCCAGAACGTGATCCAGACCGAGGTGACCGCGGAGGATTACAACGGCGAGCGGGCCATCGTGGAAAACCGCTTCAAGCTGGTCGTCGACGGCACCACGGCGGGCAAGACGGAGCTCTTCGACCTCGCGGCGGACCCGGCGGAGAAGACGGACGTGAGCACGCGTCACCCGGCGGAGGCCGCGCGGCTGGCCCTCGCGCTGCGGACCGCGCAGGAGTCGATCCTCCGCAGCCGCACCGGCGCGGACTACCGCTAGCACTGCAGGTTGCATCGGCGC
>Ga0194133_10008851_pt1 | contig 11668 bp, 10 predicted proteins | sample TA2KigOf40mmetaG_FD_155448 | JGI IMG/M metagenome (GOLD analysis project Ga0194133, IMG submission 155448) | Freshwater microbial communities from Lake Tanganyika, Tanzania - TA2015055 Kigoma Offshore 40m | ecosystem: Environmental > Aquatic > Freshwater > Lake | place: Tanzania: Lake...
CCGGCGCCGCCGGTGAGCAGGATGGAGTCAGGCATGAACGGCGAGCGTATCGCCGTGGAGGCGATAGACCGCACCCGTGTGCGGACAGCGGTGCTCGCCCGTGCCCGTGAGCGGCAGCGGGATGCGCGATGTCCACCGAGCAGGACGGCAAGCTGAGCCTCGCGGCGCTCACGAGTGCGCTCGAGGCGCGCCGCAACCCGCGCGACGTGATCGTGCACTCGGACCGTGGCGGCATCTACGGCGGCGACGAGTACGTGAGGAAGGCCGACGAGCACCGGCTGCGGCGCAGCATGAGCCGCACGCGCAACCCCTGGGACAACGCGGTGATCGAGAGCTTCTTCAGCACGCTCACCCACGAGCTCCTCGACCGCGAGCGCTACGGCGACCCCGACCGTGCGCAGCGGTCGATCGCGGAGTGGATCGACGACTTCTACAACACCCAGCGGAGGCACACGGCCCTCGGAAACATGAGCCCGATCAAGTACGAACTGGCTTGCCAGATGCGCAAGCGAAGGACATGATCAACCTGTCCACGAAATCGAGGCAAGCCCACTTGACCAGATGTCCCGCAAGTGGACGCTTCGCAACATGGATGTGCAGCGGGAGGTCCTGCGCGTGCACGGAACACTGGAAGCCGCCGGCATCCCCCACGTGTTCCTCAAGGGAACACACCTCGTGTTCGGGCTCTACCCGAACCCAGCACTGCGGCCCGTACGGGACATCGACGTGCTGATCCCCGGCGATCGTGCATCGGACGCGTACGCCACGCTAGTGGATGGCGGCTTGCTCCCGTCACTGCAGCACTGGCGGGAGATTCTCGACGCCGAGTCCTACCAGCACTCGCTGCCGCACCTCCATGCGCCCTGTAACACCATCAACATCGACATCCACCGCCGACTGCTTCGCATGCACGGGCTGCAGGCGGGCACCCCAGCCCCCTCGGCGCATGCCTCCTTCTGGTCCTCGCTTGATTCTGTCACGGTGGCGGGAACGCAGATTCCAGTATCCGCGCCCGAGCCGCTGTTGCTGCACCTGGCCGCCCATGCCGCGCTCGAGCACCACTTTGACAATGGCCCGCTGCTTCTCAGCGATGTCGCACACCTGCTGCAGAAGCACACCATCGACTGGCCGGCGCTGTGGCAGATGGCCGAGTCGGTTGGCGCCACTCGTGCCCTCGCGCTCACGCTGGCTGTGTGCAGCGGCTACAGCCCGTCACCCGCCCGAGCGCGTGCGGAACCACCGTCAGCCTCCGCCGCGCCGAGCAGCGAACTTGTCAATCTGGCGACACTCGCCCTGCTCTCCCCGGCCGAGGGCACGCATGAAATCCGGGTGCTGGAACGCCTGCGCCGGAGGGCCCGCACCGGATCCTGGCTACGAGAACTGTGGCAGGTCGCCTGCCCACCCCGCAAGGTGATGGCGTCCGTGTACGACACGTCGCCCACTTCCCCCAGCCTCCTCCTGCGCTACCCGCAGCGCTGGTGGAATCTTCTGATCAGGCGAGCCGGGGCGTTCGCACCCTTGCTCCGCAACCGATCATTGGGCAACCCGGCCCGACGCACCCAACTTGTCGGTGACTGGCTCATCACCGACGACACCTAGGCCTTGTGACCGCGAACTGCGACAGCCAACCCACTCCTAAGCATCGTGCTGAGTGAGGCCATACTGTCCCCGACAACTCACAGCCGACTCGGCTCAGAAATCAGGGTCTTCCGGCTTTCGTGTGGGTAGATGGGTCTTGAGGGGCCGGTCTTGGGCCTTGCGGCTGGCTCTACCGTGCGTGGATGAGAGACCGAGACCTCTACGCGCAGATCCTTGGAATCGCCGATCCCTGGCACGTGACCGACGTGCACCTTGACGTGCCTGCGGGCAAGGTGGAGGTGGTCGTGGAGCACCGTGGCGAGGGCTGCTGCCCCACGTGCGGCAAGCCCTGCCCGGGCTACGACAGCCGTCAGCGCCGCTGGCGCCACCTGGACACGTGCCAGCTGCAGACGCTGCTGGTGACGGACGTGCCGCGGGTGAAGTGCCCCGAGCACGGCGTGGTGCAGGTGTCGACGCCGTGGTCGGAGCCTGGATCGCGCTTCACGGCGCTGCTGGAGCGCGTGGTGATCGAGTGGCTCAAGGAGGCGAGCTTCAGTGCGGTGGCACGGCGGTTCCGCCTGACGTGGGACGAGGTGGACGGGATCATGGCTCGTGCGGTGGACCGTGGCCTTGCGCGGCGCAGCGAGCTGTCGCCGCGTCGGATCGGGCTCGACGAGACGTCGTTCCAGAAGCGCCACGAGTACGTGACGGTGGTGACGGACCTCGACGGCCGCCGTGTGCTGTCGGTGCTCGACGGCCGGACAAAGGAGTCGGTGGATGCGCATTTCGCGACGATTCCCGCATCCGCCCGCGAGTCGGTCGAGGTGGTGGCCAAGTACCTGTGGCTCGAGAGCCCGGGCTCGATGCGCCCTGAGCGCCGGTCGCTGCTGTCGCAGCTCAAGGACGTGTGCCGGCGCACCGGCCGCGCATGGGTGCTGAAGGAGATGGCGTCGAGGCTGTGGGGCTACACGAGCATGGGCTGGGCGCGCAGGGCGTGGCTGGCGTGGGCCCTCCGTGTCAATGATGATGAGATGAGCTTGACCTCTATCCCAGGCCCGCCTCAGCCCACACGAATTCCTGAAGCGCCAGAAATCAGGGGGAAGACCAGACCCAAATCGCTTGTGCACGTCAGATAGTCTGGATCAGGCTCTCGACCACCCGTGGTGCGGCATGCCCATCGCCAAACAACGAGTCGTGCGCCACGGCTGGTGTCTTCCGATCGGCAAAGGCATTAACAATGTTGGCCGGGACCACCCCCGCTAGTTGATTCCATCCGGACTCTACGGTTTCTGGCCACTCGGTCTCGGATCGAAGTGTGATGCACGGGACGCGGTGGAACATTGCCTCCTTTTGGAGCCCTCCCGAGTCTGTCAGAACCAAAGCAGCACTCATCACCATGCGCTGCATCTCCAAGTACGGCTGCGGTGGAAGGAAGGTGATCGCAGAGGTTTCAATGTCACTCAGGCTTGCGATACGTTGACGGGTTCTCGGATGCAGTGGCACGACCACAGGAAACGTCTCGGCTATCGAGCGCAACGCCATCAATATGCCAGTTAGTCGATCTGCTGCATCGGTGTTCTCTTGTCGATGAATCGTGCACAACACGTACTCTCGATGACGAAGGCCCCACTGATCAAGCGATACATTCGCTTTGACACACTCTCTCACGTGCTCTAGCACGTCCAACATCACATCCCCCACGATGCGGATGGTTTGGCAGTGACCTTGTGGAGTCGGAAAGGGGAATCCTTCCTCGCAGAGATTGGCATGGGCTGCTTCGGTTGGACAGAGCAGAACGGTCGATACGCGATCGGCTAGCACACGATTGACCTCCTCCGGCATGGAGGGGTTGCGTGACCGCAGCCCAGCTTCCACATGGACAACTGGTATGCCTAACTTAACGCCTGCCAAGGCTCCCGCTAGTGTCGAGTTCGTGTCACCATAGACGAGCACCCGATCCGGACGCTCGCCGAGGATCAAGGATTCAAGCTGCTCCAACATCCGACCGGTCATGGCACCATGAGGCAAGCCTGAGATGCCAAGATTGAACCGAGGGCTAGGTATCCCAAGCTGGCGAAAGAACACATCCGACATGTTGGGGTCGAAGTGCTGCCCAGTGTGTGCAATCGTCTCCTCGATCTGAACTACTCCAGATCGGCACAGTTCGTTGTGCGCGCCAATAGCCCGGCTGACAGCTGCTGCCTTGACAAACTGCGGCCTGGCTCCGAGGACTGTTAGAACTCTGATCACAGGACTGGGTGGCCTCAACACACTGACGGCATTTGTGGCACCGGTGCGCCGCCTACCAAGACAACTACACATCCCGCCGCAGGGCATACAAGAGCTGCCGGCGAGGCAGCCCACCCGAAGGACGAGCCGTCGTGACCTCGCTGAACTCTAAAGCAACGAATCCGCACAGTCAAAGCCTTCGTTTCTCGTAAATCAGGTTTGTATCGACGTTGGGCAAGCCACAAAGCCCGCCCAACCCTCACGGCGCTGGACCAGCGACCTGGATTGGTCATCGCCTGAGGATCCACGCCATCGGAAAAGCCCGCGGATGGGTCAAGTGCGGAATGTTGTCAACAGGTTTGAATCCGAACTGGGCGAGCACATCCGCAAAGAAACTACGCCTCCACTCGTCCACGTCTTCGATCCAGTGAAAAGTCTCCAGAGGGTAGTGCAGATCAACGATCTTAGTTTGGCGGCGATCAACGGCTGGCACGAAGACGAAAACCCCCCCGGGGTTCAAGAGTGCTACCGCTTGAGCAACCCAGTCCGTAAAGTCGAACCCAACCAACCAATCTCTGAACATTTGACGCCCAATCCGCTGGCTTGTGTTGACCTGCGAGCAGTTGAGCGCCCCCTTGCACCAGATGACATCCACGCCGCGTACCTCAATGGGAAAGTAGAGCCCCCGCACACACCGAGATCGATAATCCTTTAAGAATGCGGCATGACCCCGCAACAGTGCAAGCCGAACAAAGAAGGGCTCCACGTCAACGGCAAAAGTGGCAACTGCGCCCCGCTCACGCGCGACGCACAACGAGTCGCCCGTACCCGGACCAATATCAAGCAACCGCCTTCCCGAAAGCGGGATATCCAGCGCCCCACACGCGACTTCAAACTGATGCCGCTTGATGGCCTGCTGTCCATAATAGTTAAGAAAGTAGTCGAATCCGTGCTTCTGAGCGCACCGAACTAAACTGTGCTCGTCCCTGAATGCCTCACAAAATGCGGGCGAAGCGCACGGATCTCTCTGGCTGAGCAAACTGTGCTTTAGGCTGTAAAGGAGCATAGATCACCCGTCCTCACGCATAAGCAGCTAGGAGCTTCTTCCGCTCTGAGGTCCATGTGTTCGCACCCGCGTACGCTACCACACTCGACCTAACTGTACTCAGCATCTCCGGTCGGAAGTTCCGAAGAAAGTCTGTCAGTTCCTCAGCCTTCACGACCCACCCTAGCCGATGAGTGCTAACTGTGCGAGACAACAGAACGAGGTTGTCCGATACAACGATTGGGATTCCGGCTAACATATACTCAAAGAATTTGTTTGGCAGGCACAATTCGTAACTTTGGGACACTGTTCCTGGGATCACGAACAGTCCGACGTGTGCAAGCGCCGAAATCCCGAGGGCTTGCTGGAGAGGGAAGGCAGGCAACAACGCGATCCGTTTGCAAGCTATCGTGGCCGCGCGAATCTGCTCTTCGGACTCTCCATAGCCCATAAACACTAGGCTGTGGGGAACGCGCTCCGCTTGAAAAACACTCAAGAGGTGCTCGACCCCTCGGTGCGGCGTGAGCCCTCCTTGATAGATGAACACCAGACCGCTACCCGACGACAACCTGAGTTCGCCCATCCGCTCCGAAGCCATCACTGGCGGCGATCCAACACATGCGCTGGGGATGCTACGCACGACATAAGTCGGTACAGAAAAGCGCGTCTTGTAGTGGGTTGCAATTGGATCACATACCGTCACAATTGAATTGCAACGCCCCGCAAACAGTCCTTCAAAGAGATGGACTATCCAGCGCTGGATTTGCCCGAGGCCCGTCTTCCAGACCTCAAGCTCATGGGGAGAGTAAGACAGTTTGCCACCAACGAGTCGAGCGATGCACCAACCCAAAGGGAGGAGAGTCGGGTTGTGGCACGTAACGTACTCAGGTCTGATAGCGATCGCCGTGGAGAACGCCCTCTTGACGAAACTGAGCAAACTCATGATCCACGCACGCCGCCTTTCGACGGTTTGCAACGCGCGAAGAGGGGCCAATCTTGAGGGGAAGCACCGTAGTGCCCTGTAGATCTCCAATCCCGAGGAGTGGAATTCGCGAGCTGGCAACTGCGAATCGCCTGTGGCCACCACGACTACGCGATCGAAGCGTTCCATACCCAGCATCGCCTCCGCTTCTCTGAACAGCCGACTCTCGTGCAAAATCGGCGAGTTGAAGAGATGTAGGCAAGTGGTCAACGGGACACCTTAGAAACTGCACGAAGCCTGTCAAAGACTGTTAACCTTGCAGATGCCACTTCAATCTGGTCCGATCTACCCGTTTCTAGAGCAACTACTTTGCTTGTCGGGAAAATCGGAAGCCTGAGGAACGCTCGATGATCCGCTTGCAAAGTCGGCCAGCGCGAAGCAGCTGATCATGTGTCGGATAGTCGGAGTGACTACCTAGCGGGGCCCTGATGAAGTCCCAGTAATCGGATGGTTCGATTGAGAGCTTTCGGCAAAAGTACTCAATGTCACGATCAAGCTCCGCCGGTTCGTAGAGCGGCTGACGAAGTTGCTCCAAGGCTTCGGATCTGGTCAGTTGACCGGACAGAATCATGCTAGACAGGTGGGGTCGTCGTTTGTCGAAGCCGAATCGTGTCGGCAGGAAGTGATTCTGAAACAGCCTCGTGAAGCGGGACTCTCCATGCTTGCGGCCATAGGGCTTCCACCCGCATGCATCCCGCAAACGGGATACAACGGCATCGCGGTCGTAAGGCATTAGATCGAGCGGGCGAATCGACGTGAATCGACAAACGTACGGATGCCAGATGAGCCTCTTGAGAACTCCGCAGCTTGGGTACTTCCGCAACTTGACGGATCCGTGCCGCCGCTGAATCGCGCGCAAGTTGATCAAGTCCCTGTTATCTCCGTGCCATGCTGATGGAAAGATGCCCTCTGTTGCAACGTTCCCACCCGACAGGACATAGCGAACACCACTCCGAACGCAAAAGTCGTGCAGAGCCGCGAAGATTGCATGATCTTGAGGAACGTCTTGATTTGGGACGCCAGAGCGTAGGTAGGACAACTGCAAATCACGCATCTCACACCAATCGACGACGTGGGTGTGCAAGTCAAACCCGCAATGATTCAACAAGGTCTCAATGTTGGCAACGGCTTCCTCCGTGTTCCAGCCGGTGTCTACATGCACCACCAGTGGCCTGAGGCCCCATTCATATGCCTTCAACGTAACATAACTGCTGTCCACTCCTCCGGATAATCCAATTGCACAGTCGTAGGGGCGTTTCTGTCCGGCCCGTCGAACTTGGTCTAGCAACCGCTCTAGCCGAAGTGACCCCCGCTCATTTGGCAACCAGAGGTTCTCCCAGGTTCGTGGAAAGTCAACACAGTGGTTGCACACACCGTGGTCATTGAAGCTGATCTGGGGGTCTGTTGTGTCCATCACGCATCGGACGCATGTAACTGCCGCGCTAGAACAGGGATCAGTCGCCATCAGTGAATCACCTGGTAGGAGTATAGGGCCTTCAATCACTATTCCGATGGGTGCTCGAGCCAGTCTCCACGGACTTCATGACTTGCGTAGATCACGCAGAGGATCTGTCGGCTGAACACGACTCTTAACAAGCGGCACACCGCCGACCGTGACCACGGAAAGGTGACCCCCACTTGCTGCCCTTCGGCTACAAAGGCCACAGGAGCGACTCTCGCGGCGTGTAAAATCACCAACACGTAGATCGGTTGCGCACCAAATCACTAGGGGGTCGTGACTTGGACGGTCGTCGGCCCGCCTATGAAGAAGTGACCCACTGCCGAAGTGGCCGGATGCCAACCAACGTCACCGTCATCCACCGCGAGAAGTCTCCGGAGCGCTGGAGCCTCTCGCGAGGTCTGAACCGCAAACGCTGCTCGTAAGCGGTACCACCCGTGCCCTAGATACTCAGCTCGCGCTGTCACGACGAGTTTACCCTGGCGCCGTACGACTCCCTCAACAAGATCGAAGTTGACAAAGTGCTCCGAATCAAGGTTAAGGGCGAGTTGCAAGAATCTGATGTCTCCAGCCTTCGCGTTGATGGAGAGCTGAAACTCGCCGGGATCAAACCCGCCCTCATCCGGACCGTACAAGAACCTGCGCCTCGGTAACACTGATCGTGTGGTCGTGTCGGTGGAAACCCGAGCACAACTCGCAACCATACTCACGCCCACCGGGCGATCTGCGTGACCAAGCGACAAACCCTCCGACCGCCAACTTGTGGGGTCTAGCGCCATCGAATTGCTGTGAGAATCAACGGTGGTCGCGGGATCCATCTCGCGCGGGGGGCCGCCTGATGCGGGCGAGTCGGACTCGCACTCTCTTGACGCCTGTGGGGACAGAACCCTCACACTCGGCGGCAGGGGCAACCACTCCGCCTTCTCGATCACTACTGGCTGGACTGGAACATCGCGCATTCCCTTGGTGGTGGCGGTCTGCACCTTGGCCATTTTATCCACCACATCCATCCCCTCTACGACCCGCCCGAACACTGTGTAGCCGGCTCCGTCTCGCGAAGAGTCGAATCCGGCATTGTCTGCCCCGTTGATGAAGAACTGGCTCGTTGCGCTATCGGGACGATTGCTGAGCCGACTCATCGCCACCGTGCCGCGCTTGTTCTTGCTTGAGGCCTTCCACTCGCTCTTGATGGGCTCCCTGCCCGGCTTCTGCACCAATTCGGTGCTGAACCCGCCGGCCTGCACCACGAAACTCGGCACCACCCGGTGGAAGCACGTGCCGTCATAGAAGCCGCCCTTCACGTACTCGATGAAGTTGGCGCACGTCAGAGGCGCGTTCGCCTCGTCGAGCTCGATGACAATCGGCCCCATCGACGTGTTGAGCTGCACAAACGACGTCTTTGCGGCGGTAGGGGCATCAGAGGTCGCGGGCGCCGAGTCGGTACCAACCGGGCTCGCCGCGGGCTGAGCTGCCTTGGTCACTCCGCCTTGGCTCGACTGGGTTGTCGGGGCCGACTGGGTCGACCTGCTGCCCCACTGCGGCGCAGCACACACCTGCGACGCCACAAACGCACAGGCCAGCAGCTCCAGAGCAGACACCGATCGCCTAGAAAGGCAAGCAATCCCCGGGGCGACTGCGATTCGACGTGAGTCACACCGACTGGTCCGAACATTCATGATGCCTCCTTGAAGGCTGAAGTGCCCCGTTGCTCTAACTCTCAGTACCACCGAAGACTAAGCACTCTGACCCACGCGGTCAACCAACACCAACGGGCCTCTCGTCAGGACTTCGTGAGCGTCACATGTCCATTGCTGACTTTGTACTCATCCCCGGTGTTTGGGCAGACCCACGTCCCCTCGCCTGACACCGGCAGAGGCATCCGTTCCCCAAACCGGCTCATCCAGCCGATCTGCCGCGCTGGCACCCCCGCCATCAAGGCAAACGGCTTCACGTCTCGGTTCGCTACTGCTCCCGCGGCCACAAACGCGTGCTCGCCGATGGTGACCCCGCAGATCACCGTGCAATTGGCGCCAAGTGTCGCCCCACGCCGTACAAGAGTGTCTCGGTACTCGTCCTTGCGGATCACCGCCGACCGAGGGTTGTAGACGTTCGTGAACACCATGCTGGGGCCGCAGAACACGTCGTCCTCAAGCGTCACGTTGTCGTACACCGATACGTTGTTCTGGATCTTCACGTTGTTTCCGATGACAACCCGGTTGCCCACGAACACGTTCTGCCCTAGCGAACACCGCTCGCCGATCCGGGCCCCGCCGCACACATGCACGAAGTGCCAGATCCGGCTCCCCGCACCGATCTGGGCCCCCGGATCGACGATCGCGCTCGGGTGAACGGTGTAGGTAGAGCCCCCACTCACCGGCGCACCGCCTCAACAAGCCGGCACATGGGGTGCTGCTCGCCCTCCAGCGGCTCGAAGGGCGCGTGCCGAATCGCATGGACCATCTCGATGGAGGGCTTGGCGTCTCGCAAGCCGTAGCCGCGGCCTGCCAAGATCTCCTGATAGCTCACGGTATGAAGGTCCGCAAAGCCCTCGCTGAACTCCAACTCCGCACCCTCGATGGTGATCGACCGGAAGGTGCGCTGACCCTTGGCCCTCTGCGCCTCCGGCAAGTGATCTGCGTTCACCGACAGGAACCACCGCACCCGCGCACGGTCGAGCTCGATGATGCCCGATGCGCAGTCCTCCTGACGCCGGTGAACCACCGACGACTTCAGCCCGCCGAAGATCCACCCCAACATGTCGAAGAAGTGCACCCCGATGTTGGTGGCCACGCCACCAGACTTCTCCAGATCACCTTTCCAGCTCCGGTGGTACCACTTGCCCCTCGATGTGATGTACGTCACATCCACGGCCACCTTGGCATCCCTAGCCGGACCTGAGTAGCGCTCCCTTAGCGCGAGAATCGCCGGGTGGTGCCGCAGCTGGAGAATTGTGTAGACATGCTTGCCGCTCTCCTCCTCGATCTCCCTCAGTGCATCCGCATTCCATGGGTTGAGCACGATGGGCTTCTCGCAGATCGCGTGCGCACCGTTGCGCAACGCCATGCGGATGTGAGCATCATGCAGGTAGTTTGGCGAGCAGATCGACACGTAGTCGACGGGTCGACCCTCACGCCGCAGCTTGTCCAGGTGCCGGTCAAACCGCTCCACCTCAGTGAAGAAGTCAGCCTCGGGGAAGTAGGAGTCGATGATCCCTACGCTGTCGTTCGGGTCGATCGCAGCAACAAGCGTGCCCCCGACTTCCTTGATCGCCTTAAGGTGCCTTGGGGCTATGAACCCCCCGGCCCCGACGAGCGCGAATCTTGTCATGACCCGCAGCCTAGTGGACGCGGTTGTGCGCGATCAAGTTGTGGCAGTCGCCGTACAAGCTGGACAGCCGGAGCGAACAGCCCGAGGGGCAACCAGAGAAGCGCACTGGTGAAGAAGGCTGTCAGCAGCAAAAAGACAGTGGCCCAGGCCATGATGACGATTGAGAGCATTGCGAACCTCTGCTCATGGGGCCTACCTCTCGCCGCACACCAAGCACTCCACAACTGATTGCCCACGGCCACTGACATCGCGCAGAAGACCGCCGCACCAGTGACGCCAAGGTGCGGAAGGATGGCCAACAGGCTATGGGCATAACTTCCGCCACCTGTAGTGAGTCGATCCACGAAGAAGTTGCCAAACAAGGGGGCGTACTCTAAGTGCACCAAAAAGTTGGCGATCAGGATCTCAAACCTCGACTCGACTGATGTGTTGGCAAGTGTCGACTGCTCGAAACCAAACATGCGGTGCCTGGTCACATCGATCGCACCGATCGTCACAGCGATCCAGAAGGCGACTCCGATGAGTGCGGATACGCCCACACATAACCCTACGACCACCCGTGCACGACCCCAAAGAACCGCACTCCGGCTCAACCGCTGCCCCCTCAGCTTCGCCGACCTAGGCGTTACCCGCTCGCCGAATGGCGTCAGAACAATCGCGCAGAGGATCACTGCAAGCGGCACCGTGAATGCAGGTCCTGCGTTGCTCCCCATCAACTGGGTTAGCCGGGCAATCAGAGCGAAAAGAGCCAAGGCAAGACCTAGCAGTACCACCGCACGCCAGTTCCAACCGCGTCGCCTACTGACTGGTAACGAACGAGTAACGACTACCGCTGCAATCACCGCGATCACAGACGCAAGCATTCCGCTTACCTGATACGTCTCATTTCGGATGAGCGCATAAACCGAATGCAGATCGCCTGTAGCAATAGCAGCGACCTCAGCTTGCAGAGCGCTCCATGAGTTGAAACTGAGAAACAAGGCCGCTCCAAACCAAACCCATCGGCCAGCCGCGGGGGCAGAGGCGGCCTCTAGCAGCATGCGCAAAG
>Ga0194133_10008852_pt1 | contig 11668 bp, 3 predicted proteins | sample TA2KigOf40mmetaG_FD_155448 | JGI IMG/M metagenome (GOLD analysis project Ga0194133, IMG submission 155448) | Freshwater microbial communities from Lake Tanganyika, Tanzania - TA2015055 Kigoma Offshore 40m | ecosystem: Environmental > Aquatic > Freshwater > Lake | place: Tanzania: Lake Tanganyika...
TTTTTGATCTGACCCGGAGAGATTTTTTTGAAGGGAAAAAAATTAAAGAATTTGGTAGTTTTAGGGGAATTTTTTCCAAACCCAAACCAAAGATGGCTGACCCAATCACACCCCAAGCAACAAAAAATTGGCTTGACCCAAGTCAAAAATTTCTGACCCAGACCCATCACTAAATTAAAAGTTTCTAAATGCACATATTTTTTTATCATCGGGGCAAATCTTAACAATTTTGTTTTTAACTTTCTTAGGCAAGAGGTTTTTGTTTATACTGAGCTTCAAAACTTCATTCGGAGCGAATTTTTTCCAACGGTGAAAAGGTAAAAACTTTTAAAGTATATTTTTAAAATCTTCATATTGTAAGATAGTGAACTCTGATGAAGTCTTATACCATGAAGAGTTGAATTTTTCTAAACAAACTGGTCAATTAGATTCTGGAGCTGCAGTTGATACTAAGGATACCATGTCGATTCGTCGACCGAACGCTTTGTGTACAGTGGTTTTGCTTATGACGATTCACCTACTACGGCGATTCGACTACAGCAATTTGCCTACTATCATTGCTTACCTAACCTAACCTAGTAGAAAAACGACAGTAGTCGAAATGGCAGTAGATGAATTGTTGTAGCAGGCAAACCATCGTAGGCAAAATGGCAGCGAATTGATGTTTTCCCAATACTAAGAACATTTGTTATTTGTATTTTCGAATTCAACGGTATTGCCTGTATCGCAAGAACCGGGTAATCGGGTCTACTTGGTTTCGCCCAATCTAAGTTCGCCCAACCAAAAATTTTTTTTTTAAAGGGTCGAAAAAAAATTATTTTTTTTTGTCATTAAAAAAAAAGGGTCGACGGGCGCGCGTTAGGGGTAGCCCCGCAGGGTTAGGGGTAGCCCCGCAGGATAAGGTAGCCCCGTAGGGTTAGATTAGGTTAGGTTAGGTTAGCAATAATTTTTTTTGTATTGGGCGAACCATTGATTGGGCCAACTACTACATTGGGCGAACCATTGATTGGGCGAACTTGGTTGGGCAAACTTAGATTGGGCGAACTTAGATTGGGCGAAATCAAGTAGTAACGCAAGAACCAATAAAGCCAATGAATGAATCATAATTTGCATGTTATGGGGGTCTGCATATGGTTTAAGGGGCCAACCAGACTCACTATTATCCGTCAATCGAAATTTGTAAAAATTCAGTAAGTGCTGTTGTCAGTCCTTTATGGGCTCCAAAACTGCTTGATGAATTTTATTGGTAAGCTTGGAGGTGCTTTGGTGCTTAAAATAGTTTATATTTTAAATAACACCACTCCCTGTGGCTGTGGAGAGGCCTTACCCCTTAAAGTCAAATGAAACACGTCCCAGAAAATAGTTGCCACTTGGACGAAAGTTCTTTGGATTTGTGGGGAGAATAATATTCCAATCTTACAAAATAACTTGACAAGTATACCAACCAATTGTAGTGGCAAAACATAAGTACTGGATTAGATTAACGCACAAAAGTTACACTATCTTTGTCAAAGTTATTGCTAAATTTAGTACTGCCCATTAAAGTACCATGTAGATTTTTTCCAACACAGGTTAATAAATTGCAGCTACATGCACTGATTAAAATCACAATTATCGCTCAGTTCCCTTAACAATTAGGCCATGAAAATGAGTCGATAAAAAATTCCAAACACTTTTTAAGAAAAAAATCAATCAATGTCTTCAGCAATACGCATCCCAGCGCCATGAAGTGGGCAAGAAGCCCGACCGGAAATGCAAGCAATCCCTAAACTGAACTTGCAACTTTACAAAGAATCACTTGATCTTCTCAACTTTTCTCAAATCCATCCAAAGTTTGAATCAGGCCACTCAATATGTGGTCTAAAACTTTGAGCTTGTCCTTGTTTGTGGCTTAAAGTGAAAAACACTTTTGGGTCAAATATTGCTGACTTTTTTTTTACCAATTGGAAAATACTTTAATGACTTTTAAAACATTATTTCTGTTGGCTTTAACTATCCATTTTTATGCCACAGATTAAAACTGTTTCCTCTTCCTCAATCCCATTCTGGTTTTCAGTTTGCTTTCTGTTCTAGCCAACTTAATCTACTTTATTCAATAACCTGAAATGGTTGTGCAATTCAGTTGGTAAAAGGCAGATGGTAAGGTAGCTTCAATTAACCCTCTAGTACCCTAATTCAATTAGTCTTGGAATTCTGGATGACAAATCAGGTTAATTGAATGCAAGATTTTTTTTCCTCTCTTGGAGAACATCAATTTAGAAACAGTTAGGTTACATTGGTTATTTGCTCAGAAAAATACTAAATCCTTAAAAATTGACGCCAAATGAAGTTTATTGTTTGCTTTGGAGTGGGGTTTGCCAAGAAGTATCAAGTTATGAGCATGTTGTCCTATAAAGGCGTTTCCTATAGCTTAGATGTTTTATTTTAAAGTCTTTGTTAAATTTGCAAGATAGTTATTGTGTAGATAAACTTTATAACCATTTCTGAACGGATTAACTTCATAAGTATCAATAGCATAAAAAATACGAATCAGTAAAAATAAAACATTAAACAAGTTTTGTAAAAATAAAGAATAACACAATTACTGAACTTCACAATGCTGAAACAATTCTTGCTGAAAGAATCATCACGATCAAAACAAAAAATGTTATATTACTTAACAGACAAGTAGGATTGTGGCGATTTATTTCAGCCACCAAACAATGTTAACTAAGATTTCATATTCTCTCCTGCTGATAACCATAGCCCGTAAAACTTCTTGATCATTTCTAATTAACTACTGTCCCTTCAGGGACTCTCCCTTGAGGCTTACTTGATTGTCAAAAGAAGTGTTTTTAATGAATATCTGTAGACAAGTTAAGAATTATTTTTAGTATACCTGAAAATTTCTGTCCCAAAAAAAAGACTTAAATTTACAGGTACTGTATAAATTGCAGTTACTTCAGTGTCCTCTGGGTCTAGAATAATCAAATAAAAAATAGACTTCACAAAGAATGGTGAGGAGGAAGGTCGAGAGCACTCCTTGTCAGACTCAAACTTTCAAAAAATTGAAGAACAAACAGATCAAGTTGATCTTTACCTTGTTGGAATTCAATAACCAATTCGACTGAATGGGAAGCTCTTTAGTGCTTAGCTGAAAGGCTGGGTTTCCTTATGACAGTATAGATAAAATATATATTGCTCATTATACTAAATACATGTAGTTAGCACAGAAGAGTTTTGATCTGTGATCACGTTATCAGACACCTCGTTACTGTCCTTTATAAAGAAAATAAAGTCACTTTTGAATTCCATTTACCTAGAAGTTCCTCTTCTGCATCTGAAAGTGTTGCATGTGCTGAGGTCTGGTGGAATTTTGGAGCCTTAACTACTTTTAAGCCAAAATCTCAAAAGAGGTCTTATTTTTTCTGGAAATAAGTACGCGAAGGCTGTCTTGTGAAACTACATCATACTGCTTTAGTGATTTAGCACAAAGTCTCTTAAAGTTTGCAGGTTTGCACAAACAGAACTTAATTTTTTGTACTGTTTAAATTATTGTGACTTTTATTTTGATGCAATTAAAGATTTGCTAGTAGCGTTTTTAAGTATAAAAATAATGTACCTCCTGATGTATAAACTTTATGAGGAAGTCATCTTTATCAGAGGCACTATAAAGATCTAGATCTATTTTGCCTGAAAAATTCTTCTCAAGTTTAAAGCTTAAATTTAATCAATTGTTTATTCAACTTACAAAATTTGCTTAGCAATTAATTAAAATTCACAATGAAAGTATATTCTGGGCTTGAAGTGTTTTTCTTGGGTTATTTGTGTTGTTCCACTTTAAAAACTTTCACAAAATGCATTTGGTGAAGAGCAACATAACTGTTAGCTTTTACTTAACAAATTCTACTCCATTTTGAATCAAGCTACAGACAGAATAGTTTTCCAGAGTGTTATTTCATCAATTTTTTTGTGTTTTTGGGTTTTACCATATTTGGTTTCTTCATCTCTTATTACATTTTGAGTGACCTAACTGCGTTTTTCTTTTTTTAGTGATAAGACAAAAATTGCTCGCATGAAGTAAAGAAAAACCAGAATCTTAATATTGATCTTAACATGATTGGCTGGCCAATTTACTACATATATTTTCTCAATTTTTGATCAGCTTGTCTTTGAAGGTTTTGATGAGAAATGGCAGCTTTCCCTTTATTCAACTCTTGAAAAAGTAAAAGTAATTATGGAAAACTGGTTCTTCATATAACTAAACTGAAATTCACATATAATTTATCCCTCCCGAGTTACCAAGAATTTCCATAAGGCTCATGGAAAAATAAAATTTCATGCGTCCGTCACAGCTACCTCCACCTAAATTTCTGGAGCTATGGGGTTGAAATTTGGCATGGTGGTACATTAAATAGGTGCAGTGAAACTGTTTGGTAAAATTTTTGAATTTTTGCCCAGGAGCTGAGATATTTGAGTTTAAGTGCAAATAGTTATTTGTGGTTATTCAACACTTCTGACACAAGATTAGCAATGGAATTATGAGCATCTGCCTATATCAATGACAGGAAACCCACACGAGCCAAGTTCTGCAACACCTCTTTAAGAAAAGCTGGATAAAAGACAAAATTTCCTAGGACTATTTAAGAGTGCAACTGAAGAAGGAATTTTTCTTTTAATGACATAGCTCTCTGGCAGATTCTCAGTATAGAATAACATTGGTCTTGAATAACACAATCTGAGTAAAACTTCTTCAACTGAATATTCAATTATTATGTATTTGACACTCATTATTTGTAATCTTTGTTACATGCCAATCAGTTTGCCTTAATGGCAACTGGTTGGCCTGGCCCGGTTTTTAAAAAATGTGTTGATTTATTGATGTATGGTGAAGCCGAATAAAGGAATATACAAATATGAATACGAATGTAAATCTTCAAAGGTTTGTATATTTCATCTAATATTTATATAACCTTACCATCTAATCACCCATTGCCCAATTGCAATATTTCTCATCCTCATTGAATGTGTTTAAAAAACCTGGCAGTAACAAAGTTACATCAAGATGAACATTCTTTCTTACAAAGAGTTTACCATCTTTCAAACACTTCATTCTCACATCTTACAGAATGTGTACTTGCATTGAATATTAGCCACCTTTCAGCCATGTTGACAAGACAAGTTTCTAAATGCCCTGCTATTTGATAGGTTGTGAAGTTACACTGAGTCAGTGAAAAAATGAAATCATGTTTTACTTTTCGTATTAAGTTGAACGAAGAATCAAAGAAAGCACCACGATTTCCTCTTTGAACAAAGTCTGATACCGACAACACAAGTGAGGCATCAAATGTTTAGAGCCAAGAAAAAAGTCATCCTCTAAGAAATGATTGTTTTCCTGATTGTTTTGATTGGATCCATCATAAAAGAATGGCACAATATGAAACAGAGGTTCCTTTCCTTATAGATGACCACTTTCCCTCACCCTTCTGTCAATTTTCTATTCTGTTAAAAGTGGACTTGTAAAATTGGAAGGGTAAGGAAATATGTGTTTTGCTCTTCACATTACAAGCCAGACTGCTGACACACCTACAAACATAACTGACCAACTTCTTATTGAAGAAAATGAGAAAATGTCAACAGAGGAAACACCATTATACAAAGAAAGAGAGATAGGGATTTTCATTTTCCACTCACTTTGACCTTTTTTGGATTTCTTTTGGTAGTTATAAGGCAAAATGGTTAGAGTGGTCGATTCAAAATTTAACAACTCAGATTTTGTTTGTGACAAAGGGGAACTTTTGAATATTGGCTCAAACTGCTTAAACTCAGAACGGTTTAAAACTTCCCTCGTCATCATTTTTTGAAAATTTACTTACTGTTTTACTGGCTCATAATGCAATGAGATACAAGACAAAGAAAAGAATATTTGAGAAATTTCCCACAAGGTAGTAAATATAATCAATCATTGAAAGTGGTGAGAAATGACTTTTTATAAAACCATTTTTTGTGAGCAACCCAAAAGTCGGCCACGTTTTCTTTTCATCTGAACTTTTTACATTTACATATTTTGAAATTTTCAGACAAGGTTGAATTGTGGGATATAAATTTTTAGCTGCATGTATGTATATGTAACGAGAGTTTCTACAACTGTTTTTTTATCTTCATCCTCAACCACTCTACCTGTGTTATGGATGTTCAGACAATTTTTTTTAGATAATATTAATTAGTCTGTAATCCAAAAAAATATATCCCTTGACATGATGAAATAATCAAGATTTATTAATTTATTTAATTTATATATCAAAATATATTCATTCTACTATAATTAACAAGTAGAATATTAATAAGAGTCTCAAATAAAATAGAGAGATAACGTCAGTACTTCTGTCTTAGCGTGTCATCACTGATGTCATTTGCCCAATCAAAGATGACGTCATTCAGTAGAGCACCAGCTCTGTTGGCAATCGTTTGTTTTCCCATGCAATAATTTGCCTTGTTCCAGAACTTAGGTCTGAGTTGCCTTCTTCATGCAATGCAAGTTCATTTGTGTTCAACTTCAAAACCAAGTCATAAAATATTACATTCAAGCAAGCAAAGTCATGCATTTCCTTTAATGGTCAATTGCTTCTTTTCACTTTTTGATAAAAATACAATCAGCTGTGAGATGATTTAAACCATTAAAAAGATTCTTTTTCTTAGAATTTAAGCCGAATATTCTCTTAAGGGTTAAGTGTGACTAATTTAACTTAAATATTTTTAGAAAAATAACGCCTATCAACTTTTCTATTAAATGAGAGCTATTTTTCTTTTCTTAAAATTTTGACTTTGTTTTTGTAAAATATCTTTCCAGCCAAACCAGTAAACAACAACTTGCACACTACAGATACGAACTTTCCAGAGGAAACTTTTCCAAGTCACTTTCTCTCTCTCTTGGATCCAAAAGTCTCTTTCATTGGGGTTTGTTTCTAATTTGAAGCCTAAGATAAGAGTTGTTTGAAAGAAATCATGATTGATTGGATTTCAAGAAAAGAGGAGAAATCAATAGAGTTTTTCTTTCACCTCAGCATTGACATGTTTAGGCATGACATGAAAGCATTTTAGATACAAGCAAAAAGAAATAAGCTGCCCAATCGGAAGTTGAATCGTTGAATCAAGGAATAAGGTAAGCTGACAATTGCATAAACTGTGGAATTAAATTCTTGGTATCTCGGAAGAAAGGTTAAATGATTGCAAAACTTGCAGTATTATATATCAAGAACCTTAAAAATATAGAGCTAAAATAATTGGTGTGAAAAAGCTACCTCAAGTAAACCAGGAAGGTATGTTTCAAGAACAGGATTTTTTGTTTGAATCAGATAAGAACCATCTAAGGCAATAAGCAAAATAAAATTCACACACAGGTAATTTCACATTAGAGATTTGAGGTTGCTGAATATCCTTCAAAAAGAGTAAATGCAGTCTCAGAATAAGTTTTAACTTGACAGAGTAGTTTAACTCAATAATTTTAATGGACCAAAAAGAGAGCTCAAACCTGTAATATCTTGTTGCTTTGTTAGAAACCAAAGGATTGGCGAAAAAAAGTTAATTTTTTTTATTGAATTGCACATTTTATAATTAGAGAGCCTGATTGTTCAATAAAATAGAAAATCATAGAACCCTCCTCATTGTCAATTTAATTGTTCTCTCCACAACTTCGGACGATCATGAGATCTTTGGCTCATTTTATATCTTGGTCTTAAGTTACTTTTTTATGCACTGGGGCTTAACCTGACTTACCACAAAGAACCACAATGTATTCTAATAATACCAAGTCTCTCTCACAAGCAGAAAACACTGTGGTTTAAGAGCTACTATACATAGCATGAGAACCCTTTAGAGGGATCCTCTGAAAAAGTGGTAGAACAGGATCCTCTGAAAAAGTGGTAGAACAAACAGAAATCGTAGAATGGAATCTGAAACTATACTTGAATTTACATTCTAATCAATTCCCTAGTGTTTTCATGACCCAGTCAAAACTGCATCAGTTATTGTTTAAGTGAGGCTGAGGCTTCTATGCTTTGGTTACTTTTATAAGAGCTTTTCTTTAACACATTTTCTCCCAAAACTAGGTTTGTATTTCTTTACCTAAATCAGAAAGATTTCTTCCGTTTGTCTTAGAATTAATATGTGATATTTCTACAAAGTTTTTAAGCCAATGTGCATTTCTTTAAAAAATAAACTTTCATCAACCTCGTTGCTTTGTAACTTTTCCATAGACAGTTTGTGTTAAAACAATGATGGGGAGAGAAGGAAGTTGATAGGAAAGTCCTTGGCTTCACTTCTCACCCTGAGGATAGCCCTATCTATTTGTTTATTTTTCTAAAAACTTCCTCCTCATTAAATTTTGCATCAACATCCAGGAATGCAAATGTTTGCTTAAAACAGCTGTTTTAAAGAAACTTTGAAGCTTTTATGGTAGGGGACAATATGCAGATTAGAGGAAAGGTAATTCACTACTCAATCATCTTTTAACAAAGAATCTTTATGAAAATCAAGACTCAAGAAAAGTTCCTGCGCCATGTTTAAAATTAGTATTGCAGAGTCTGTCTTTTTAATCTTTGAAAATAAAAGTACAGATAAAGACAATCTTTGCTTCCCAAAAATGATTTACACACCATCATTCAAGTAATTAAAAGTCCACATTGCAACCTGATTCCAACCAAGTCTCTAGACTAGTGGCAATCATAGGTCTTTTATTTCATATAAAAACTCTTTGTAATTATTTATTTATTGTGTAAGAAGACATTTCATATACCACTTTAAATCAATACTTTCATTTGAAAACTAAAATATGCAGCGTTAGGCTCAAAACTTTGTCCCTGAATATATAAAAACTGTAAAAATAATTATTATCAACCTGGAAGCCTTAACCAAATTGACCTTGTCCAAGTTGAAGTGGTCACAATTTTTTAAGCCCTTTCTGTTTTGATTCCCAATCCAATTATCCTATATTGTATCAAAATTCAGACCAATCTTTTATCTGCGTGTTCAAGGTTTCTAGAGATAGCATTTTATGATGTCAGAAAGTTCGAAAACAGCTTTGTTTACACACCTCTAAGTGTTTTTATAATAAATCATGGAACATCCATATTCTGAAAGGGCAACAAGACATCAAAAAATCATCATCTTTAGAGCAATGCAGAAAAAGTAGAGATAAAGAAAAGGAAAACTTTCTGGCTGTTTTATTTTTACCAAAAGGTCATTTGTTGGTATAAAACAAAATTGAAAGATTATAATAACAGGCTTAAAACCTTGAAAATATAAGAGCGCTTTATGAGAAAATACCTAACTTACTTGCTATTGTTGACCAAAAGTAGAGTTTTCAAGAAATAAGATTTTTGGGTTGTTGCATTCAGCTCTTTAGAGATCATTACCTTTATAATAAAAAATTATTTTTTTGAAAATCAAATCAATTTTTTGCTGAAGACTATTGGACTTCTTAAGTTATATATTAAAACATCAGCAAAACTCTCAACACTTGAATCTTTGCTAGGGTGGCAAGCCATAAATTTTCCTTCCCAGCATTCTGTCAAATAAAACGTGAAGAAGATTCATATTCATTGTAGCTAGTAATCAACCAGCACAGCCCACTATGTGCCCTAATTTGCACGAACGTTAATCTTTTGATATTTTTTTAAAAACATTTTTAAGCACGCCTTGCGACTCTGCAGTCGTTATTAAGGGCACTTTAGGCGGTTTTTTTTTGATTTTTTTGTGATACTTTACCCGGGCGGGAGTCAAACCCAGGTTGCTGGGGCAGAATTCCAGCTTCTTACCACTTTACCACCCTGACTTCCTAAATATGGCTAGGTTTTCTGTTCTATCCAATATCCTATTTGTACTAGCTGCTTTATCAAATCCCCCTTTCCTCTGTATTTGATGGATCTCTTGCTGTACTTTGTATACTCTTCCTTTGAGAGAATAGGGTCATAATTGTGAAGTATATTTAGAGTCGCAGCTAGGGAATATAATCCAGTTAAAAAATAACTTATGTTCACAGTAGCAATCACAATATTTCAATCAAGTATGGACTGATTAAATATTTTCCATGGCAAAGAGAGTGTAAATGTCTAAGTGTGGCAAACAAATATTCATTTCAAACACCACTATTCCTCGATCAAAGCTTCCTTATTTTACCACAAGAGCTTTTATATTGGAAAAATGATCGCCCATTATCCTTATCATCTATCAACATCTTGACCATTTATGCAATCAGCCTAATTCTTTCAAAAGCCCAAGTTGATTTTGCACTGCAGAGAACCTTTTTGCAAAGACATTTCATTGATATCTTTGAGTCAAAAAGCACATTCAGTGTTCTCAAAATGGGCTGGCAAAAAGATATTTTAATCTAAAGTCAGTGGCTTATTTTTTAAGATTCGAACAAGTTTGTTTGAGTTTCGAAAAATGATAGAGTAAAAAAGTAATTTAAACAACATGGTTGTTGTTCGTATACTTGTTATACCAAAACAAGTTATGAGTATTATTACTAATGACTTTGAAGATTCATACATGACACATCAAAAGAATGTATCAATTTTACAATTATCCTTTCTGTCATTGAGTGATGTATCTTGTTATAAAAGTCTTTGTTCCAAAACCAGAGAATTTAGGAAGGGTTCTCTTAAGGTTGTAGAATTCTAGAATTTACAAAAGTTGTGATAATTAATGGTTTTGGGCGAAAAGCTTGTCCAAAAATAAGTGAGTATTTGTCGAACTTTCGATACTATTTCTTCAGCATTCTTTTTATTTGAAATCACCAACCATTCAGGTTCGTTCTCACAGACATAATGGACAAAGTGCAGATTTGATTTTTATCATTTCTTCTTCCACTTCTTGTAGCAACTTTTCCCTTGCTTCAGCAATTTCTAACTAGAATCTTTACAACCTAACTGTAATTTAGTTAGGCTTAGAGTTTAAAGAATTGTAACTGCTTTATCTTCTCACCTTCCCTTTCCTTACTTCCTTCCTACCTCCCTTGAAAGATCAAAAACATTTACTGAGTCTTTTGTCTGCAAATACATCTTCTTTCAAAAGAGCAAAAAAAGGTGTGTAAATCCCAGTGCTGGGATTGGATTTAAAGTTGTGAAAGATTCCCATCTTGGAACTGAATATCTGTTGAGACTTTTTCAGAGAGAATAAAAAATATCTGATTGAAAAGGAAAAAATCCAAGGTTATTTTGCTTTACATTCTCAATTGACATTTGATAAGATTGTGAAGATTTTTCAGCCTACTTGATGATGGCCATTTTTTGTGGCCCTTTCTTTTATACTAAAATAATTCTAGAATTGAAAAATAGTACTTTTTGGGGTCTTTGGAAAGAGATCTGATTGATGTGTTGGTATCAGTATTCAAATTTCTTATTTTTGGGTCAGTCATGTCCTATAATGTCTTATAATGCTTCGAGCAAGTAAGGGTTATGAAATTTCGTGCATACTTTTGACCCACAGTAAATAAGAGGCCGACCTGTCTTTGACACAGGTACTTTTTGACCAGACCTGAAACAATTTTTTTGACCTGAAAGGCATAAAATTGGAAAATTTGGTTTGTTAGGGGAAATTTTCCAACCCCAAACCTAAACCAAAGATGGCTGACCCGACCCAACCCAGCCCGTGCCAAAATTTTTTGACCCAGACTCATCACTTTGCCAAA
>Ga0194133_10008854_pt1 | contig 11667 bp, 8 predicted proteins | sample TA2KigOf40mmetaG_FD_155448 | JGI IMG/M metagenome (GOLD analysis project Ga0194133, IMG submission 155448) | Freshwater microbial communities from Lake Tanganyika, Tanzania - TA2015055 Kigoma Offshore 40m | ecosystem: Environmental > Aquatic > Freshwater > Lake | place: Tanzania: Lake Tanganyika...
AAAATCTTTATGATTAGAGAGAAATTTATTAAATTGATGAACAAACAAAATAGGTTCGGTAAATAATATATCGTCTTCAACAATAAGTACATGTTCCCAATTATTAAGTTTAGCAGTTTCAATAATCTTAAGATGACTCATACTACATCCGATAGCCCCATTAGTCATTTTAATGGCATTAAATCTCTCTGCTTTAATTCCGATAGAGTTAAGTTGATTTTCAACATGTTGTTTTCTATCAGGTCTAGAGTGAAGATTAATATAAAAAGCGTGTTTTATATCAGAAATTGAGTTCATAATAGATATATTATTATTATTTTAAATTAATATTAAAATAAAATTATATTTATATAAATTATGATAAAATTTAAAAGAAAATATAATAATGATTTTAAGAGTAAGTTATTGAATTTAAATAACATAATGACTGATGTAAATAATAAGCCAAATATCACAAAATTTATTAATCCTATTTCATATAATAATGAAAAACTAAGCAAATATTTTTGGGAATTTGATAGTGAACCAGAAATTTGGGTGTCAGTATTAATTCCTTGTCATAATACAAAACATGAATATATAGAAGAATGTTTAAAGTCAATAAAAGAACAAATAGGCAATTTTGGTATGGAATTGGTTTGGATAAATGACTGTTCAAATGAAGAAAATACAAATACTCAATTAGAATTATTGAGTGAATTAGAAACATTAAAAAATTTTAAGTTAATTTATAATAGAACAAGAATAAATAGAGGTATAAGTTTTTGTTTACACCAAGGAGTATTATTATGTTCAAATGAATTAATTTTAAGAATGGATTCAGATGATATTATGATAAACAATAGAATTCAAACGCAAATAGAATACATGAAAAATAATACGTCATGTGTATTATGTGGTTCAAATATAATTTCTTTTGAAACTATAAATGGAATAAAAAGTGAGATACAAAAAAGCAATCACAAAAATATTTTAACTTGGAATAAATACATAACAGACCCGAAGGATTGGTTTTTAAATCATCCAACATTGTGTTTTAAAAAATCTGCAATATTACGAGCAGGAAATTACAGAAGAAATTTCAAGGCTCCTTTTGAGGACTTAGAATTAGAATTAAGAGTATTAAAAATGTTTGGTTCTGTGCATAATATTGAATCATGTTTAGTCTTATACAGGCATCATAATAATCAAATATCAATAAAATTAGGTGAAAATGATTTAAATAAACAATTAAAAATGGCATTAATTAGAAGAATAATAAAAAAATAATTTCTCTCACCAAATAATAATGTTAAAAGAGAATTATACAAAAGAAGAGAAGATAGTTATAGCAAAATGTATAAAAGATATAACAAAAAAAAGTCTGGAAGATGATATGGATAAGTTGATTAAAATTGGTGTTAAAGCAGATATGATATCAGAGAGATCTAAAATAGGTAATAATGTCGTAGATTATTTTACATTTTTACAACGTCTAGAGACAAAAGGTAAATATAATGTAAATTATTTTGAATTTATAGTTAATTTAGACACATTTAGAGAGAAAAAATTTATTCAAACAATGTTGAAATATTATGAAGACGTAAAAAATAAGAATAAAACGAAACATGAATACAAAGTTTTGAAAGAGGTTTATAATATATGTATAAGCGCAATCAATATAATGAGGCCTTTAAATTGCATGGAGATGTATACACGTTTTAATGCTAAACGAGTGTTAAATTTTTGTGCCGGTTGGGGAGGTTCAGCAGTGGCAGCGGCTGCGTTAAATTTAGAGGCTTATTATGGTATAGAAATAAATTCAGATTTAAAAGAACCTTACGATAATATGATAACATATTTACGCACAAAATCAGACACCGAATTTAGCATCCATATTTGCGATGCTGTGAATTTTGACTATACAGAGTTAAACTATGACACTGTATTCTCGTCTCCGCCTTATTATTTTATTGAGAAATATGCCAATAATATTGGCTACAAATCGAAAAAAGAAATGGACGAGAAATTTTATAAACCTGTTTTTTCTAAAAGCTATAACGGTTTAAAAACAAGCGGTCATTTTATTATTAATGTTTGTAAAGAAGTTTATGATAACGTCCTTAAAAACTTATTTGGCGAAGCTCCCGTCATGTTTCCTCTTAAAAAATCAAGAAGGCAAAATAATTATACTGAAATGGTTTATGTTTGGCGCAAAAATTAGTATACACCTCCTAACCCTACCCTGGCGCTTGCTTGTGCTCTTGGTTTTACACCAATATAAGTCGCATATTGTTGTGAGATTTTATTTGGTTGAGGTCTTGAAGATTGTCTCTGTATATGAACTGGCATTTTAGATATATGACCATTTTGTATATAAGGCTGATACAATGGGGGATGAGGCGGTCTTTGATTCATCATTTGTTGATAGCCATGTAAATTATTTGTTTCTTCTTCTTTTCCTTCATCTTCAGTTTTTGTGTTGTTGAAATTATTAAATACATCTTCTTGAATTTCTTTTCTTTTATCATCTTCTAATTGTTTTATTAATTCTGGTGGAATTGCTCTGCCCATTTTCATCAAATATTTTGCAACATTTTCTCTTTTCTCTCTAGTAGTTGGATAATGTGGAATATTTGACCAATCTGTTGTATTTATAACTGTCTTCTTTGTTTCTTTAATTTTATCTGGATTGATTATTTTTCTTTTTGGTTCTCTCAAATCATAATTATAATATTCTTCTGAACCAAATGGAATATGAGTTAAAAAAGTTTTAATGTTTACAATTTTAATATCATGATTATGGACTACAAATATGTTATCATTTGGGTTATCTGATTTATCATCAATTGTATATTTTAATTGAGTTACTGAACTTAATCCGTCTTTGCCATTATCATATTCTCCTCTCCATGGGTCTTTTTTTGATATAATCCTAGATATTCCATCAAAAAGTTGTAAAATTTCTGGACTTCCAATATTGTAAAATATACTTCTATCTATCTTTAATCCAACTTTATCACATCTTTTTTGTAAAACATTATCTTCCATACCCCATCCCCAAAAACATGGAAATCCATTTGTCTTTTCAAAGTCAGAGCCTTTCATAACAACTATTCCACCTAAAGCATATTTAAAACCATAATAATGTTTTACAATTCCTGGTGTTGTTTCGTAGTCAAATATTTTACTAAACGGAATAGTATCTACATCATTAAAAATAAAAGTGATATTTTTATAATGTTCTGGATACTTATTTCGTGCCGCAATAAAACCAATATTTTTAACAGCGCCTCTATTAAAAGTTCTGGCATCACATTGATGTGAAAAAAATATTTCATAATCATCCTTATCTTCTAATATAAAGCTCATATACTTACTGAAAAAAAATTTATGTTGAACACGATTTCTGTAAGGAACTATAAAAATTCGCTTTGGGATTTTATTTTCAGACATTATAATTATCATACATTTTTTATTTTTATATTTAAAACTTAATAATACAAATAAAGCATTTATAATTGTTAATTTAGTCATTTAAAATTAAGAAATGTCTAAATATGTTTTAGATACAATGTTATATAAATAAAATATATTTATATTTATATAATTATGTCTTCAATTTTGTCATTATTTAAAAATACATCAACTACATCAGATAGAAATAATACATCAAAAGACGGAAAGAGGTATAGGGAAGAGTCTTCTTCTGCGTATGATCCTTTTTTTCCTTTAAGTAAGAAGCAAACCACGCAAACAATATTCTCTAGACAACCCACACAACCTACTCAAACAAATCCCACCTATTTTAGTCAAGAATGGGTTCCTGGCACACTTTCAGGACAAGAAGATGCGATGTTTATTAATGAAATTACGAATCCTACAGATGAGTCTGAAACAAAATATGCTAATAAGTTACAAAATTATTACATTTATAAACCATTGGACCCAAACGCAAATTCTATATTAAATGCCACGTCATTTTATATTCCAAATCCTGAATTATTTAACATATTAGAAGTTTTCAAACCATTAGACCAAGGTCATGATTTTTATACAGGAGACAGAGGTGGTAAAGGTAGTTGGAGTTGCCCACCTGATGATGATAAATTTGAATACAAATTTCCTACAAATGAGTTGGATTATGTTCAATTCCAAGCAAATACTACTTTTGGTGGTGGAAGCAATATTTTTGGTTTAATTCTTATTGAACAAACAAGTTATAATTTCTTTGCAGGGAGCAGTTCATCTTCGGCTTCGGCTTCAGATTTCGAGACAGAACAAATAGTTATTAAAAAATTATTAGAACTAATTAATGAACGCGTTTCAGGTAAAAATAGTAAAGGTTATGAAGAAATAAAGGATTTTATAGAGGTAAATGGAAAAGAAATTGTATTTAAACAAACTGAAGGAGAATTTACAATAACTGATGAACTTTACAATAGACCTCCTAATAACGGAAGAATACTATTTCTTTCTCTTTATTCAAAAGGTTATAATAAGGGTCTTCATTCTTTATGGGATTTTAAAGAAAAAACACACGTTTATACAGTTTCAATAAATAAGAATGGGGAGGATTCATTTAGATTTGGAGGTTATAAATTATATGATTGTGATATCGTTATAGAAGAAAATATTATTATACTAAATGACCTGATAAATGAATATTATAATATAAAATATGCCGACAATCCTGATAGTGTTAAAAATAGTGTTAAAAAAAATAATTTAAAAAAAATGATTAATAGTGAAGAAATAGACAATTTAAAAAATGAAATTACACAGATATTAAATAAATCACCATATAATTTTGAGTTTAAATACGGTTCTTGTTTAAAAATTGTTAAGGTAGCTGAAACTAATGTTGCAGATAAAGAAATTATTGAATTTTTTATTGAACACGTGTTTAACCACTACTATTCACAACATCCTCTGAGTGTTTCTGATGTTTTCCGTCCTTTTAAAAATGAAGATTTAGGTTTCATAAATACTTATAAAGAAAATCAAGATAATGACATATCAAAATTACCTGTATCTATACCTGATGCCGCTACTACTCCTAGAACCGAAGACCTTTTACAAAGTTTAAGCATTAAAAACATAACAACCTATCCAAATAAATACTCAATTGTATCTAAAAACGTAGATGGTTCTAAACAAGGAGGACAAATTACTCCGTCTTATCATCCACCAGAATTATCTATATATATGACAATATTTGACAAAGATAATAATTTTCATGGGTTTATTTATAGAATATGTTTTTTAAAAAAGATATTTTCAAATAAAATAAACGAAGGTGCAAAGAATTCTGTTGATATGCATTTTTGTTTTTTTAATGTATCCGAATTTTTAAATGCAAACGGTGTAAATCTTACAGGACGCAATTTAGATGATATAAAAAGTATTTCTTCAACAATAACAGATTATATTTTGGATAATACTGTAATTAACAATGACGAACTTTATACAAAGATGCCTAAAGTAGAACTAAATGAAAATAAATGGCATAAAATGACTTTAATTTCTGAAGCGCCTTCAGTTGAAAGCATAAACACGTATATAAAGTCAAATCTAACCTCATCTGGTTGGTATGAAAAAATAATTGGAAGAGTTAACCGTTATGTTAACTCTTTAGCCAAAGGAGAACAACCAGACGCTATTGATAGTATTGTGACGATAGGAAAAAAAATATTTGATGATAACAGCCTTCAACAAATATATGGTGGCAACAATTATAACAATTTTTTAAAAATATTTTTGACTAGAAATAAATACATAGGCGATAATTCCAGAGCGAGCGATACATTATTTAATAATAAAGATATGATTATAAATCCAATACAATTTTCTAATGACTTAAATACATTAAGCACCGCTAAAATAGTTAATATATCATCTATGTTATCACCTAATAATTCTCCTAAGATTTTATTTTTAGCGCCTTACATGAACGCAACTGGTCAATATATAAGATCTAATTTTATTGTTAACACAGAAAACAATGATAACGCAGTGAACCAATTATTATATCAACAAAAGTCAACTACTAAACCTGGTGACGTACCATCAAAACCTAAATCAACACATAATAGAGATATTGATGAAGAACTAATTTTGGCTCCTGATTCAAAAAGAGTGAGAAAACCATCAAAGAGCGGTGGTACTAGATATCTTGTTACAAATCCTATACAACCCTATAAATCAGATAAAAAATCACTCAAATTTAAAAATATGGTTAATTTTGCCAAAGGGATTGAATATACTACTGCTCAGAAAGCACCTACTACTACTGCTATTCATCAAGTGTCTACAACTGAACCAGCGCCTACAACTGAACAAGCATCTACAACTGACCAAATTCTCCAACCAACAGCACAACCTACGTCGTTGCCTGTTATTTATTTACAAAATATACATGACTCAATAATTTATATTAAAAATACATACATAGAAAACAACAATGAAATTAATAGTTTTGTTGCAAGGTATTATTTAGACTATATCAATAAAAATATGAAACTTTATTCACAAAGTTTAAGTCTTGACGGTTTTATTAATTTAATTAATCAATCAGACAAAGATAAAAGTTTATTTATTCAACAAACATACAGCACATTTTTAAGAGAATTTGAGAACTTAAACACATTAGTATTAATGGGAAACGATATTCAAGAAGAATACGACGCAGAAAGTAAATTGCCATTTGATTTTTTGTTTGATAAATTAAATAATTTGTTTGATTTTACACAGCAACGCGTTGATATATTAAATAACAGTGTCGGTAATTTTGATACAGAAATGAGTTATTACAATAACATAATTATAACAATTTATAATTACCTTTATGGTTATTTTTGTACCGAGATACATTCACGAATTGATTACACAGGAGAAGAGTCGGAAGATGGAGGTGAAGAACATATGGATGTAGTTGATGAAGACAAATCGGTAGAGGAAACACCAACAGGCATAGAACCCAGCATGATTACATTCATAGGATTATATTATTTTTTTATTTATTTTACAATAGAATTTAATAATAAATTAAATACAAAATTTGGAAATCAAACAAATATAGTTCCTTCTTCATATTTAAATAACAATTTGATTGAAGAATGGTTTGAAACGTATATGCAAGAAAATGTAGCCAGTTTAAGTCCAGTCATTACAGCGATAAGCGTGTTAAATTACGGTAATTATATTAATTTATCTGCGATTTCTGTTAACACGACTGGTGTAGTTTCAGATAGCATTTTTAAACCTATATTAGAAGATATAAATAAAGATAGTATAATATTTAATCCAACAACTGATAGCTATAATTTAGTAATAAAATCACTTTATTTTTTGCTAGATGATGCTTTTGTAGAAGAGTATTTGAAGAATAAATATCCAAATGGTCGTATAGACGATGTAGATGGGTTTTTAGATGAATTATATAAAAACAATTTGTCTGGATTAATATTTGGTGATAAACTCAAATTTTATGAAAGTGATGTTATAAAAGACCTTGTACGTTCATACAATAAAGAAGATGAACCAAAAATGGACACTTCAACAGGCGGTCATTCTTTAAAAAATAATAAAAAATATAAAATAACAAGAACAATTAACAAAAAAACAAAAAACAATAAAAAGAAAACTATTAAGAAAAATTTGAAAAGGAGACGTTTTACGAAACGTAAATAATACATTTATATAAATTATAAATTTTATATAAATTATACATAAGTTGTTAGCATAATTAGTTAACATACTTCTTCAATATCGCAGCTGGAACAATGTTTTCTTCTTTAGCTATTTTCTCCAACTTTTTATAACATTTGTTAATAGTTACTTCACTTGTTTCACTAACATTTTTAACATCTTTTTTACTAATGTTCAATTTACATAATTGTGCTATAAAATAAACTATTCCTGCTGCTATTGATGGTGGAGTATTTTCTGGCATTACATCCATTTTTTCTATTTTCATTGAAATAAATTGACACAACTTTGTTAATTCATTATTTATATTCAATTTACTACAATATCTATCAATAAATGCTTCTGGTTTTGTTTTTCCAAAATTCGTTTTTTCCTTGTTGTCCATATCTTTTTCTAAATCATTTATAATTATTAATGCATTTTTACAACCTTTAGTTGCACTAGTAGAATCTAAATGAAATATTTGTGCAATTTCTTTGGCTGTTCTTGGAAAATTATTAATTCTACATGAAATATAAATAGAAGCAGCGACAATTCCATCACGATTTACTCCTCTAAATCTATATTCAGACTCCGAAATTTTCTTGTGATAAATTATTGCGTCATCAATAATCATTTTAGGTATCCCAGAATTCTGAGCCATTGTCGTAATAATTTGAAATTCGTCATACTGAGTTTTTTCTTTATGTGGCATAGATTGCCATTCCGCATAACGTCTTATTTTACGCATTTCATAACTCATCGGTCCTAAACATAATACCTTACAACCATAAGAAGATTCTTCTAAAAGCGGATTAATTGGCATCCCACATCTAGTTGGGTCACAATTCTGATTATCATCTGCTCCATAATATCTCCATTCAGCGCTCTGATCTATTAAATCTTTATAAATAATACCACATTTATTATTTGTACACGTTAAAAATCCTTCCTCCGAGAATGCTAAAATGGTCTCACAACGTTCACAAAACTCTCTATTGCCTGAACCATAAATACATTCTAAAGGAACCTTTGTCTTTTCTGGATTTTCAATTTCTGAATCAAATATATTCCATAATTCAGACTTATTTATATTATTATTTTTACGTTTTTGACTCTTATCTTTACTCATCATTCTATATTATCATTGATTAGATAATATATTTTTAATTCAATTTTATTTATATTTTTTCATATATATTTTTTAAAACTCTATAATATATGGGAAATAGCACATCATCTACTAAAAAAGCTGAATCTGAGTTCAATAACTTTTATGAAGTAATCGATTATATAGCAACATATTACATTTTAACAATGGACTTTAAGAGCTTAAGCAAACTTTCTGAAAAAGCATATTGTGATAAACTTGTTGTTCTTACATCAGATATCATCGAAAGATATTTTAATGACATGGAAGTTACCTTTTTGGCTCAAAAAATTAAGTCAGGAGTTGAAATTAATGATTTGAAAACTGAAAAAATCCGATTTGTTAACCAAGACAATCTACAAAGTTTAGATGTTTCAAATGATACACAAAAAAGTATTAGAAAAAAGCGTGTATGTATAGGAATTGCTAAATATTATGTCAAGATAGCGCACGTATTTGCTGCTATTGTTATGACAATTAATCCTGTTTATACATATAAAGATTCAACCGGGCAAAATGTTAAAACAACGCTTCTTGAAAAAGATAAGATTCCTAAAAATGTTAATAGAAAATTATACAAACTCAATATTTGTGATAACAGAATAAGAGCTCTTAAAAAGGGCGAAACAATAGATGACCAAACTAGTAGTATAACAATGCAACCACGTGTTTGTGATATGAATGTTAATAAAGATGGGACACAAAAGTCTTTATCTGATGAACCAGGTATTCAAGAATTGATGCGTTTATATTTAGATGATAAATACGACTATTCAAATGGCACATTTACTGGCATGTCACAAGAAACTGAAAAACAATTTAACAAAGATTTAAAATTATTTTATACAGCATTCACTGGAAATGAAGTGATGCCTGATACTATTAAAAAATTTAGTGACATTAAACTGCGTGATTATAGTAAAAACCCTAGTTGCGATTTAGCGCTTAAACAAAAATATACACTTAATAAAAAAGATGAATTATACGTGAAATATGCTGAGAATATAAAAAAAATGATTCAGACTGCGGCTGATAATCAATATAAGTTGTTAGATGTAATTAATATATTATTTACTTATGTTAATGACCCTTACACTGGAAAACGTGTAATTCGAATTAATCCAAAATTGACTGATACAACTTTACAAAAAGCGGTTGAAAAAACGAGAAAGTTAATTATTGATTTATATATTAAGTGTGAAACTGATTATGTGAATGGTGTTCAGCTTTTTGAAGCAATTGTTGAATCTAAAATTGTTGAGACAACACAAAAACAAATTGAAACTCTCAAAAAAGAAGCTTCAAAAATAATTTCTGAAACTAAAAAAACTTCTCAACCTGTAAAAGAACCTGCTGTAGTTGTTGTTGACGATAATGTCGAGACATCAGATATTATAACTGAACCAATTACAACTGAACCAATTACAACTAAACAAATTACAACTGAACCAATTACAACTGAACCAATTACAACTAAACCAATTACAACTGAACCAATTACAACTAAACCAATTACAACTGAACCAATTACAACTGAACCAACTATAACTGAACCAATTGCACCTAAACCATTTGCAAATTCTCCTATACCATATTCTACAGAACAAATTCCGACTTCAATCCAAAATAATCCACCAACATCACTTCAATAAAAATCCTTAAAATTTAGAAAATAATATTCAGATAATATATAATACATACTTGTATTCATAGTCGTAGAATTAATGTTTATCGTGCTTATATTAAGTCCTCACATTGTAGAGGTCAAACTAGCAAATGTAGAAAGCAAAATGGATGAAAAACACGCAGAGGAAGAGACGTTCTTATTACCGCAAATAAAAAAATAGACATATAAATATAAATATAAATTATCAATTATCAATTGATCTACTAAATCTTCAAGGGTGTAAATAAATGTATAAGCAAAAAATAATATAAATATTAAATCTAAATATATTTATGTTGCGTCAATTAAGTAAACATAAATATACACAAATAATACGTAAATTTTCAAATAACCATTCAGTAAAAGACAACAATACTAAGCTGTGTAAAAATTGTAGATATTATGAACCGCCTAATTTTTATGATGAGAGTTTAGAGCTCTATCCAATCGAAACAATTGCTAAGTGTAATAAATTTCGTGTTCCGGATGTAAATAATGCGCCTGCGTCGGCGTGGAATTGTAGAACCAGTCTTTTGCCATTTACTTGTGGCCCAAAAGGGTTATTTTTTGAGCCCAAGTAACAGTTCTATTTGTTGAATAATTTATCAAACCATTCTTTTATATTCATCACTAAAAATATAAATAATAAATGAAAAAACGGCAAAAAAACAATTAAAAAAAACATCCCTAATAAAAACAATAACAAATTATCAATATAATATGTCATTTTACACTATATAAAATCATATTATGCGTTTAAATGGTTTCGATATATAATTAAGTGCTTAACGCTCCAAATAACTTTCTAGCATTGGTCAATGCTTGTTTTCTTAGAGATTTCCTGGCCGCTTGAATATTACCGGTTTTTTTCAAAGTTTTCTCAGCAGCTTCAAAAGCAGTAGTCCATTTTTTACCAGTTTTTTCCCGCCAGCCAATTTTCTAGTCATTTTTCTATTTTTACGCATTTTCAAAGTTCTATTTCGTCTTGTACTCATTATATATTAGTTAAATATTTAATTGCTATTAGTTAAATATTTAATTGTTTAAGCGCGTTGAGCGGAAGCAGCACGAGAAGCGGCGGCGGCAGCAGCACGAGAAGCAGCAGCAGCACGAGCGGCAGCAGCAGAAGCAGCACGACCAGCAGCAGCACTGCGGGCAGCAGAGGCACTACGAGAAGCAGAAG
>Ga0194133_10008858_pt1 | contig 11664 bp, 10 predicted proteins | sample TA2KigOf40mmetaG_FD_155448 | JGI IMG/M metagenome (GOLD analysis project Ga0194133, IMG submission 155448) | Freshwater microbial communities from Lake Tanganyika, Tanzania - TA2015055 Kigoma Offshore 40m | ecosystem: Environmental > Aquatic > Freshwater > Lake | place: Tanzania: Lake...
GTCTTCATTTCTCGCAAGACGATTGGTGTCCTGTTCACCAATTACAGAGACACCAATAGGAAACTTCCGCGCTTGAACATCTGATGGTTTTGCAGGATACCGTCCTGTAGAGTCTGAAAATCCAGTGTTTGTATCTGCTTCTCGTAAAGGTATACCACCAAATGAACCAATTATTACAGGGTCTTGAGCCTCTTCTCCGTCTCTAAAAAATCCAAACACATGAGAACCAACAAGGAGTCCAGTGGGAGAAGTTCCGATTCCTGAAATTGCAGCACTAGTAATTGGTTGCATGGGATACGCCCACGGTAAATGACTCGTAGGCAGTTCAGACAAATCTTCTACATGAAATCCAAAAACTCGCACTCTGCACCGCCCAATGTACAGAGGATCATTAACGTCTTCAACAACTCCGTGCCACCAAACAAATCCTTCTTTTCCCAAATAACCTTTCATCACACCTCCATATGAGTTTTAGATAATTCGTACTTACACACATACGCGGTGGCAAGATTGTGTTTAATGCTAGTAATCATATATTTACCACCAATATTTTTATCATTGGGATCGTCAAACAGATGCGAATCAGACTGAATTTTTGGTATTATGATGTCAACAATATCACCAACCCTACGACGAGTATCGCCCATAACTTGAATCATTAATTTTTGTGTAAGCAAATTATTTTTATGGTATTTATTTTTTTGAAACAAGGATTCTGATTGAAAATTATCTACTATTGGATTACTTTTTGTGTGTACGGTGTGTCCTGTAGACGGCATATAAAAATAAACAGAACCTTTAGACAACACCTTGTCTACTTCAGAATCGGTTTTTCTGAAATGATTTAAACTTCCAAGTTTTTTAGTAGAATCAAAAACATCAGACTCATAAAATGTGTGCTTTCTTGTTTCTTTGCGAATCAAGTCATGTACTTCCATGAAAGAAGATATTGTTCCGTACATAATATTAGACACTGTATCAAAACGAGACATCTCTTCTAATTTTTGTATTCGATGATACCGTGCTGGTAAAATTGTAGAAAAAGATACACTCTCAATCTTTCCATCAGGAACTGCAACATTTGCAGGTGTGTATAGGTACGGAATAATGTTAGCAGACCCGTCTTCAATAATTTTTGACACGCTTTTAAAGCGATGACCGTCTATTGTTTCATAGAACAAAAACGGACTGTAATCGTTTGCTGTAGATGTGTGCGCTTTCGATGCAAGCCAAGAAATTGCCTTAAATGGTGTATATGATTTTGATATCACAAACGAGTAGTTGTCGTTAGTGTCTTCTATTTCTAACTTGTTTTTCCACACACTATCAGGAAAGTGTTTGGTGAAAATAGAATTAACCATTTTTGATGTTTGACCACGCAAAGAATAACCACAATACTCAGAGAAATTAAAATAACCACCCTCAGTTATAAGGTGAAGAACATATTTTTGACTTTTTCCATTGTCCATAATCTCGTGGGAATCAAGTTTATACACCCGAAAAACCAATTCGATTTTTTCCATTTGGGTTATTTCGGTCTTAAAAACTAACTCAACTTTCTCTTGCCCAATAATGGGCATTCTTTCGGGAAGATTTAGTGAGTCTTCAATGTGAATTTTTGCTGTGAGATACGGAGAAAATATGTCCTCGTATATCTCTATGTACTGATACAGAGCAGACAAGTTAATACTGTCGCCTGTAACAAGTGAGTGTAGGGTAAGACTTTCAATCTTGTAGTCTCCCGCTTTTAAGATTTGTGATCCGTGCTCGTTCATATCAAATTCTTAATAAGCCTTCCAATTCCTTGATTGCCTGCGACAAATATCGTGGATGTAATACCTTTATTGTTCTTTTGGAATCGTTTAACGTTATTTCGTATTTTGTGTTTGAAACAGCGTATTGATTAACTGGACTGCCAGAAATTCCCATGTAACCACCAATAAACGTTTCCCAAAAATCAACAGTTCCAGAATCAGGGACGTATCCTTTCCCCTCATCAGGGAGTGGATATACATCAGATGCCGATCCTATAAACCCTCCTAGAACAGAATAACTATTGCTCTGTTGGGTTAAGGGATCAACTGTAACAAACTCACTTGCTCCACAACTACCCACAGGTCTAGGTATTTCGAAATGATGAACAGATAAATATCCCTCATCAACTCTTTTAACATTAACGGTATGCTGAACCCCTCCTGTTTCTGTGATTGTAGCAGGGCCAACCACAACAGGTTTGTCTACAAATAAACGAGAAAATGTGGGATGATATTCCAGTACTCTAACAGAAACAGAACCCTGTGATAAAGTAGCACCTGTATCTACTGATGATTTATAGAAAAAATTATCACCTGTTGCAACATACGCAAAGTATCCACCGTACTTTTTTTGGATGTAGTCTTGAACAGACTGTTCAGAGCGATACCAGTCATAATACGGATCTATAATATCGTTAGTTAACAAAATTACCCAAGCATAAGAAGGGTCGCCGTAAACCCGATCTGCAATTTGTTCTGGTTTTTCTCCGTCTTTAATATCGTATTCCAAAAATGCGCCAGCAGAAGATTTTAGGTCACTAGAAAGACCAATTCTTCTTAGTAAATTGCGTACATAAACAAACTTCAGATCCGAACCAACCCCAAGAGGATAATTAACAAGTGGAAATTTGGTAAAATAAGACATCAGAATCCTTCTTCAACCTTGTCTCGTGTAAGCACATCCATCTCACTAAACTGTAGAGACAGAGTTATTGCTGTTGGTGAATTGTCTAAAAGAGACGAATATGTACCATTGGGTGAGTAGTCTACTGCTATACTGCTTAAAGCACAGTATCCAATTCTAGGCAAATACTCATTTTCAACAAATCCTGCCTGATTGTTTTTATCTGGATTAGTGGACAAAAAGCGAACACGGAACTCTGCTGGTACACGCAATTGGATTTGAGCTCCATCCGCTTCTCCAAATTTTGCCGGATGAGCATGGTAGCGAAATGTTTCAATAATATCACGAATCATTTCTACTTCTTCTCTGCTACGAGGATAAAATTCCCACATAAAAGAAAAGGTTCTAAATTCTTTTTGTTTAAACAATTTTGCCAAACGAGGATTAAGCACGGTTCCTGTCAAAGATTTTGCAACAGCACCCTGTCCTATACTATCAGCTGCAATGTCAACAGCTGCAAGACCAACTTGCGCTGCTGTATTCAATGGATCCGAACCTATAGCATCAGCAATTGCGCCTGCTGCTTTCATTTCAGAGTCTTCGTATGAAAAAGAGTCTTCATTGTTTATCTTTGTACAAAACGGAAGGTAGATGGAAACCATCTGATCGTACTTTGTTCCAGCTTGCAATTTTTTTGCGCCTTGTTGCACACCAACACCACCGGCAGCACCGATAATGCCACCCGCAACAGCTCCTATAGGACCACCCATTAAAGCACCAATTCCAAGTCCAAACAATCCACCAAGTACTCCTCCTCCCGTAGCAGTTGTACGATTTACTGCTCCCTGAAAACGATTTTCTAGAAGTAGTTTGTCGTTGTCATCAAACCCCATAGCACCTGCTCCATTTTCTATTTCAAATGCAATAGAGTCAACTTTTTTCTGTTGAGACTTAATAGTTTGCTCCAGTATAAATTTTGCCTCTCCAGGATTCAGATTTAGTAAATTTGCAAGGTTATCGTTTACAGATGGGTCTACAACCTTTAGAAGTGAATTATCCTTTACCATACTACGAATTTCTGCAATTCCCGTATCAGAAAGAGGAGACTTTGCCACATTTTCGTATGTAAAGTTTCCTTTGTCTATAAGACTTGATATGGTATTCATGGTTTGGAGTTTTCTCTCGTTTTCCTGTTTTGCTTTGCTTAACTCCCCCTTAGCGTCTGTCAAATCCTTGTTTTCCTGTCTCCAAAATATCTGAAACTGCATAACATGGGGTACTTCACCTGATCCGATTTCTATAGGAAATTTAAGAATAGAAGGTCGCTTGCGGTCACCACGCACCATATCAGGAGTGCTTTCCAAGGCACTCATAATTGGGTCAGCCATGGACTCTGCTCGCAATGCTCTTCCTGCACTAATTGACTTTCTGTTGGTTGCAGTGAACTGTTTACCATCAGATGTTATGACTTGTCCTTGTCTGGCTTGTTCTGGTCTTTTCAAAAAGAAGGGATTGTTATCTGTAGGCATTCAGAAATTCCTTATTTGAATGGGCGGAGTCTACATATTTATGTATGGCGTACAAAGGCATTTTTCAACCACAAAATACAAGTAAGTACATGGGAGATCCAACAAAAATTGTTTACAGGAGTATGTGGGAAAGAAAGTTTATGAAGTTTTGCGACAGCAGTTCTAGCGTGACACGTTGGGCATCAGAAGAAGTAGTAATTCCGTACATTAACCCACTAGACAAAAAAATCCACAAATACTTTGTAGACTTTTTGATCGAGGTAAAAACTAAGAAAGGCATCAACACTTGGTTGGTAGAAATCAAACCCAAAAAGCAATGCCAAGAACCCAAAAAGAAAAAGAGGGTCACCAAAGGATATATCACCGAAGTAAAAACGTGGATAACCAATAATGCCAAGTGGGAAGCAGCAAAACGGGTGTCTGATACCAAAGGATGGAAATTTAAGATTCTGACCGAAGACGATATATTCAAAAAGTCATGATTTCCATAGATTCAAAACTAGAACTACAAAAAATAATAGACGAAACTACTTCGGTTATTGGTTCTACAAATCAAACGTACATTAAATTTCTACAACTAATGAACAAAACGAATAGACTAATGATGCCAAACAGACTTATACCTGGTGTATTTGTAATTTTTAAATATCAACCAACTAACGAATATTTTCTTTCTAGTAATACGTATTATGACACCTTTCCATTGGTATTAGTTACAAAGTCTTATAAAGAGGGATTTGCTGGGATTAATATCCACTTTTTAGATTTAGAGTATAGAGAGTTCTTGTTCCAAAATCTTATAAAATACTTACCGCAAATCCGTGTAAGTGAAGACTGGAAAACTAGACTACTGGTTAGCTACGACCACTTGAATGCCAGGTCTAATTTCAGATTTTTCAAGCCGTGTTACAAAAAATATCTATGGAAAGGCATAACAAAAAGACCCATTATGGTTCCGTTTGATTTATGGGAAGACATGATGAAGTCAAACACCATGAATTTTAAAAATGCTAAACCAACAACAGTGTTCAGAAAATCAAGAAAAGCAATCACCAGAAACTTCATAAAGGGAAAATAAATGCCGTATCTACCATCAAACATTAACGAAATGTTTTACAATATTCTCTCGCAAGGAATAGCATTTAACAATCGGTACTCTGTTGCAATCAATACTCCACGAGTATTTTTCACAAACAATTCCGCAGAGACCCGACAGCTATCAATTCGTTGCGAAGCAGTAACAATTCCTGGACGATCCTTCTCCACACAACCGTTCAGATACTACGGTCCAGCACGCAATATTCCATACGAACCCATATATGCAGGAGAAATCACCCTCACATATATCCTCTCAAGAAATATGCAAGAACGACTGTTCTTTGAAAAGTGGATGCAACTTGTATGTGATCCAGAAAACTACAAATTTTCTTATTACAATGACTACACTACAGACATGGTAATATCTGTGCTTGGAAAAGACGATGTTTTACTTCATGATATACAAGTAGAAGAAGTGTATCCCAAATCAATTGGTGATATTCAATTAGGTTACGAAAAAGATAACGAGATAATGCGGCAGGATATTACACTATCATTTAGAAAATACACATCAATACAGTATCAAGCAGCAAACGAAACCTACGGAATTCCATCAGATTTAGGTGTCGATACGATACAATTCAACCCTAATAGTTTTAGAAAAAATAATTCAAGTTTAAATGCTGTTGACAACACTATAAGATCAGTATAAATAGATGATATACAATAAATAGTGATTGGTACACTCTTTATCACAAAGGAATACTATGAACAAACTGAAGTTGTCTAATACAACACTTCCACAGTACAGCATGACTTTGCCTGTTTCAAAAATGCAAGTAAAGTTTCGTCCTTTCTTGGTAAAGGAAGAAAAAGTGCTTCTGATTGCCCTGCAATCTAAAAACGTAAACGAAATCAATAACGCTATGAGTAATGTTATTTTGTCGTGTACAAACGACACTATAGACACTAAGCGACTATGTGCTGCGGATGCAGAATATGCGTTCTTACAGATTCGATCAAAATCTGTTGGAGAGGAAGCAAAACCACAAGTTGTTTGCTCCAAGTGTGGACACGCAACCTCAGTAAAAATTAAACTTGATCAGATTACCATCGCACCACAAGATAAAGAACCAGTAGATTCAAATATTAAAATTACGGATACCCTTTCAATTGTAATGAAATATCCTTCTATTCACGATATCGACTACGAAAAAAACGAGGTAGAAATTGCTTTCGAATTAGCAAAAAAATGTATAGAATCTGTAATTATTGATGGTCAAGTTTACGAACAACGAGACATTGATCCACAGGAACTGTCATCGTTTATAGACAACCTTTTACCAGAACAATTCAAAAGTATCATGGATTTTCTCCAAACAATACCAGAACTAAAGTACGAGTTTCGATACCCTTGCCCAAACTGCGGCGAATCGGTTCTAGTACAGATAAAGAGTGTATCTGATTTTTTTCAATAGCCCTGAGTCATAGTGACTTGGGGTCATACTATCAAATTGCCTTTAATCTGCTACAACATCACAAATACTCTTTAGAGGAATTAGAAAACATGATTCCTTGGGAAAGGGACATATACATAAATTTGCTTATTAATCATTTGAAAAAGGAAAAAGAGCGAGAAAGAAACAAAAAAATGCTATGACTTATACATCATGACTTTAAGGGAGTAGCATGAATCATGGCTAAACGAAAATCATACAAAAGCAGAGACAAAAAAAAGAAAAGCAAATTTAAAGGCAATAACAAAAAGCCTGCTAAAGGGGTTTCCCAACAATCAACACCAGTTGTTGTACCTGATGTAACTCCTACTTCAACGGATACACCAACTGAGACTTCTGAAGTTACAGAAGAAAAAATTACAACCCAAATAGGTTTGCTTGAAGCACTTATCAAGCAACGCCAAGATATGGGTTTTGAAACATCAGAACTTGAAAAATATGTAATTGGAATAGGTGATCAGCGTGGGGTTCGCTCTGTTGTGGAAGAATTCATAGCAGAAAACTCTAAAAAATTCAATCGAGAAGACCCTGCTGGTGCTGCTGCTTTCAAATTAATGGAAGAATCTGTTTCTTTATCAGAAGCCTCAATGAGTTCATCAAGAGAAGAAGCAAAGGCCATATACGCAAAATTAAAGTTTATACAAAATCTTGCCAAAAAGACTCAGGGTGAACAGTCAGGGATAGCAAAAAAACTAGATGAAATAATTGCTCCTGTAGAGCAACAACTAAAAAAGAGGACAACCTTTGCTGCTTTCTTAAAAGAAAAGGCACAAGACTTCAGGAAAACTCTGCCTGAAAAGATTGTAAGTAAAATTCCAGGTATAGGTGGATTACTAAGCGAATTCCTCCGCGAACGCCGCGAGCAGAAAGAAATGCTTGAAAAGTACTCTGGTGGATTGCAGGAACAAATTGCTCGCGGAGGAAAGAAGAGTGCGGGAATAAGTAGTACTCCTGCTGCATCCATTCCAAAAGAAGACTCGACTAGATCTTTGGAAGAAAAAAACATAGCAGAAGTCGGTGGTACTCCTGCTTCATCCATTCCTAGTATGTTGTCTATGGCAAAAGAAGACCGAGAAGGAGAAAAAGAGACAGGAGAGACGGGGACAGCGGCAGAAGGCAAACAAATAAAAACTTTGGGAGAAATTCACCGAGAAATAACGGGAATAAAAACCCTGTTAGAAAAGAAATTTAAAGGAGACACAAGCGACACATCAGAAACAAGTGATACATCAGAACCATCCACGAGAGAATCAGGTGCATTCAATATAGGAAGAAAACTAAGAAAACAAATTCAGAATGTTGGTGGAAAAGCACTATATGCAGCAAAAAACTTTGGTTCTAAAGCAGTTTCTACAGTTTCTAAAGCAGCATCTCCTGTTGTTACTATGGTTAAAAGTATTGGCGGAAACGCACTAGATGTAGCAAAAAACTTTGGTTCTAAAGCAGTTTCTACAGTTTCTAAAGCAGCATCTCCTGTTGTTACTATTGCTAAAGATGTTGGCGGAAAAGCACTAGATGTAGCAAAAAACTTTGGTTCTAAAGCAGTTTCTACAGTTTCTAAAGCAGCATCTCCTGTTGTTACTATTGCTAAAGGTATTGGCGGAAACGCACTAGATGTAGCAAAAAACTTTGGTTCTAAAGCAGTTTCTAAAGCAGCATCTCCTGTTGTTACTATGGCTAAAAGTATTGGCGGAAAAGCACTGAGTGCTGCCAAAAATGTTGGTGGAAAAGCACTGGGTGTGATCAAAAATATTAGTAGCAGAGTATTAAGTGATACTCCTGCTGCATCCATTCCAAAACAAGACCTAACTAGATCTTTGGCAGAAAAAAGCGTAGCAGCAGTCGGCGGTACTCCTGCTGCATCCATTCCAAAACAAGACCTAACTAGATCTTTGGCAGAAAAAAGCGTAGCAGCAGTCGGCGGTACTCCTGCTGCATCCATTCCTAGTATGTTGTCTATGACAAAAGAAGACCAAGCAGGTGAACTTAGCAAAGAAGAAAATGGAATAGAAAAAAAACAGTTAAAAAGTCTAGGACAAATTCACCGAGAAATAATGGGCATCAAAACCCTGCTAGAAAAGAAATTTAAAGAAGACACAAGCGATACATTAGAACTATCAAACAGAGAATCAGAATTAGAGTCTAAAGGAAAGTATGGTTCTTTAACCTCTGGTATCTCTGATATTAAAGGTGGAGGAGCAGGAGGAAAAGAAGGTGGTGGACTTCTCTCTAATCTTATTTCTTTAGTAACTAGCGGATCAGGCGGAGGCGGTGGATTACTATCAACAGTTATAGGTGCGGCAAAAGAAAAAGCACTAGGTGCTGCCAAAAATATTGGTGGAAAAGCACTAGGTGCTGCCAAAAATATTGGTGGAAAAGCACTAGGTGCTGCCAAAAATATTGGTGGAAAAGCACTAGGTGCTGCCAAAAATATTGGTGGAAAAGCACTGGATATGGTCAAACCGAGTGGTGGTGGTTTCTTTAGCAAAACATTAGGTGCGGTCAAAAATGTTGGTGGAAAAGCACTGGGTGCGGTCAAAAATGTTGGTGGAAAAGCACTGGATGCGGCCTCTGATACTCTAGGCAAACTAAATCCATTAAAAGCTATTGGAAGTTATGTCAAATCAAACGCAGGAAAGGTAATAAAAAGCGTTGTCTCCATACCTGGTCTTGGAGCAATAATTTCTGGTGCATTGGCAATCAATGATATCATGGGTATAAAAGCAGATCCAGAACTATCTCCCGAAGAAAAGAAAGACAAAATTGGACGTACAATTGTTGGTGCATTTGGTTCAGGATTAGGATCAGTATTAGGAGGTGCTGCTGGTACAGCCATACCAATTCCTGGTATTGGAACACTTATTGGAACGATGGGTGGGATGTGGGTTGGCGAAAAACTTGCAGGACTACTTGCAGATGCAGTTGGTGGAAAAGGCATATACGACATGATTGCATCTATTCCTGGTATTGGTTCTCTGATCAGTGTTGATGATGAGTCATCAGCTAAGAGTGAAGGTAAAACTAAACCGCCTGGTGCAGGTGCAGAGTCAGCAGGAGGAGAGGCGGGTTTTATTGGTGGTACAGAAAACAAGTCAGGATTGTCTGCTGTTAATGCTGCTGCTTCCGCAACAGGAGCGGCAATGATTCCAAATCCAAATACAAACACGGAACAAGCAACAGGAGTTGTTTCTCCAACAACGCCAAACACATCTTTAGGACAAATGTTGCAAAAGTATAACTCAGAGACTAATGCTCTAAATCAAGCAACAGAGGAAACACAAAATCAAATGGTCACGGCTAATAACAGGTCTGCTGTTGCAGGAGGCAATAAAATAAATACAACTGTGTCTTCTACTGTAAACAATTTTCACGACGATCTTCGTCAAAGAAATAATGAACCAACAATAAAGATTATGCAGCAAGCAACTTTAAGTGGCTTATGGAATTAAAAAGAAAAGGGCGCACTTTGGTGCGCCCCTTGCTAACGCCTTTAGGCGTTTCTACAAAATTGTTTTAAAACCAAAACTACTGTCTATTAATCTTCGCTAGCCAACTTCTCAAAGTAAGAAAGCGCATCCTCTGTATCGTCAGTATTGTTGACAGTTTCTTTTACAGGGCTCTTCTTTGTGGACTGAGTAGGAGACTTTTTCACAACAGTAACATCAGACTCGTCTTCGTCATCAAATGATGCCTTTTCTGCACCACCAACCACAACAGCAGAATCAGAAGTTGCACGAATGTTTCCTCCTAAAACTGCTTCAAGACGAGTCTTTAATTCATCATAAGACTTGAAAGACTTTGGATTTGTGAACTCTACAAGCGAATACTGTGTTTTCCACAACTTCTCAAGTGCAGAATCATTACCACCAAGCAAAGCAGAGGGGGCAGCGAACTCACTCTTGTCGTAGTTTGTGTACCCTTCAACTTGACGAATCTTCAACTTGAAATTAGCACCGTTCCAAAAATCAAACGGATTCAGGGGTTTTTCGTCCTGAAACTGAGGATTCATTGCTTCCTGAATCTTCTCAAAAATCTTTTTGCCGTACTTAAACAAGAACACCTTCCCATCGTTTTCTGGATGCTTGGGGTCACTAATCACAAGAATGTTAGACATATACGACAACTTCCTCTTGCGATCACGAGCAATAGCCTTGTCCTTGTCTGAACCAGTGTTCCACAACAGAGTATTCATTTCACTCACTGGATCCTTTAGACCAATAGTGGTGAGAGAATTCTCAATATACCAACCGCCTGGACCACGAAAACCGTGATGCCACACACGCGCCCACGGCAGGTCTTCGCCATCGGGAGCTGGAAGGAAACGAATCTCTGCGTAACCGTTTCCTGTCTTGTCTGTTTCAGCCTTCCATAATCGGTCGTCCTTATACGACTCTGACCGTTTTGCCATTTTGTCCATTTCGGACGCGAGTGTTTGATACGAATTCTTAGATGAACTCTTCATGTCTTTAAAACCCATAGATGTCTCCTTGTACTATTTGTACGGTGTGTGTTAAATGTGTGACAAAACTTTTGTCACAGGTATGTAGGTAAAATACCACAAAAACGGGTTGTGTCAAGTGCTAAACAGGTAATTTAGATTTTTTAGGCAAGAGATTTAGTTCCTGCCCTTCAGCCTTTATTTTTTCAATAATAGGTTTACTTAAAAATTTAGCAGCAACTTGTGGTTCAATGCCGAATCGTTCACAAACAGCAAGCACTCCATCAATATATGAAACACCGTGCTTCCGTACATGGTTTTCTACTTCTTTTGGAAATCGGATATTGTTTATGTCCATATCAGCCTTGTTTTCAGAAATATACATAGGTAGGTAATCCTATTTATAAGAATTGAGTCAGACACCCCTGCACAACACGCACAGCGGAGAACCCAATGGGAGCAACTAGCGACAACTACGAAATCG
>Ga0194133_10008860_pt1 | contig 11664 bp, 9 predicted proteins | sample TA2KigOf40mmetaG_FD_155448 | JGI IMG/M metagenome (GOLD analysis project Ga0194133, IMG submission 155448) | Freshwater microbial communities from Lake Tanganyika, Tanzania - TA2015055 Kigoma Offshore 40m | ecosystem: Environmental > Aquatic > Freshwater > Lake | place: Tanzania: Lake Tanganyika...
AAAATTGTTTTAGACCAATCTCATTTTTGATATTCACACAAACCCTGGTACAAATAAAAAACTTTGACCAAAATTGACCCCAAAAACGTCCTTTTTCACCAGACTTTACCTGAAAGTGGGCCAATCACCACCAGGAAAACAGGCTTCTCACCAGAGAATCTTATTAAGTAAAATCCAAAGTGAGTTTTATTCATTTTTTTCAGTCGGGTAACTCTACCCTCTGACTAAAGAAATCTTTCCAAAAGCCTAAGGTTTAAGTTATCTATTTTTTCTTATAAAAACTAGGTATTTATAATGAACTTTTTTTGTCTAACAGCACCATTTCCATATGGAAACTCAATTGAAAAAGTCCTTATAGTGATTATAATTACATCTTTCATCACCTATATAAAAGGAAAATCAGTAAAAGTTAACTGTTAGAACATCTGGAAATTATTTTTAATTAACAGAACAGAATCATTTATATTTTGAATTTTCCCTAATTTATCTTTTTCTCCAATTTCTCTCACATTTGGAAAGTTAAAGTGAAGTGTTTTCTAGGTCTTTTGGGAGAAATTTCGATATTTCAAAAACTTAGAGCAGAAAATTTAACCTTTTTCAAATGGAAAAAAATATGAGAGACCCCAAAATCAACATTTTCAAAGTTTTGTTTCATAAAAAAGCATTTTTATTTTATTGAAAGAAAGTAAAAACTGTTCTCAAAATAGTGATGGGTCCGTTCCAGGTCAAGAATTTTTGACTTGGGTCAGGTCAGGTCGGGTCATTTTTTTTTGCAGCTTGGGTTGGGTCAGCCACTTCTAGGTTTAGAAAATTCTCCCTTTAAAATCCCAAATTTTTCAAATTTTTCCTTCTCATCGGGTTGGGTCAAAAAATACTCTGGTCAAAGATGGGCCGACCCCTTATTTCCTGCAGGTCAAAAGTATCGGGTTAGAGCCCATCTCTATCTCAAAACCTTAACCACTGTTCAGGTAAAAATGCTTTTACTTTTAAAGATGTGTAAATCAAAGACAACATAATGGCGAGCTAATAACAGATTTTGAGGCAGAAGGGGTTGGAACAAATCAAGTAGAGGGGTATTTTTTGTACAGGGAAAAATACCTAACCCTCCCTAGCACGCATGGTGTGTGAAGGATCCCACCTATTTTTTTCACGCTACATTTTGTTACAGAAAACAGCTTACATCTCAGCTTCTAGACAAGATATCAAAAATCTGGTTGGTAAATTTGAAGCCATCCATGCCAATTTTCAGGCCTTTAGATTCACTGTCATGGCCTGAAAATGAGGTGACAGATGGGCAGACAGACAGGCCATTTTTGGCGCGAACCGTAATGAAGGCGAACCATAATGATTTTTCTATAACTTCCTCCCTTGCTTTGCTCGGGAGGGATAATCATTGTTAGGGTCAGATATGTAGGACTCTGAAGGGCTGAAAAATTTAATTAGCACTTTTGCAAATTTGAGATTCTTTTAAAGGCAAATTTTGAGGGTTCAAATTTGCGTAATTCCAAACTGCTTGTTGCGTAGCACTTTTATACAAAAATGGATGGTCTTATTTTGGTCGTGATTTTTTACGAACAAAAAATGGGTTGCTGATTGGCTTTGATTAGACTCTTTCATAATATTATTTTGTGATCAATTAAAGTGTAGAATTCTTATCTTGGAGACTTTGACACTTTTCTCTTGGCAGGAAAACTGTTGGAATAAACACTTTGTCCAATGAGATAGTTTGAATGAGTTTCTCTTTGCAGAAGTGTTTGTTTAATCTTCATCAAAATAAATGTGGTGAGTTATTCTTTTGCTGGTCCAACATAAAATATCGAAATATACTTGACTTTTCTCTATCCAAGTATTTGGATGAAGAAAAACTTCTTCTTCTCTACTTCAGAGTTAAAATAAAGTTGGACCAACTTACTTAATCGTATTAAAAATGCAAAAAGAGTAAAAAAGAACCTTCTTAATTCTTAAAGAAAATGAATGGCAAGTAATTTTTTGATTATAGTTAATGCATTGAATATCTTATTTTCTTGAAGACAAACTTACCAACATACAATATAAATCAATTATTTTATTTCTTTTGTTTTCTGTGCAACACAATGAAGCTTACCTATGAAAAAGCAGATAATTTAATCAATATTTTTCCCCAGAGAGTTTTTTTTTGGTGATGAAGATTCACTTGATGTTAAGAAAGTTTGTGTAACATTGAAAAATCATGAATCAGGATCCAAATGAAACAAATCAAATACTAACTTTGTGCTGTAAATGAGTGCATGTAGTTTTTTTAAAAAAGTTAATGAATGACATTGTTTCATCTGTTTGAGCATCTTGGCAGGAATGGCATATGACCAAACGAAAGCATGTATTGCGAATACCTCCCAGATGTAAAACGTACGTTGTTTCTATCATCAATCTATTACACATCTGACTTATCAATTACAATGTGATCGTTTCCGCAGGTAAAAGTGTGCAAAGAATTGAAAGAAATATAGGAACCTATTTGGGGCGTGGAAAGGGAATCACAAAACGTGTTCATACATAAATAGGGCACTATGGGCAGAGTAGATATAGTGATGAACAATTTTCTCCGCAGAGAGTTTTTTGGTGATGAAGATTCACTTCATGTCAAGAGAGTTTGAATAATTTGAAAAATCTCAAATCAGCATTGCAATTTTTTTTGTAATTGTACAACTTCAGGCTCCATCGAGCACGTTAACACACAATAACGTTAATATAATCTTTGCAATGAAATACTAGCCTTGTGTTGTAAACGAGCCAAAAGGTTTTAAGAAAGTCAGTGAATGAAATTGTTTCATATGGTTGAGTAAGACCGTATGTTATAAGCGTAATGTGAGCATCTTCGTAGGGGGCTGAACAAAAGCATGTATTGGGAACAACTCCCAGAAGAAAAAAAACGATGTTGTTTCTTTTCATTATCTATTTCATATCTGACTTATCAATTGCAATGCGGTTGTTTCCACAGGTAAAAGCGTGCAAAAAATTAAATGAAATACAGCAATCTATTCAGGGCATGGAAAGGGAATCACAAAACGTGTTCATATATGAAACCGAGTAAGGTTCTTTGGGTTTGTCTTTTTTTAACTCCAATTAAGTACCTTAATAATTATTTGTTAGGTATCCCATGAAAATTTTCTTCATATTATGGCAAACTGATGCCTGCATGAGAATCAGTTTATTGCTTCTATAGCCCATTTAGTGTCAACTTGGGGTCAAAGGTTGACTTGAAGGAACAGGGGCTTGAATATATGACTCTCCAATACTCACCCAGATGCCATGAATGACTATTAGCAATTTTTTTTGAACTTTTGTAGTAAAAAGGTATGACAAATTCTTTTCATATTTTACATTGAAGGTCTAAGCTCTCAACTTTTCTCATGAAATGAATCAGAAAAGTAGCTTTTTCATATAAAAAGTAACTTTTTCTCTCTTTAATTTAAATTTGTTTTTTGAGTGTGTCTTTTCAAGCATCAATCCAAAGATGATGAGCATGTTATTTCTCAACCAGCTTTAAAGTTCATTCAATCTCACAGGATCTTTTCCACAAGGAAGAACATTTCTAGTTTTTGCAAAAACTATCCACCCTGTGCAATTTATTGTAACAAAACTGTGAATGGAATTTAATAGAACAGAACAGTTTGCTTTTATTAAACAGAATTGGTGTTTGAAATGGTTGGTACTTTGCAATCCACATCAAATGTAGAATGTAAATGGATGTTTTTTCTGTTCTATGATAATAATACAGGATGCTCTGCTTTTGCCTTAAAAGAATCTCTTCACATAAACAGCAAAAAAAATGGTATAAATTATCATCATAAACAATAAGGTGCTAATGTACGCCGTGTCAAGAAATGCACCTTCACAAGTATGATCCCTCAAAATTTCCCCATAAATGAAGCACAATTTCAAATGAGAGCCAATGTTATTTTTCAGTCCATCAGGGTACCAAAATACTGACCCTGCCAATACTTGCCACACAATATATGCTGCACCCCATTCTAGCTTGGGAATACAAGAACTCGTCGAACTCATTAGAACAAGTTAGTTAGCTAAGGTAAGGTTAGGCTAGGCTAGGTTTGGTTAAGTTGGGGTTCTGTTTGGTTCGGTTAGGTTAGGTTAGGATTGTTTGGCAAGTTCATAGTTTGACGAGTTCGTTCATTCAATGAGTTTGTCCGTCGACATGTTTTGACGAGTTTTGATTCAGCGAGTTCAGATTTGACAACTTCTCATATTATCTTCTAGCTCAACATCCTCTGTTGTCTGTTTTAGGTTGTTTTTTGATTTACTCATCCATCATATAAGATAAAAAAAGACTTTCATACTTATTATTATGTGTTTCAACTTCACAGGAAGGGCTCAATAAATATAAAGTTAAGTAAGAGTACCTTTCATATGGAAGATTCCACATCTTTTATATTATCTCTTTACATTTTTTTTTCTTAAAACCTTGAAGTGTATTCTTCATTTTAAAAGTGTTTCAATCATGAAAATTTCTTCATCTATATGCTGAAAACTTCCTTTAGATCTAACTTATTTGATTTGATGACGTCGAGCAGCTTTCTTCTTCATGTTTACCAACTTTATCTTTTACAAACTTCTCAACAAATATCTTGACAAAAAAAGCAAGTCAGAGAAGAAAATTAAAATTCTAGGAAGATGGTTTTTTTTGTGTGTCATCAACAAATTTTCCCTAACAAAAGATTTGGAGATTTCCTTATCATGTTTGCATCTAAAATTATCTATTATATTTTGGGCCTTTTTTGTTATAGTGTTTCCTTGAGTGTGAGAAAATACCTTCTGGAAGATATTTTCAAAATAGGTCTGCAATTTTTGTTAAATGAACCTGGGATGAGAAGGAAAAAACCCTTTGGATATCTAGAAAGATACAATTTTGATGTTTTGTAAACATGAACTCCTGGCCACTAACAAAGTAATTCCTCAGATCTTTTGATGGAAAATTCTATTGATTAAAAGAAAATCTGTTCACTTTGGATTTTTAAGTGAAAACTTGGGAGAGTAAAAAGGGTGGGTTTTGAAGTTCAACCCTTGTAGGCCATTCTATAATTATCTTTCACTGCAGATTGAGAAAAACATTTTAAGTAAGAACAATGATTCATGGTGTTGAATGTGTATCAACACTTAGGATGTCTTTAATTTACATGATATATGAACAGTAAATTGTACATTCATTTTCTTCAGGATGATCTTACTACACACCATACTAGTGATGGGTTCAGGTAAAAAAAATTTGACTTGGGCCGGATAAATTTTTTGTTCCTCGGGTCTGGTCAACCATCTTTGGTTTGGGTTTGGAAAATTTCCCCTAAAAATCTCAAAATTTTAATTATTTTCCGGGTCAAAAAATCTCTTAGGGTTGGGTCAAAGGCGGGTCGGCTTCTTATTTACTGCAGATCAAAAGTATGCTCGGGTCAGGGCCCATCTCTACACCATACATTGAACACTTAACATGTACCCAAGGGCTTACATGATTTTGGAGGATTTTATTGATGGATCGACAGCTTATAGTCGGTTCTAGGAACAAATTCTTCTAATACCCAAGTATTAGACTTTGCAACAATTCCTTACAGTTTTTTTGTGTTGCAGGTACCTGAACTATACCTGGTTAAATTTTAGGAATATTATTTACTTATTGATTTTGTGTTTTTTGTTCATCTGATCTTCACAACCATCAATCATGACTGTGGTATACATCATGTAAGATGATTATTTTAAGACAAATCCTGGGGTCAAAATTTTCCCTGATTGGGGATCAAACTCCAGTCTTCTGGTCCGCAGCCAGTTGTCATAGCCATGAGCTACAACGCCCCGTGAGCTCACATTTATACATGATCTGCCAATTGTCATACCCAGTAGGCCACATGTAGAAATGCACAGATATAATGACAGCAAATTAAATGTTTAACAAATTACATGCATAATTTCATCTAATCAAACTGCTTCTTTTTAAGATTTTTTTTGATGATTTAGTATCAATGTAACATTCTCTTAGGTATTATTTTCATGGAAAATATAAAAAAATGGGGGAAATTCAGCTGCTCTTGAATTGACATCAAATCAGGTTTTATGTATTGAGTGAATCCCTTTATGTTGGATTTGCTATGGCCCTTTAGTTATAGGCAAGGGATTTGTATTTTGCAAGAAGCTTCATTCATCTTGCAATGAATTTTTACAACATTATATACTTTAAAAGTTGAGAATGAATTACAAGTAAAAGTTAAAGAATGAATTTTTATCCCTCCCGAGCGAAGCGAAGGAGGAATTTAGAAATTTGTATGGCGTTTGCAGGAAACGGCGTGACATCACATGTGAGTCCATCTGTCACCTCATCTTCCGCATACACCTTTGATCCTAGAAGGCTGAAATTTGGCAGGAATAACGCTCGTAGCGTGATGGGTCAAAAGTTACCAACCATGTTAATCAGGGTTAAGAGGGGGAAAGGGTTGCTCGGGAGGGTTTGGCATTTTTCCCCGCACAAAAAATGACCGTCTACTTAATTGTTTTTTTCTGCTGATTATGTTGATGTTTACTTTAATGTTAAGTGGCCCAGGCGGGAGCTAAACTCAGGCTGCTGTGGTGATGTTCGGGGAGGGAGAGATGGGTATTAGTATTCTTACACTGATTGAGTATGAAGTTGTTAATTTTCTTGATATATGGGCCAGGCTAACAGTGTTGGGGATTGAGCCCACAACCTTAGGGGTCGCCTTGGCCGAGTGGTCATAGCATCAGGCTGTGAATCTGAGGGTCTAGCATTTGAACCCCAGCGGCTTCAGGCAACCTTTGACCCCGAGTTGTCAAAAAATAACAAGTGATTCCCAGCCAAAAACAGTGTGCCTTTAATGAAAGAAAATTTGCAATGCGCACTTTAAAAGATTAAAAAAATCTTAGATCCCAGTTCTTTTCTGCAAGCAGCTTCATCTTACAATTATTTTGGTAACATTCTACTTTAAAAAAATAGATTTTCATTGTGGTGGTTATCAGATAATTTTTTTTGATACTGATAATGAAGATGGAGATTGACTCAAGCAGGAGTCAAACTCTAGTCACAATTGTGAAAGCCTGGTCTTCCACTAACCTCTCAGCAGTTGTGACTAATGCCTTGAATCATGTTATCAAGATGCAAACCCAATTAATATAAAAATACCTAAATATTATGTATAGGTTTGTAAAACCAGTCTTGACTGATATCTCCTGTTTTATATTTGTTGAATAGATTCCATTTCCAGTTTGTAAAAGAGTAAACAAAAAGGGTGAAATGGTGAGACCTTAAAAGGGACTACATGCCTTGTTTAAACATTTGAAGATTACAATAGAATGGAAATGCATTGGGGACACGTTCAGGGAAAGTCTCCCTCCTTTTTTTAAAACTTCAGCATTTTAAAATATTTATCTCAAGCCTGATTTTGTGTCACAGACAAAAGTTAGAAGTTTACTGAAATCTGTTGAACAACAAGAAGTATCATCTCTAGCCAGTATTCTTTGAATTTAAAGTCACATTTTGTAGGTTAAGAAAATCAAAGCCTATTATTATTTTTATGAAACACAACCAGGGCCAAGACCTTTGTGATATGTTCAAGTTTTTTTGGCTCATCTATTCCAGGGCAAGAAGGGTTACAAAAGTCCAAAACAGGCTAATAATATATATTCTTATGCATGATCAGCACCTTTTTATGATCCCATGTTGATTCATCTAATGATCTTTCGTAAAACGTACGTTTCGCCTATGATGGTTTTCCTAATGTCTGTTTGTCTAACGGACGGTTCGCCTGCAGTGACTGTTCACATAATGTCAGTTTGCCTAATGACGGTTTGCCTAACAATTTATTGCTAACCTTACCTAACCTAACCAATGCTTGTTTCCCCTTCCTAACCCTGGGACATGTTTCCCCTCCCTAACCCTGCGGGGCATGTTTCCCCCTCCCTAACCCTGTGGGACATGTTTCCCCTCCCTAACCCTGTGGGCCATGTTTCCCCCTTCCTTACCTTATGGAACATGTTAGGGTAATGCCAACATTCGGCGTCTTTGTTATTAGGCGATCTGACATAGTAGGTGAACCGTTGTAGGCAAAATGATATTAGATGAATCAACATTTTACCCCTTTTTTTCCTCACTTCAATGTATTATTACCCTGGCTGAGGATTGATATGTTATTCAAGTTGAAAAACTGTGGCATTGACTGGGATTGGACCAGCAACCCTCTATCCCACTGTTCTGAATCAGCCAGAGTAACCCCTTATTTTTTGGGCTAAGGGCCCCTCATCAGTATGTTACTATTTCAGCCAGGATTGATGGTTGTAATGTTAGATTGATTAGAATTTCAACCAGAAAATTCATAAAAATGGTTGGATTAACTCATTAATATAATGAGTGGTAGTTTGGATAATATTAAATGTAGAGAGAGTTTTCATCCTAGCATAATTAATCATATCAATTGTTGATTGATTGTGAGCTTTTTTGTGAAGGAGCTAATTATTCAAACACCAAGTGGTAGTTTGGATAATATTAAATGTAGAGAGAGTTTTCATCCTAGCATAATTAATCATATCAATTGTTGATTGATTGTGAGCTTTTTTGTGAAGGAGCTAATTATTCAAACACCAAATGGTAATGGCTTTTCAACAATTCCCATTAGCGTGTCTGATGCTTCGGCATCGGAATGGAGGAGAGAAAAGAGCGGAAACAGGAGTAGATGTGAACTTTGAGCTAAAATCCCTGTGAAGACCTTCCCAGTCAATAAAAGAATCAATACTGAACTGGTTACTGATGGGAAAGAGAAGCTTATCTCCATTCACTATCTTTCTGCATAAGAATAGGTGGGAGCGTCAGATCATATCAGACCAACCTGGGTTGGTGGGGAGGTCTGTGCAAAATTTGGTGGAGATTGGTCCGGCAGTTCGGGCGTGAAAGAGGTACATAGGTAGGTACATAGGTAGGTACATAGGTAGGTACATAGGTACAAACAGTCTGTTTTATATATTTAGATGAATTTGTACTTGCATTTTATTCTTTGGCTTTATCTTACAATTTCTAGCAATAAATACAAAAAAACATCCTTTTTAATTTTTTTATTGCATATTAAAATCCTCCACTCATTAGATAAATACTTGTAAAATCTAAACTTAGTTATGAATTCTTTGTTCCATTAGATTATTTTTTTACATCAAAAAGATATATGATAACCACTTTTTTCAAAGCTTATCAGTTGATACTTTTCATCAAAAAATCCCAAAAAATTTAAATGAAGTATCTAGAGAGTGTCTTTTAATTCGGAGAAAAAATTTCATCAAGTTTTTTTAATGAAAGGCTTGATCACATTTTGATCTTTAGAGCATCCTTCTTTTCAAAGTTTTAATTTTGCCCACAGAGGCTGATGTTTCCATCTGGAGGTGAGAGAAAAATTCATGGTTTGTACCTACATGTAGAAGATTAAGCAGCAATAAATTATACTTGGAAAAGCTTGAAACTTTTGAATTTTGTTAAACAAATTTACAATCTGAAACCATTAGGTAGGATCTGTGCAAATTTGAGTTAACTCTCTCCCAGGGGTCCGATCAATTTCCTTCACCCGGCCATTGTGTATATAAAGCTCACGTTTCCTATCAATTAACGGTTCAGTACTGATTCTTTTCTTGATTGGGAAGGTCATTATTGGGTTTTTGCTCATCTCTAAACAAACTCCACACCGCGCTCGTTAATAATTGACCTTTACAAACTCTTATTGAAAACCAGCTTTATAATTAATGGAAAGAAAAAATCTCATCTCCCACATCTGTAGTTTCTAAAGATCAATTTTTTATGAACACTTTGAAAATGCAAAAGAAAAACAAAGACAGGGAGATCTTTTTTTCATTGTTTGGTTTGTTTAAAATATTGTTTGTTTATAAAGAAAAATAAAGGAACTTTCTCTACACTCCTACTTTTTGTCCCTAAAAGGAGCTCTTCTTCCTTTATAAAAATTTTCAAATGAAAAAACATCTCAATATTTATTTATTCAATAAAAATCTTCATGAGCAATGCTATTTTTTGCTTTTTGTTTGTTATTTATGGTTTCAAGCCAAAATTTTGTCTTGGAACCTTGGGTTTGACCCCTGTCCAGGGTAAAACTACAGAAAAAAAGAACTGACAACAAAAAAGTGAGCTAGACTGGCAAGAGAGGCTATAAAAATAACAAAAAATGTATCAATCTATGTCCCATCATTATTATTATTAAACAAAGTTTGAGCCTCCAAGGTGGCAACCACAGGGTCAATTTAACATGGGCTTAGCCCTTAGCAGGTGTCTTTTGAACAGGCCAGTAAACAGACAAGAAAGCAACTTCTTATTGTGAAAGTGAAAGCTTAAAGCTGGAGCCAAAGATCTTGCTGACAACACCATCACATCAGATTTAATGGAATAGAGGCTATAAGCCATCATACCATATTGACTTTTCACAGAGAATATATGTTTATAAGGGTAAGCAAAAATGAGAAAAATTAAATCAATATTGATTGATTGACAGCTTTTTGTTAAGGAAGTGATTATTCTAACACCTAGTGGTGTTGACTTTACAACAATTCCTGTCACTGAAAGCTGTGTTTCGCAGTCACTTGATTGTATTTCTTTTGATAATTAAGAGTAAAAGATTAAGAGAAAATTAATTTTTAATCAAGTTTCTGCACAACAATCATTCCTGACTCAGATAATCATCTACTGGAAATGATTCATTAAGGAAAATCCAAGGGTCAAAGATATGGCCTAGACCGGGGATTGAACCCCAGTCTTCCAGTTCTCAGTCAGATGCTCTTGCCATTAGGCCACAGCGACCCCTAAGAGGTCAAATTTCATTTCTAGAAAACAACTTTTTGAGTTGGAATTAAGGCCAAAAAAGACTAATATGTTCAAAGAATAGGTTTAATTCTATAGGAATTTTAGGTAAAGACAAATTCAGAATTCTGTTAGTTCATTTGGTAATATGTTCAATTAAATATTTATTGATCATGGAGTGATGAGTTCCATGAAGGATCATTTTATACTTTATTTTTTGTGCCAATTATTTCTCATTCTTTAAAGGGCAACTCAATTACTTGTGACCACCTGCAATGTGGCTTTTATCTTTCTTTTCAAGAATTTCATTACCTTAAAGATTGAGACAACTCAAATTTATTCTGTAAACCCACTTCATTTCAGAAAATGGGAAACAAATGCTGGAAAATAAGGTCCAAAAATGTAGGTTATTTATTTCACTGCAGCCTCTCTTGACTTAAATATCTGTAATAAAATGTCAAGTTTATTTGAGGGAGAAAATCTGAGAGAAAAAGTGAGAATTACAAAGAGAGCAAAAAATGGACATTGAAAATTATTTTCATGAATTGAACAAACACCAAAAAAAAAGTTTTTTGTGATATGCAAATTTAAAAAGTTTTTAAATGTATGTGAGAAAATTTATAAAAAACCACATCTTTTGTTTAAAATTATGGATAAAACTTATTGTTTATAGCAGTAAAGCCATATCATACATTTCAGAGTCACTTTAAGGTATTTTTCTAAAAAGACAACAGAGAATATCGAGTCAGTTGAGGTGTACATGCTCAGAATAAGTTCCTTTCATGTAACAATCACATGTGTTTTTTGATTGACCATTGAATCGCCTTATG
>Ga0194133_10008861_pt1 | contig 11662 bp, 17 predicted proteins | sample TA2KigOf40mmetaG_FD_155448 | JGI IMG/M metagenome (GOLD analysis project Ga0194133, IMG submission 155448) | Freshwater microbial communities from Lake Tanganyika, Tanzania - TA2015055 Kigoma Offshore 40m | ecosystem: Environmental > Aquatic > Freshwater > Lake | place: Tanzania: Lake...
CTTTAGCAGTTTTGGACGGCAATCAGTCAGCAACCACCCTTTCCTCGGTTGTTACAGGAGGGGAACACATTGTAGCCCATAGCGTTGTCTCCCTTGGATCAAACGCCATCGCCAATATCACTTCGGCAGTTAGCGGGAGTGTTGTTTCAATTAGTAATTTCCCAGCCTCTACCACTGTCACAGGGCAAGTTGAATTAGGGCCGACCTCACTTAATGCCCTCGAATCCATCACGGTCACGATGGGGCAAGTCACGGTCACGGGCGGACTAACAGATGCACAACTGCGGGCAAGTGCGGTAACTGCATCTATCTCCAACTTCCCTGCCACCCAGACCATAGCGGGGACGGTGACGGCGAATTTATTTGGCGAGCAAGTTGGAGGCGGCCCCAATGAACCGACTAAATTGCAGTGCGATTCTAACGGATTTTTAATAACTAGCCTTCATAGAAGCGGGGGTGACGCAGTAAATTACGACCCTGTTGCTGGCAATGTTTCAGTTAATGTTAAAAATGTATCCTCCGTCACCATCGGCTCGATTCCCGCAATTAGCGGGACGGTAACGGCGAATGTGGTTGGAGAAAGTAGTGGTGTAGATGACCCAATCCAAACAAACGGTTCTGGCGCAGTTAAGGCAAGTCTTGCCCAAGACTCTATAACTCAAATATGCGATGACGACGGGAATGCTTTCGGTGTAGCAAATCCGCTCCCCATCTCCGGCACGGTAACAGTCGGCAACTCCGTCACCATTGGCTCGTTGCCCGAAATCAGCGGCACGGTGACGGCAAATCTAAACGACCCAACGGGTTTGGTAATTTCTAATCAAATTGCTGATGCCTTATTTGGAGGCGATCAACTGACGAATGCTCTTAATTTACAATTAGATCTTCAAAATAATGTCCCCATCAGCGGGACGGTGACAGTCGGCTCCTCCGTCACTATCGGCTCTTTGCCTGCGATCACCGGCACGGTGACGGTTGGCGCGATGCCCAACGGCACGCTGACCACCCGGTTCGGAACACCCACCACCGCTTCGTCAGTGTTTGCGACCAGTGCCGTCACTAACGCATCCCGCAAATATCTGCTGATCCAAAATGTGACCACGCAGTCGAATGTGATCACCGTGGGCATAGGGTTCACCCCCACCACCACCCAAGGCATCCAACTGACGGCAGGGGCGGGGATTACCTTTGAATCGTCCTACATTCCAACGGGGCAAATTTACATTTTGTCGAGCGTGACGGCCAGTAATTTTACGATTCTGGAGGCGTAGGGTATGCCCTTCTTCGGCCCGCCCCCGCAATTCGTCGGAGCGACTTCTAGTTTAGGTGGAGTGTTGGGTCTTGTTCCGACTCCATTAGCGGGAGAGCAAAATAACTTATTGGCTGGAGATGGAACATTTTTTCCAAATTGGTTTGGCGGCAATATTCCATCAGATAGATATATCGGCCCATTCCAGGCCACAGGATCGGCGGAATATACTGTTAGTTTATATAACTATTATACTTCAATGGCCGTTTACTATCTTCCAAATTCAAGATCAATTACTGAATCTAAAATTCAAGTTATTACCGGAATGACAAATACAAATTCCCCGCAAATTCAATATGGAGCCTATAATCTTATTGTTAGCAGCAATGTCATAAGGATTGGTGCAAGAATAGCTAATAGTTATGTCACTGGAATCGACGCTACAACAACAGGCGTAAAAACCACAACTCACAGCCCGTCTTGGACTGCGCCAAGGGGATTATTCTGTATTTTGTTAAAATCTAAAAGCTCAACATTAAATAACTCTGGAACACTTCGCTCATTTGCAAATAATGGCAGAGAGACATACTTAGCCGCACAATTTCTTGGTGGATTCAATGATTCATCACCAACAACCCAATTTTCTATGCCGCAATTCCCATTTCCAGAGTATTTTGGAAACAATGTAGATCTAAAATCAGATTACTCTACGACAAACATATACTATGAACCCACCTTTTCTGCATTTACACAACCAGCAGTAATGATAAAATAATATGCCAAGAATAGAATACTATCAAAACTCAATTCTTGTCATGTCTGAGGACAGCAGGACAAGGCAAGACGTGTTGGATGAAAGATTGCCAATTCTGAAATCGCAATGTTCTGATGCAATCAAAAATGCTGGCCTCGATACCGCCACCCAACAAAACGCTGCCCTTGGCATCTATCCGCCGGAGCGTTGCGAGGCCATCAAGTCCTACATCGCCGTCTGCCGAAACGAATACCTGCGTTGCAAGGCTCTGATCCTCGCCGCCACTTCCAACAATGAGGCCGATGCGGTGCAGTTTGTCAGCCCATCGCTGCCTGCCAATTTGTGAGCGCTCAATACACCTTGGAGGATTTCTGGGCCGCTATCAAATGGCTTTGCGACGAGGGCTTTTGTGAGATGACCTATGATCCCAAAACAGGCGAGGAGATGATTCGCATCGCCCCCGGGGCCGAGGATTGCGAAGTATGAGCGAGTCGGAAATCCTCAACGAGGTAAGGCTATCCGTCGCCCGGATTGAAACTCGCCAAGTACATATTTTAGAAGTGCTAACAGACCATAAGGCAAAAATGGATCGGATTGAGTCGGAAGCCCACGGCCTAAAGGGAAAGGTCTGGCTCATCTCCACGGTGGTGTTTGCGGTTTTTGCGGCGGCTTGGGAGATTGTGAAGAACAGGCTTCTTGGACACCCCTAAAGTAAGTTTGACATAAAGGAGAAACTACAATGCCTGCAACTACTATTGGAACCCTCGGGCTGGTGTTTGGAACTTCTGATGAAGGGATTGGACTTGTTCAGAGTTTTACCGAAACCCGCAATGCTGAAAAAATTGAAGTTAAAAATGAGAATGGAGATGTGGAAGCTATTGCCTATGCCAACCCAACAACCGCCTATTCCTTGAGCGTGGCGGTTACGGGAAACTACAAAAGGATTCCTGGCACGGCATTAGATGCATTGGCAAACGCCGCAACCTTTACCTCCACTAAGGTGATTATTGATTCCGTAACCGTGAACAAGTCCAATGATGCCTTTGTGACGGTGGACATTTCCGCCACAGGATACCCAAACCTAGCCTAATCTAAAGGGACTCCCCTATTTTGAAATCCTAAAAATATGCAAGGCTCATCTTTTTGGGGAACCACCAACATCAAGGTTGCCGCCACAGTTGCGGCTTTTGGAGCCAAACTACGAATAGAAAATCCCGTCACAAGGATGGTAAGGGAGGACAACTCCCAGCAAGTTACCTTCTGGTTCGTGGCTGATGGGGCAGGAGCAAGGGAAAAAAAAGAAATGGAATCAAATTGGGCTGATATGACCTTCGATTCAGAACACCCTATTCGATATGTTAGAGCCGCACTGGAAAACAGGGAAACGCTTCTAGGGTTGGTTAAAAGAGCCGAACCAATCCAAATAATCCGAATGGGCGAGCAGACATTGATCGTCCCATTAAACGCCCCTAGCGAGCGAAAAAAGGCCATCCTAAAGGCAATATGAACGAAATCCTAGATAGTGAACTAAATTCAGCATTTATCACCCCGGAAAAAGCCTTTTGCGGCGAACCCCTTGCCCCCTATACCGAAGGGAGCCGCTTGCTTTTAATGCAGGCCAAGACCGATGAGGATGTTCCCATTTTCTTTGTTTGGGCTTTTGTTTATCTTCATATTCAGTTGGCAAAGAACAAGAAAGAGGCAATCCGTCTTGCATGGAACAGGGAGCTATTTAGGGAAAAAGTTTTGGATTGGGCAGACACAAAGACCCCGAAGGAAAGGGATGAGGCAACCTCCCTTGTCGGGTTGATTCTTGAAGAGGCATCCAGGGGGATTGTTGAGCCAATCAAAACGGGACTGCCCTTGGGAAACGCCTAACGCCAGCGGGAATTGCCTCAACGGTTTTCACGCTGGCCGAAAAGACGGGCTGGGGCATCGAATATATCATGTGGGAAATTCCCATCTCCATCATTAACCAAGCCAACCATGTCTTTATGTGGGGAGCCGGAGTAAATGTTAGAAGGGCGGGAAGAATCAAAGCCGATAAAGTTCAAGAACTTGCAAGGCTAATGGGAGTGGATTCTTAACAATCCAAGGAAATTTGTGGCGACATCGGGAGTACAGACAAATATTGATGCGGTTAAAAACGCCATAAAATTGTATGGGCTTGTTGTAAAAAAAGATGCGGATATTGCCATTAAAAAGAAGATGGGCGACATAGCTTTTCAAGCCGCCGCAAACACCTATTATGGAGAAAAAGAAAAATTAAGGGCAGAAATCTCCGGGCTTCCAATTACAAAAGACGGTGGACGAAAGAGATATGGCAATACTCAATATGTAGGCCAATACAAACTAATAAACTGGGAACGAAAACAAAAAGGACTTTTGCCCCTTGGTAATAGCCGGACTAGGGGAACAGGAATATTTACAAAAAGAATAAAAAGAGATGAAGATGGAGAAATAACATCTATTTCATACGCAGAAAGAAAGAGAAAAAATACTGTAAGGGCTGGGGGGCCGATGCTTCGCGCAAATCCGTTTATGGATGGCAAATACAAATCCTTTATTCAATCCAGAATTCGCTCAATAAAATTTATTCGAGCCGCGTGGGGGGTAGCCGCTCAATTCTTCGGCAAGTCATTTACCCGTGGAGATTTCGGCCCAAATGCCCTAGCAAGATTTTCTGGCCTTCAATATGGAGGCGCAGAAATTAAGCCCATCGGGGATAGTATTACGGAATATTCAATGTTCAATGGGGCTGGCAGATTCGACACAAGAAGGAAAAAGGTCGGGCAACAAAACGCCCCAGAAAGATCATCGGCAGATCAAGAGAGGGCGGCTAAAATCATTGAGGACGGGCTAAACAAGGGAATCCAAGCCGTGATTGCCGATATTACCCAATATTTTGAGGGCAGGGCAAGAAGGCTTCAACAAGCAATCCGCGTTCTTAACAAGACAAAATAACTATGCCTCTTCCAGTCATCTTTAAGTTTCTATCCGACACGGGAGGACTTCGTTTTGGCGAAGTCACCGAGGGGCTGGATGACATAAAAATATCATCGCAAAGGGCAAGTTCGGCAGTAAGAAACTTTGCGTCCATTGTTAGATCAGGTCAAGAACCCGTCACCGCCCTTGCTGATTCCGTATCAAATCTAACGAAGGCTTTTGGCCTTGGAGTGGGGGCCACCGTTGCCGTGGTTGCCGTGGTTGAGGTTATCAAATCCTTCATTTCTGAAAGCCAAAAGCTAAACACTGTTGCCGAGCAGATTAACGGAACTCTCAAAACCTTCCAAGACACCGCAGGGAGTTTGGATTTTGGAGGTGCAATTACCCAAGTAAAATCCCTTACAAAAGCACTGGATGAGGCTAGGGGCAAAATTGGAGAAAGAACCGACATTCTTGGGAAAGTCGGCAAAACCATAGCAGACACTTTCTTTGGAGGTTCAAGGGAGAGGGCAGAGGCAGGCTTGGCAAATCTAAAAGCCGCCCAAGGGCAAGCCAGGTTCTCCGCAAGCATAGCACTAGATAAAAGAATTGAGGCGATGGAGGCCGCAAAGATATCAAAATTTGAGGCACAAAGGCTTGCCATTTTTGAAAAATACAGGGACGAGCGCAGAAAGGCTCAAGAAATTGGCCTGCTGGAATCTGACTTGCGGAAATTAGATATTTTGGAATTAGAAGAACTTCGCAAGATTGAAATGGCCGATCTTGAGGAAAGGGGCAAAATCCTTGAGGAGCAAATCAACAAGGAAAAGCAGGCAACAGAACGAATCAACGAAATGCGTCTTCGAGATGAGGAGCGCATCAATAATCTTCGCAAGCAAGGAACCGCAGAACTTTTAAAAGGGGTTGAGGACATAAATAGGCGCAGGCTTTCCGGGGCAAGCCCTCTCCTTGACCGAATCTCGCAAGCCGCAGAAACTCTTGGCCTAAAGGCAATCCCAAGAGCGATTGAAACTGGCAGAGCCAGATTTAGACGCACCGAGGCCGAGGCGGTTTTGCAACAGGCGGGAATCGGTGAAAGGGATATTTTTGGCGGTGGTAGGCTTTCCATTTCCGCAAGGGAAAACCTTGGCTCATTACTGCAGTCTGAATCAGAGACAAAAAGAAAAGATGATGAAAGATTATTTGAATCAGTTTATGGGATTCAACAAGCCGTGATGGAACTTAAAAATACCATTGAGGATAAACTAGGCGTTCCAATTCTTCGGAGTGCCGCAGGAACTTAATTTTATGGGCGCAATTCTATTGGGATCATTGGCAAGCGGGGGCAAGGTTCTCCGCAAATCGCAACGCTCAACCGAGGTGGATGGGCTGGTTACGCTTGTTGAAACCTACACAATTCGCACTCAAGACATTGCAACAATCGAGCCAGACAGAAATACAACCCATTTTTCTTTTTCATCTGCTTCTGTAAAATATCCCAGAATGCTTGTTGAAACAACGAGGATTGACCCGCTTGATGGGGGGCTTTCCCAGCTTATTGTGACTTATGTTGGTCTGGATTATGCAAGTGGCCTGCCTCCTGCTTTTATCACAACCGTAGGCCAACCAGGGGTCGGGGTCTTCGGGGCAGATGCGGCAGTTGTTGTGAAGTATATCACCCAAGATTCTTTATTCGACACATTGAAAGGTGGAAACATAACCCTAAATTTAGGTTCCACCAATCTCACCTTGCCGACAAAAAGGCTTCTCCCAGCATCAATCAATAGCACCTCCATGCCTCCAAATCCAAGGCCAAGGGAATATCGCAGAAGTAAAAATATTTCAGAGTTGCAGACCGAGGCATTAGCACGGTTTAATTCATATTTGAAAGCAAATCCGCTTGGGCCGGGAGGAATTGCACAACCACCCATCGTTACTTATGCGCCTGACAATGAATGGATTTATGCTGGTTATGTTCAAAGCTCAATCAGTTTTCAGAGAAGGGGGTTGTTTAATCAGATTGAAGAGCAATTTACAGAATACTTTAGGGGAACAGATATTTTCTATCAGAGCGATGGAGCAATCAATTTCAACAGGGTTAATTCTTTTTCTGATATAAATTTTACTTTTTAGGTTATGCCTGAAAATCCTTCTCCTCCAAGACTCCCCGGACAGACTCAGCCCCTTCGCCCCATTCGGCCAACCCCAGAGGGCGTTGGAATTTCTGCTGAATACATCAACTCCATCATTGAAAGAATTGAAGATTTGGTTTTGATTGCCCAATCTCAAAAGCCAATCGCAGGGAATAATGTTACGGTAAATTTCACCGCCCAAGGCGCAGTCATTAACGCAATTACAGAATGATTCGATCAAGGCTTCCCAAGGTCGCCAGCGGGACAAGGCTTACAACCAATCTTGTTAATGGCATCATCAATCGAACAGAATACGCCGCCGATCTTTTAAGGCAGTATAAACTTGTTGCCGGGGCAGAAATGTATGTTGAGCCTCATTATGATGGGACTAGAATAAGTTATTTCTACCCAGTTGGAGGTGGGGCAACGCCAAGTAATTCTCCTGTTGTAACTTCAGGCGCTGGAAATATGTATATTGGAATTGCAGGATCAACTGGCGGGGAAATATCAATTCTACAATTTAGTTCTTTTATTGTAAACGGGGCTACTGCATCTCTTGATAATCCTCTTGGAACTGCAACTAATCTGGGCGGGGGAAATTACAGGCTTGTAAATAATGAATTTAGTCAAGTCGGGGCAGTATGGAAAACAAGCCCCATAAGGGCGTCTTCTTTTTCAGCTTTTTTTGCTTACTCAATAGGAGGAGGATCGATTTTCGGAGGAGCAGACGGAATAACTTTAATATTTTCATCAACAAAATTTTTAACTGGAACTGGCGGTGGAAATGGATATCAAGGCGGCCCAAGCACAAGCGTTGCGATAGAGATAGACATTTTTCAAAATTCATTTGACCCAAATAATTCTCATATTGCAATTTTATCGGCAGGAAATATTTCAACACATTTAGCCATAAACAGCCCCACGGTTAGACCATCTGGATTTTTAGCGTGCAAGTATTCTCAAGGGATTTTAAATGTTTTGCATAACGGAACTACAATTATTTCGCACCCAATAAACATACCGGGAATTATTGGTTCAAATTGACACAAAATAACCCCTATGGGCGCAACGCTAGACCTTTACATTGACACCTCCTCTGGAAATCTTGTAGAAGGAGGAAGTGTTGTTGGCGGTTCCTTGCCAACGCTTACCAGAAACGATTCCTACACCCTGCGGCTTCGGCTTCTTGAAAAGCAAGCCAACGGATCATTTGATGACATTGATTTTGGAACTTCAAGCCTAAAGGCTGGTATCGGGACAATCGAACAAGAGCCTTCTGCCGGGGCGTTCAAGCTTTCCATCAATGGGGTTACTTCCACAGCCATTCCCTACAATGCAACAGCAGTTTGTGTTTTTAATGCCGTTTCGGACAATGTAAGCACAGTTTCAATTTACGGCTCAGAATCTTTTGGCTCGTATCTTCTAACCGCCTCACAGCCAAATACGGCAATGTCTTTTGGGTCAGATGCCTTCACACTTTTCCCAACCAGCTCTGTTCTTATTGGAACCCGAAGAAATCCAACTGCCGATGTCGAGGCACAGCAAACCGTAAAGCTTGTAAGAAATCCCATTATTTATACTGATAGTTTTATTGCCTCCCCAACAGCAGGGGAAATTGGGCTGGCCGAAATACAGGCAGGATCATCTACAAAAAACGAAACCTACGAATTAACCGTTGGGCCGAGAGTGCGAGGTGGGTCTTTTGCCTTGGTTTTTGGCACAAACACGACAACCGCAATTCCTCTTTTTTCATCGGCGGTTTCAGTTCAGACGGCAATCAGCCAAGGAATCACGACCGTCACATCAAATTGCTCTGTCCAAGAAAATGGCAAGCAAGGGTATATTATTACTTTTACTGGCAGGCTTGGCCTTACTAATGTAACAACAGTTTTGCAATTAGATTCTAGCGGAGTTCAGTTTATCCCCTTCCGCCAAACAACTCTAACCATCAACACTGCCGAGGTTGCTGATGCCTTTGCCGCAACTTCTGATGACACAATCACGCCAACACTTGAAATTGAGCTAACCCAAGACGGAACTCCTAAAACAATTTTTCAAGGAGGGGTTACAATTCGCAAGGACTTAATCACGGCAGGCTCAACGGTTCCTGGCAATCAGGCAGAGTATTATACAAAAACAGAGGCCGATGCGATTTTTCTTTCTGCCGCAACTGGAGGAATTAATATTGTTGGAAAGGCGTTGCTCGACTCAACTTCAGTCACAGCCCTCCACTATAACAACCGCACTCTAAATGACTATCTTGGAAGCAACGCAGTAAGCTGGGCGGACGGCGTTCAAATTACCGCAAACAAGCTTGGTTTCTATAATACCGCAGTCACCATTCAGCCAGCCTCCACAAATGTTGTTTCTGCGTTGATAAATGTTGGGCTTATTGCCTCAACCGTGACCCTTGGAAATGTTGTTTCTCAGTCTTCTGTAAATGTGGATGGCATAGGACAGGCTCTGTATTCTGGTGGGGCGCAAAGCATAAATTGGGCAGGGCGAACCTTGAGGAACGCAAGCGGAACCACCGTTGCGTTTTGGGGAAGTACCGCACTTTCTATCGGCCTTTCCGGCTCGCCATCCAATCTTGTATTTACGGATTCGGGGGCGTTTAATTCAATTTCTTTTGGGGAAAACAGTGGGTCAAAGATCGGGACATCGCCACTTCAGAAGATTGGTTTTTGGAATGCAACACCAGTAACCCAGCCCCATCAACCCAATGTCGTTACAGCCCTTCGCTTGTGCGGCGTTGTGTCTGGCGGCCCAAGTGTAAGCACTTATGGTGTTTTTCCCCTTTCCCCAAGAACCCTAACCACAACTGCATCCATCAATTTTGGAAGTTTTGGGGCGCACGATACAATCTATTCAAATGTTACCGTCACAGGCGCGGCGGTGAACGATGTTGTTTTGCTTGGCCTACCTAGCGTGGTTTGCCAAGGACTTGTTTATTTTGGGAATGTAATTGCCACAAATACTGTCTGCGTTGGAGCTTCCAATACTGATAATGGCAATATTGATTCAACTGCACAAACCTTTAGAATCACGGTCATCGGCTATTGACATTAAATAAAGGATATGGAAAACCTACTCTCCCTAGTTGCCTCGGTTGATTTGTTTGCTTGGCTTGGCGCAATCACTGCTCTCCTTGGGGCGGTTATTGCCGTTGCCCAGCTTATCCCCGGTGATGAGCCAGAGAACACCCTGCAAAAGATTGTGGATTTCCTCGCTAAGTTTAGTCGCAAATGATCGAGGGAGTCCTTGCAGTTGCAGGGGCGTTGTTGGGTGCTTGGGTATGGTGGTTGCGAAACAGAGCCAAGACCCGCTTGCAGAAGATGGATGAAGAAATAGAAGAGAAAAATGAAAAACGCAAAAAAGCTATTGACGGCTGGGTGCGTGGCGTGGATCGGAATGCTTGGTGGGTTGATCGTTAGCGGTTGCGCCACTACCACCCAAGAAATCACATACGCTTACCCCACCCCCCACGACATCCTTCAACTGATGGAGGACTGGGATCAAGCCGAAAAGGAAACCAAGATTTTCAACAATCGCCTACGGGAACAATACGCAAAGGCACTTGTAGAGCTTTCCAACGCCATAGCAGAGGGGGAAAGGTGGAGGGCTAGGGCTGAAAACAAATGACCTTAAAACAGGCTTTAGAGCGTAGCGAAGGCCATATAAAGAAGCTTGAAAAGAACTTCGCCAAGTCGGTGACGAAGTGGTTCCACGACTGCTGGGCTAAGAAGTTGTATGTCCTAATTTACTGCTCGGCCAGGACGCAAGAGGAGCAAGAGGAATTATACAAGAAGGGGAGGTCTTTGCCGGGGCCGAAGGTAACGAACGCCAGAGGCTATCCTCCCCAGAGCCTTCACATCGACCAAGGCGAAGGTGCAAGGGCGATTGACTTTGTTCCGCTAGGGCAGGGGGGAACTGGAAGCTTTTCCGCAAGCTGGGATGATTCTGAAGCTTATGCCATCGCTCACAAGATCGCAAAAAGCGTGGGAGGCTTACGGCGTTTGGATTGGGAGGAACCTCACCTTGAAGATGCAAGCGTGAAAGGCTGGCGGGAGCTTGTTCTCCACAAGGTCGAACCCGAAGTGAAAAAAGAAAAGAAAAGTATTTTCAAAAAGCGTCCTTGGTCTAGTCGTTAAAAAGAATGACAACGAACAAGGTTGTGGATGGGAAAACCAAGCAACTTGAATTTGAATTTACCGATGCCCACCGCTACCACTTGGAACAAATAAAACTCGCCACTTGCGACTTGCTTGACCGCAAATATAAGGCCGGAGTCCAAGCCTACAAAGGAACAAAGCTTTGGACGATGCCTGCCGCCAGGATGGTGGAGAACGCAATCGAGGAGACGATTGACCAAGTGACCTACCTCCTTTCGCTCCGCCAACAAATGAGAATCATAATGGAGTTGGCCTATGAAGGCAAAAATGACGAGTCGGTTTGCGCCACAACTAGCCGGGATAATTGTAGGGCAATTTGGTACACCATTACAGGCCACGACAAATGACCAAGTGGAAAAAGTTTTTGGCGGTGTCTTGTTCGCACGGCCACTTGGCTGATGCGAAGGCAACGAAGGCCGCGCTTGAGCTA
>Ga0194133_10008864_pt1 | contig 11657 bp, 6 predicted proteins | sample TA2KigOf40mmetaG_FD_155448 | JGI IMG/M metagenome (GOLD analysis project Ga0194133, IMG submission 155448) | Freshwater microbial communities from Lake Tanganyika, Tanzania - TA2015055 Kigoma Offshore 40m | ecosystem: Environmental > Aquatic > Freshwater > Lake | place: Tanzania: Lake Tanganyika...
GATCTTTATTACTAACGCTCCTGAGGCATACTTGCTCCACATTTAAGGGGTCGCTCTATGGCAAGTTTTGTCAATGTACAGTTTGCTCTTTCTTTGCTTGAAGTCCTTGATTTCCACTCTGAAATGTGAATATAGCTAGTACTTGTGTTAAATAATGCAGTACTTTCAAACATTGATTAGGATACCAGGTCTGTAATTCTAGTTGTTTTGCAATTAAGAATTCAAATTATATTATTGTATAACAAATTTCATCCAGCCCAACCATTTTTCTTGTTCTATTAAAACCCAAAATCATGTTATTTTTTTCACTATATCTATTCCTACCCAAGTGCTTAAATTGAGTCAAATTCTTTCATTCCTGTCGATCTTTTCTCAAAGCCATAAGTTCCATTTCTTAAGCAGTCCCACAATTTCTTGAAATTTTTTCAAGCACCACTTATCTGTTGTAAGGGTTCAATTTGACAAATCTGAATAACCAGCAAGGAAATAAATGGGCTTGGAGGAGGAACTTAAAGTGAAGAATTCGGTCACAATAACTATCACAATTGGAATTTTCCAGCACCATAAAAACCCTGCAATGTGTTGAGATTTATTTTGATCCCTATCTTTTATGTAGATAGAATGTTGCTTTTGGCCATACTTCAAACAAATCCCACATTAATGGAATCATGGCTGAGTGTGTGCTTTATACTTTCTATAAAACTCAGGTCGAAAAAGATACACAAAATAGAAAAACCTACTTTTTGTGAGCACAATTTTTACCTTTGATTTTTATTCATCATTTTACCATAAACATCTAAGAGATTTATGAAGATTTTAAAACTGACAAAATGAGTTCAAATTTTACATGATGAATGGTTGCTTTCTGCTTTGCTCAATTGTGAAAATGTAAAAGTTGGTCTCCCTTCGGAAGTGGCTTTAAGTTTACATTTTTTCATTTCTGCTTGCGTAAATGCAAAAAAATTCTACTCCAAAAACTGCTAATTATAAAATTTGCAGTTTCTGTCTTCTGGATTTCAAAAAATTTGTTCTTAAAATGAATGAATTAATATGATTAAGGCTAGAATTTTTCACAGTCTCTAAAGATTTTAGATTTTGAGCTGAACGACAAATATCCCCGATATGGCTGATGGCTTGATTGTTTTTTTTTCTTGCAGATGAAATCACATCATATGATGACTATTCCCACGAGAATAGCTTTCAAAAAGGACTCGACTTATCTCCACTTCAAAAGCCTTTCTCGAAAAAGATGAACTCCACAGCTGGACGTGGCAAGATTGGAAAAGATGGGTATAAATTTAGCTCCGATCCTTATCGGAAAAAAAACATTTTTTATTCAGAGTTCTTTCTGATGGATACATTATTTCTTAAATTTGGTATCATCAATCAAGCCTCTCGAATGAGGAAATTCAAAACATCGTTGCCACTCGAGACGACATGCCTCCGTCGGGAATGTTTTTGTCGCAGGATCAGTGGATGATCGATGAAATCAAAGAGCCAAGCCCACCTTTTTCCACTCTAAAGCCAAATGAGGAAGAAAAAAATGGTAGCGTTTACTTTTTTCACAATATCAGATCAGATTCAAAAAGTTTCTGCTTTTCTTCTGAACTGAATAAAATATTTTTATTGGTAGATGAAAAGCCACATGTTCAGACGAATTCCATCGGTTTTGATACCCTTTTGTCCTCCATGAAGGCATTTAACAACAGTCTCCAAACCAAAAGTGGAAACATATGGACCGAAATGTCAAAGAAAGGAAATACAAAAAAGCAGGAGAGCAATGGTAAAACTGTCACACATTTTAAAGGTTATTTGTTCTCAGAAAGGGACGTTTATATAAAATCTTACTCCTATTGAATTTCATGAAATAATTCAAAATCAACTCAATATACTTTCCTAACTTCAACTGCAAAATCTAAATTTTTCTCTGATAATTAATATTAATTAATGGCTTGAAAAAAAAATTTTCATGCCCAGAAAACATATATTTTTACAAGATGATGTTTGTCTTTCCCATATATAAGATAATTTTTCTGAGTGATTTCCTACCAAAGGTAGATTTTAGCCATTACCTTTAGAAATTCACCCAAGCATGAAATAATTGATGAACACAACAGGAAAGTATAATGTTTCTTAAATTACATTTCCACAGGTAACACAGTCAAAAGATCTTCATTGACCGAATTCAATCTGAATGGAAAGCAATCATCCATCCTTATGCAACCAACTCAAAATATAGAACCCCTTTCAGTCGTTTCTGCACCCAACTTGCAACAGTTGCAACGGCAGATCATTCAGCTAAACGAAAAGATACAGAGATTACCTCAAGGATCTGTTGTAGATACATCGTTTAAACCTTCCCCGTTGCTCTCAGCTACCTCAGGGTCAGGCCTGGATTTGTTTAGCACAACTCAAAATACAAATAATGTCAACTTACCGTCTGCTGCAAGTCAAAATTTACTTCAACAACAGCTAACAAAACAGCAGCTTTTGATTCTTAAGCTTCATCAACAACAGGAGCAACAAAATCGACAATTTCAACAGGCAAGAAATTCTCAACTTAAAAATTGAAAAAAAGCTACAAAAGATGTTTTCTTTGCTTATATTGTGTTAAAAAGAAAGCTGATCCTTGAGCATCTTGTTAATTTCAACAAATAAAAACCATTTTATATTCGAGCATAAAAACTAATTTATTATGCAGCAAAAAGTGTTGACAGTCAATGTTAAAAAAATAAATGTCCAGTTTTTGAAGCAATTTAATTATGGACATTTTTTTTGCTTATTTTTACATTTATTTGTAAAATTAAAAGGGGAAAAAGTTTTTTTTGAAAACATTTTTTTGAATATTGCAAAGACAACTGGACCATAACTTGATTCAAAGCAAATTTAATAACTGATTTTGAAAGCCTTTTTCAAAGAACAAACATTATTATTTTTTAGTCAGTTGGAATTAATGCTCAATTACAAGGCTCGTCATCACCTATGACTTCATTTCCTAACAATAATAGATTTTTGGATCAACAAAGGTGGGCTGGAAGAAGAAAAGATGAGGATTTAGAGACACATCCAGGTGAAAGATTCTTTTTCTTTTTAATATGAACACACATCGTAAGCATCAAAGACTTTTTTTTGATGTTTGAAACATATTTCCATGATTAAAAAAGTTTGGTGTTATAAATTAGGCTCCCCCAAAGCAATTTGCTCAAAGTTTTATCTCCTCAAGCGATTCATTGCTCTCTTCCTACCAACAAATCTTATTTAACATCAGATGACAGCTAAAAAATCTCTCTTTTTGATCTTTAAAGATTACAATATGAAGATTTTCAATTACTCTAGTTTGTTTTTATAGGAAGTTTTGAGTCAAAAAATGATGATGATGACGATTTTGCTTTGTTGGAAAAAAGGTTCAAATTGTTTGGAAGCTAATCAAGCTAAATTTTCTAACCAAAAAATATCAATTTCAGCTCTGCGTTGGATGATAGGTTTGAGGTTATCGGAGATAAGTGTTACATAATAGTGAGTGGAATACCTCATCAAGTAGGAGAGGCTATTGCATGTCCTGGTAAGGAGATTTCTTCAATTAAAGGTTTTTCTTGCACAAATAAGATTATGAGACTGACTTCAGATTCTTTTACATATGATGTGTCATCAATTTTTTCCTCACAGATAATTCACTTTTGTTTGATGAGTCCTTTACAACATCTTCTGAGATGGTATGATAAAATAGATATTTTCAGCTTGGAGAAAATGCCATTTTACTATAACCTCTTTTTTATTTCAGGTTACGATAAAAACGTTTCCAACGCAAGAACCATTATTACAACCAGGAGCTACAGGACCCTTAAATAAAACTTTGACACCTTCACCGCCCCCTATTAATCCTAATCCTCCAAAAACTGTTTCTGGTCAAAAATTGCCACACCTAAAAACTCCCTTAGCACCCCATTCTGAATCCAACAAGGGGCAAAAATCAAAGTTAGATGGAATTTGGGACGGATTATCCCATTTGGCCAAAACTATTGGTTTATCAAATTAAAGAAATCGGTTGGATTACTGAAGACGCAGGGAACAAACAATTTACTCTTCGAGGTAACTGTCACAAAAAAACTATGGAATATTTGAATTTGCTTTGTTTTACACATGTGAAGTATAAGAAAAATTTCAATTTTTATGTAAAAATATCATCACCCATATCCGATTAAAATTCAAACTGTACAATTATATTATTTTGGCTGAAAATAAAAAAGAATTTTACGTCCCGAAAAATATTTATATTAATAATTACAATAAAAGCTGTGAGTGTGAAGTTCTGGTTTTTAAACATGAATTATAAATATTGGTGTAGACATGGGTCTTTTTTCGGAGCATTTTTGTTGCGAACTCTATCAAAATGTTTAAAGTAAAACTCTTCAAATTTGGAGATTAGGTCAGGTCAGTCAATTTTTAGTGGCTCGGGTCAGGTCGGGTCAGCCATTTATGGTTTGGGTTAGAATTTGGAAAATTTTCCCAAAAAATGTCAAATTTTTTCCCTTCGGATCAAAAAAAAATTGCTTCGGGTCGGGCCGGAAAGTACCCGGGTCAAAGCCGCGTCAGCCTCTTATTTACTGCGGGTCAAAAGAAAGCCGGGTCGGGTAGGGTCAGGGCCCATCTTTATACAGGGCATAGCTTTGAACCCTGGCTTTCTCTTTTCAAATGATTTCTTTGTCAAGATTGATTGCTGTGCTGATCACAGAATTACCTTTCATTATTTTTGTCATAATCATCAGATGCAGAAGAAATTATTAACAAGTCTCCACAGAAACAGGAATTGTACTAAAGTAAAGTACTAAGATGATACTAAAATCAGTTTCAATTCAAAAGCTTTTACAAGTAATAAAAAAAGTCTGTATTGGGCTTCATATTCACATCCTTAGTCAATCTGTGTGAAAACTATATAGAAGAGATGATTTACACAATTTCCATAAGTTAACTAAACATATGGAAAACTTCGGAAGCTTGAAGGCTTTTTTTTGAATTGAATGGTTGCTTTGTGTTAAGTTACCTTGACAGCTTATTGATTGACAGCTTATAGTTGGTTGAGGATCTGATTCTTCTAATACCGACGTATTAGACTTTACAACAATTCCCTACACTATTATTGTGTCTTGCAGTCACCTGAACTAACCCTGGTTAAATTTTGGGAATGGTATTTTTTCTGATGTAATTATTTTATCTTTTTAATAATCAAATCATGTTTTTTTGTTCATGTGATCTGCACAACCATCAATCCTGACTGTGGTCACCATCATGTTAGATGATTATTCAAAGACAAACCCTGGGGTCAAAGATTTGCCCCGACTGGGGATTTAACCCCAGCCTCCCAGTCGACAGTCAGATACCATAACCATTAGGCCATGGTGACCCCTTATGACAGAAGAATATTCCTTTATCTTTGAGTGAAGTCAACTTTGGTTGTTTTCTGCCTGCAACTAGAAATCATGTGGGGATCTGAATGCCCATGCCAGGGTCTCCAGTTCATAGTCATTAATACTATTTTTAGAAAAATTGATGTCATTTTTATATAGCCCCTCATATTCATAACCCAATTAACCTTGACTTTACATTTCACTTTTAATGATACCAGGCAGAAACTTGCAAAGTTTTAAAAAGAGGAAGGTACCGAGGATGTGACATCGTTGATTTCAAATGAATCTTGTTGAAGACTATTTGCTCTTATACCACACATGTCTCATAAAACAGACGGTTGGCTGGCTGTCTTCAGACTTCCATAGCTTTCTAATCCTTGAGAAGAAAACTCCTTTGACCATGCAAAAACTTTATTTTTTGGACGTTCACAAAAAGCTTAAAAATTCCATACAGTCAAAATTTGAACATTAATTTTGAATTGTTATTTTGACGATTTTTTTTTTTGGTAATTGAAATTACATCATTTGAAAGGGGTAAAAATTCAATTTGCTGCTAAGTTGGTAACAGCAATAATCTTCATCAACATGCTTTGTGTAATGTTAATTTATCTTTTGAACAGATTTTAGTAAATTAAAAAAAAACAAATATAAAAGAGTACACAGAGACACAGAATAACATGCTATTAGGTTTCTTCGCTTAAAGGCGTAACAACGACGGTTCAAATTAACACTTAATTATCTTTTGTTGACCGAATACTTAAATGGTTGCATGTATGTACATGAAATTTTTAAAAATATATTATCATGCATGGATCTGTGGAGATGTTTCAGTTATTTTTCTGATTACTTCAGTGTGGACAATAAAGCACCATGGTAAGTTTAGCACATGGTTACATTAGTTTCACTGTTGGGGCAATTTTATTTTGGCAAGATTTGGAGGCTTTTTTTTAAATAAATCCTTACTTCATTTCCTGATCGGGCATATTAAATGCAAATTATTTTTGGGCAGTATATTGATTTGCTTGTACCTCTTTCAACATGCAACTTTTTTTTGTCGAACTGGAATAGTTCCAGCTGTAGTGAAAACGCTTCAGCTTGACTACAACCGAATAATGCAAATACAAAAATTCAATTCATCTTCTTTTTTCTACAATGTAGTTTCCTTTTTGCTTCCTGTAGAATCACTTCTAGCATCCGATAGCCTGAAACAGATATAAAAAGAGCTAAATGAAGTGATCTGTCACAAAACTTTTTTCTGTGACATTTTGTTGCGGATATATTACTCTATTTCTTTGATAATTCAATTATAAAAGTAAAAAAGCAGAGTTTTTTTGTTTAGGGCTATCGATAGAGATAAAACTTTAGGTTGAAGAGATCATCACTAAATGTTGACTTCTATCCAGAGAGCAACATCCTGAGATGTAAGTTCGTTTTTGACGATGACTGCCAGGTTAAATGAGAATGAATATTTCAAAAGCTTCCAAGGAATTCATCTAACAAAAACCAAATTCAATTTCACTCGTATGGAAGAAGGATTTTTCTACCATCTAAAATTTTTTTGATTGATAACGAAAATCAGGAAGTGAAGATCTATTTAGTTAAACCTCTAATCAGATAAGCTTATAATCTCAACGATATTTTTCTTGCATCTTTAAAGTCATTAAGTTGACTAGGAAAGATAATGCACCTTTAAATTTTTTTAAATCAGTTAGTTCATCGGATTTCCATAAGGATTAATGCTAAATCTGCCAGAGTCCTCTCCATTAGTCATAATATAAAGTAGCATTTTTCATCTGTTGCAAGGACTTGAGTTGAGGCTCGAAAGATTCGAAAGCTCAAGAAAACCCCATTAAAAGATTTTGCGTTTGGAAAAGAATTCATTTGGAATTTTTTTACAGATGTCATCACAGTTTTACGACCTTTTTTAAACCCATAATGAAAATTTAAATGCAAGGAAAGAAATTCGTTGGCATTAATTATTCAAGCCATCTGTGAATTGGAAACATTCTTGCTGAAAAACAATTAAAAAGTTCTTCATGAAATCACTTTTTGATTATAGTGTTATTTATGTAAAACTCAGATAGAAAGGTAATTCGACGATGGAGATTCCAAGAGTGGCCAAAAATGACCTTAAAGTTTAAAATATACTGATTGATAATTAAGATCTAGAGCTGAGATTTGAGGTTCCAATCCTGGAAATGCTAACAATATTTCACCCCAAATGTCTTGATGTAAAGAACATCAGTCATCTCTATTCTTTAGAATAATAGGTTGCCTTTACCTCTATAAATGAGAAATTCCCATTCTAATATTGGAATATTTAACAGTGAGATGGAAGATTGATAGATATTTTTGTAGAAAAATCTGCCAACAATTAAACTGAATCTAACCAGACTTTGTAAGCAACCATCTAGTTGAATCAATCACTAAAGAAAAATGGTGAAACTTCACTTCGAGCATCTAAATAACTTGAAACACACAGAGATACTTTAAAAATAGACTCAGAATATCAAACAAAATTAGGATTGAGTTTCAAATGCTAAATCCTTCTTACCCACTAAAGGCTGGATTTCAAGAAGCTTAGAGTGTAAATGATTAAGTGTGGATGGAAAGGAAATGACCTAATCAAAATAATACTTGTAAAGGAAAAAGGAAGGCTAAATGCAAGATAGGAACTTTATCGAGATTTTTTGACACTTTTGAAAATTTTCAATATTTTATTTTTTTTAGATGGACTCCATTAAGAAAATTGAAATGAAATACTGCTTTGCTAATAAAATGTAGTAGGATCATTTGGTAAATCAACAACTGAGTGAGGAAAACCAGAGAAGAAGCTTTCCTACGATCCATTACACTCATATGTAAGGATGTGAAGAAAGAAACTTTTCATCTTTCTTCTAACAAAACTTTTTTCATGTTAAAAGATACAAAACAACTCTTTGCATTTGAGCTTGTGGCAAACTTTCTGTTTAAGAAAAAAAATTCAAACAAAACAATGGCATAATCCGGATTTCAAGAAGTCGCTAACACACCATTGTTTCATTTCAATGTAAATTCATTGACGTCTGGATAAAATATCGTGTTTCAAAGAAATTCTCAATCGTTTCAAGCAAAAAAGACATGTCAATATGAGGCTTAATTTTGGAAAGTGGGAAAAAATAACTTTTTTGAAAGACAAAATCTGAAAAAAGTTTCTGCATTGCCAAGCAAATTTGTTCAACAACTATTTCACGAAAAAGGGTCGATCTATTCAAACTTACTCAAAAAAAAACTTCCCATGAATGAATTTTATTTGCTTTTTTTAGATTTTTTTTTTCGTTTAACAAATCATCGCCAGCTGAAAAAGTTTGAACTGAAGCAAGCCATTTACTGGAGGATTTCAGTTTTCCGGTCGATAAACTGCGTTGATTAAAAGGATTAAATATGCTAGATAGGCTCTCTTATATCTGGTGAGAAGAACTTCAGATCTTATTTTTTTAGAAAAGATTTTTCATCATAATGCATAGTAAAAATGAAATTTCCCTCTCAAGAAAAAAGAATCTCGATGATGTTTACAAACAAGGGTAGAAAAAGCTTCAAAAATAAAATAAAAGCGACTCTTGAATTTGAATTTTTTCCTTTGCTTTAAGGCAGCAGTTTTCCTCAATTTAGATTCCTGAATAAATAACTTTGTGTTCATCACTTTCATCGCTTCAATTAAAGGCGAACGTGTGCTTTCTTCCGGCTCGAGAATCTACCCTTCCATTCAGTGCATAATCCAGATTTGAAAATCAGGAACATGCAAAGAATTTTTTTGTGCAAATCATATGAAATAGCTTTTTCTGACGTTCTTGAAATTTACATCCGGATTCATACATAATATTTATCTTGATGATTCGTTAAGTCATCAGTCTTCTTTTTGTAAAAGCGACTTACTTACATGTAGGTTTTGTTGATTGCCCCAAGTCCACCTTGTATTCCATCAATATGCCTTCCACCTCCATTGATTGGGGGTGGAGGGAGGGGTGGCATGTCTCTGCCAACATTGATGTTAAGATCCTGAGATTGTTGGCGAGTCCCACTGCTGGTGCTGCTGCGGAAGTTACAGCATAGCTGAAAATATAAATCTTTAAATTGGCTGTTTTCAAATGATACTATGTCGTTTCGCCCAATGCAAGTTCGCCTAATGCAAGTTCGCCTAATGTACAAGTTCGCCCAAAGCAGATTCGCCTTATATTGCTAACCTAAACTAACCAGACCCAACCAACCCCCCCTAACCCAACCCTGCGGGGCTATGAATTACATTACGAACTACGAACGAGTTCGTAGTAAAAATGCATTAAAATGAACATGATGAAGTGGGGGTATTGGGATATGCATTGGGCGAACTTGTACATTAGGCTACCATGATTGGGCGAACTTGCATTGGGCGAAAGATCGTAGACCCTTTCCAAATTGCATTGAAAAAAAGCAGTTTAGAAGATGAAAGGTTTCGTATAGGTCTGCAGATTTTTTTTTGAGATTGTAAATATATTTGACTAATTTTAATTATCAGAAGATCAAAAAGAGGAAAAGTTTTAATCAATTACCAGGTCAACTGTTGCTTTACGGAGTCCTTTGTGAAGAACCTAAAAGAGGAAAAATGAGTCGTAAGGCGTTATTTTACTATTCTTTTCAGCATTACTTGGTTCTAGAAATTAATGGTTGGGTCATTGTTCCAAGTAATGGAAGGAAATGTGACACTTTTACAAGATATGAAAAACTGCAAGAGTCAACAAAAATATTTCGGCTATTTGTCGACAGATAGCAAGCCTAGAGTGACTTCATTTTTAACCAAAGATAAAGCAGAAAGGATTTTTTCACTTTGTAAAACCATCATAATTGTTGGCAACAAATCTTGCCAGAGAAAAATTAATTGAGTTGAAAGAAGCAGAAAGTTATCTCCAATTGTGTATATATATGCTTACCAAGAAGAGGGTTGGGTTGACGAAGGCGTGAACAAATGCCACATGCAGTGTTACTTCATGAGAAGTGGACGGAGTTTCTGTCTTATAATCACCGTAACTAAACAAGGTCACCAAGAATAAAGGACCCCAGAAAATCTAGATTGAAAATGTAATCATTCGGTGAGGAAATCAGTTGAAAACTTCTTACTTTTACCAGGTATGCAATTGTGATGACAGCAAACATTTTTACTCTGGAAAGCAAAAAAAAACCAAAAGTTTTATCCAAACTAATATAAATTATGGCAATTGAAGTGCTTTCATCTTTACCTAGCTAATCCTTCTCGTTCCATTTTTGCTATATATGTTTTGATTCGTTGTGAGTCTGAGGGTCCATGGTGATTTTGGTTAGAATTGTCATAATCTTGAAACATTAAATTTGAAAAGTAAACTAATTTATTAGATGAACAAAATATGAAGTAAACTCACTGGGCAAAGGCAAATCTCCGGAGACACCGGGCCTTGGAACTCCATTTGGAGATAATTCATCTGGGCTCTTTAAAAAGATGAAAATGCTGTAATAAGAACTAATGAAAATACTTATAAAAATGATTATCTTTACTGCCATCGGCGCACATTGCCAAATAGGACTTTTTCACCACTGAATCAATATTGAGAACAGAAAAAATGATCTTTCAATATTAAGACAGATCAATATTGATCTTTACATTAAAACCGTTTTGAACCAAACCCAATATCTTATAAGATGTTACAATTTAAAAATATTTAATCTTTAAAAGTAGCAAGATTTTTTCTCGTTTACCTGATTTACACTAATCATTGTTGTTACCAGGCTTGCAACGCGTACAGCTTCGAAATTTGATCTGAAATGCAAAATTTCAAAGGTTCTCAAAGCAAAAAGGGGTTCTCTTGAAATTTTTCTTTGCAACAGTTTTTGGCTGCCATTTTACTTCTTCACAGGGTCCCCGTGGCTGAGAGGTCATAGGCATCTGACTGAGAACTAAGATCTAAGGTCATGGGTTCAATCCCTGTTTATGACAACAATTTTTCAACCTTGGACTGCAAAAAAAACACAAGGCACCCTCAGTAAGGGTAAAGGTAATCTCAAGTGACCATAAACTTTTATGGTGGGGACACTTGTAAATGGTGTTGATTGCACATTAATATCGTATGAGTCTGAGCCGAACAGAACTTTTTTATTATAATTCTAGCCACAAAACGATAGTTTTCTCTTAAGATAATTTATTGCCAACAGATGAAATCTTTTATTTTTTCAAGCTATAGCCATGCATTGAATGAACGCAAATGA
>Ga0194133_10008866_pt1 | contig 11655 bp, 3 predicted proteins | sample TA2KigOf40mmetaG_FD_155448 | JGI IMG/M metagenome (GOLD analysis project Ga0194133, IMG submission 155448) | Freshwater microbial communities from Lake Tanganyika, Tanzania - TA2015055 Kigoma Offshore 40m | ecosystem: Environmental > Aquatic > Freshwater > Lake | place: Tanzania: Lake Tanganyika...
ATTGAAAAAAAGGGGGGGGGGGGGGGTCTGATTGTTTGCAGACAAATGTCTTGTTTAATCAATTGACATTACAGGTGCTGCCCTTGGCTGTCACAAAAGAAGCAGGTATATATCAATGGCCAGTCAGCTAATTTGTTGCAAACACAGAAGAGTTAATTATTTTTGCAATAAAAAATGAGACTTTTCAATAGGCGTCATCCCATCTTGTCTAAATCTTTGAAGTGGAAAAAAGTTATCTGTGCAACATTTTTTGTGATTTTCGTCTCACATTTCCTTTTGATGAAAATTTCGGATGTGCCAAAACTTGAACACAAACAAAAATCCAACAATGAAACAGTGAGATTTGATTTTTACAACTTATTATCATGATATTTGAACTCATTCCCCTATATTTCTTATGCTAATGTTCAATTATTCACATTTCCCTTAAAAGTCATTTCAAGCTTGTCATTCATTCACATTCCATGCTACAGTAGTTTAAAGCCCTGAATAGGAATGTTCCTCCAGACAGAAACCAATGCTGCAAAAGTTTTTGATGCCCCCCTACATTGCTATGCTTTTTGCACTGTTTCCAGTCCTTTAGAGAGGCCCAGATGTTATCAATAAATAGTTCAGTACTGATTCTTTTCTTGATTGGGAAGGCCAACACTGTGTTTACGCACCCACTCCCTATTTCACTCTCCAGAACACCATACCCTTAATAACAAAAGTAATGATAGTTTCGTGCAGTTTAGGCTTATTATCCATAGACATCGAATATATAGACCACGCACCTCTGCCTGAGTAGCTGGAAAAATTTGCACTGTAGTAAATTAATGGTTTACCAACAGCTGAATCTGTGCGGCTTAGCTGGGTCAGCTGTTGGTAAACCACCTCTATGATTTTTGGTCGCTTGCGTGGTCTATGTATTTGATGTCTATGTTATTATCTGAGTCACTGCTTATTATAAGCTACTTGACTGAGGATGCAATGATGATTTTGTATTAATTCAGTGAAAAATTTAGTAAAATTGATGAATTCTCTGCCCAGGGGACCCCTTGAATCTTTGTACAATAAATTAATTAGTTGATTTTCAGATTTTGCCACCTTTGAAGAACTTTAGGATGTCAAACAAAATCAATTTGTGGGAAAGGTGATTAAAAACTTTGTTAGAATTCAAAATAGTTGCATTTGTGTTAAATTTTTTCAGTAACATTTTCTAGTTATCCTAATTTTTCTTGGCGTGAGGTTGTGAAAGAGAAGCCACGTGACTTTCGAAATGCCACTAAAATTTTCCTGCTTTCTTCCAACCCAAGATCTGGATCTTCATTCATGGGTGAATTAATTAGTGCAATGCCAAATGTATCTTACTTTTTCGAACCCTTGTGGTTTTTTGGCAGTTCACCCAACAAATCAATGAATGAGGTATTAAGAAAATAAAAAATCTCATTTAATCTTGGAGAATCCAAAACTTTTATTAATAGAAAATGGAGTTTGTTGGAACAATGTTGGATTGTAGATTCAGTGGACTAAGAAGACTTTTGAGTCAAACCAAGTATATCAATTTATTAACCATTCTGATACAAAGGATACCTGAATTGTATTTTAGGGGTCGTGCATTTATCTTCCGGAAACCTTCAATTATTCCAAATATTAACATGAGGGCTTTGGGAATAGCTGAGAAAAGAAAAATTTTGACAATTGCTGAGAGCAAATGCTTAGACACACACATTCGGATTGCAAAGTTTTTTAGGCTCAGATTGGCAGATATCCTTCCTTTAATGAGGTATACCTAAAAGTGAGAAGATAGAACTGAAGATAGACTTTAATCTTTTATTTTTTTTTCAATTCCAAGCAATCAGGATTCCATATTGGGTCAGAAGATCAAAATTATTCTTCTTCTTCGTGATCCAAGGGCAATCATCAATTCAATTATGAAAGCTCCACATGAATGGAAAAACTTTGCTCAAAATCCACGAATGGCTTGTACAAACACTTATAATGATATGACTGCTTACAACAGGTTGGAAAATACTTGAAATTTGAACAAAAAGGTTTTTATAAATACCAATAAAACTTTTCCACTTTTTTTAGCATTCTTGGTACAGAGCTGGAAGAGAGAATTTTGATTGTCAAATATGAGGATTTGATCAAGAAGCCAAAAGAAACTACTGATGATCTCTATAACTTCATGGGAGTCAAAGAGTTTGCAAAGTATGGCCTTGAATATCTAAAGGATCATATAAGTGACATGCCAAGGAACAAAACAGAGTAAGAATTCTGAAAGCTTTTCTGATCCCTATTTTGAAAACTCAAATTAAACTTTTAAAAGGCACAAAGAAGTCAAAGAGAATGAAGAATTTCTACCACAAGTTCAAAATCAAAATGCAACAAACTTGCCTCCACCTTTTGACAACATAACAGTTGGTGATCTGGAAGACTACTTCACAACTTTTAGAAACAAATCTTATAGACCTGACCATTGGAGAACCCAATTGTCATCCAAACAGGTCAGCTGGATTGAAGAGTTTCCAGATTGTCAGTCAGCCATTGAAATTTTGAATTACAGTTAATTAAAAGAAATCAATAAATCATTTACTTTCAATATGTGGTATGATGCCAGAGACCTTAAGAAGTGTCAATTTTTTGAACTGTTCATTCATGGTATCCACCCACATCTTTACTACAGCACTTTAAGAGTGGTTGAGCCGTTTCCTCTTGTATTTTTTAGGCAACCGCCTTTTTTACATCATTTTTAAAAAAGGCACCTAACTGAGACCTTGGATCTAATGTTGTGAGTTCAATCCCCACCCCACCCCCAGCCATGCCACAATTTTCTATCCTTGATCTAAAAAAAATCAACAAGGAATCTTCAGTCAGGATGATGGTAATCTGCTAATCTGCAGTGACCATAAACATCTATGGTAGGACTCTTATTAAGGTGTTGGTCATGTATCAACATTGCCTGAGTTTATACTGCACAAGATTATTATTATTATTTGACTCAAGCATTACAAGAACGTGACATGCATATAAGTAACTCCCAAACCCGGGCCAGGCCTGGGGCGGGAAAAGTTTACTGCATTTTTTGTATATCAACCTTTTTTCCCCACTGATTCTCATTAAGTTTTGGAGTTTGAGGTACCCTGGGATCAGAGGATTAAGTTGGCAGGGTCAGACTTGTGTTAAGAACCTTCCCTGAGGTGGTGTGGAGGTCTGTACAAACTTTGGCTGAGATTGGTCCGGCAGTTTGCGCGTGAAAGAGGGACACAGGTAAATACATAGGAACAAACAGTCTCTTTTATATATATAGATAGATGTGGTCTTAATAAGAAGGCACAACATGGCCTTAATTGGATAATAGATCCTGGCAGGTAGTTTGCAATGTTGGGGCCGTAGAGGCCAAAACCAGAGAATCGCACACTGATCTGAGACTTTGAGACATCTACATGTTTTCTTTTGTTGTAAAAAGTGGGTTTTTAGATAAAGTATTTCATAACAAATATTTCTGAAAGTAAGCTTTCAATCATATTTACGTTTTCTTCAGAACATGAAAATCAAATAACTGATATTGGTAATCAGAGATCAAGTTTGCCTTTCAGCTTGGCAAAGACACTAATGAAGATGTTTATCAAAAATAAGGCATGTTTTGAAAGTAGATTATGTTTTAGATGTTTCTGACATTTTAATTTTCTTTATGGACTTTTTTTCTTCCAGATTCATCAAACACATTTTTAGCAAGATTTAATCTTTATCCTACATGAAAAAATTCATATTTTGAACCTTAAGTGTAACCCGGGGTTAAGAATGTACTCTCTGACCGGGTTTCAGTTAACAATACTGTTGGATATATACATTTGAAAAGAGCAAGTAAGCCCTGGAAGATCCTTCCCAATCAAGAACAGGAACAATAATGAACTTTTCATTGATATTAAATACAGAAGGGTTCATGGTTGCACTATTGTAGTGTAGAAAATGAGTGTGAGAATGAAACATAGCTTGATCTGTAATGTGACCTTAGAAATGAAGGGTGCATCAGAGGGTGTTGTACCTTTGGTTGCCGTCTGGTGATCTTTCGCCCAATGCAAGTTCGCCTAATCAAGCTCGCCAAATGACAAGTTCGCCCAATGCAAGTTTGCCTAATCAAGTTCGCCAAATGACAAGTTCAACCAATGACAAGTTTGCCCAAAGCATATATTTACTGCTTACCTAACATAACCTAACCTTACCTAACCAGACCCAACCAACCCCCTAACCTAACCCTGCGGGGCTTACGAATTACGTTACGAACTACAAACTTGTTCTATGAACGAGTTCGTAGTAAAAATGCAATAAAAATCAACATGAAAAAGTAGGGAGGGTATGCATTGGGCAAATTGGGGTATTAGGCAAACTTGTATTGCGCGAACTTGATTGGGCAAACTTGCATTGGGCAAAAGATCCTAGACCCGCCTTTATTGTTTATGGTTAAACTATTGTAGCGTAGAAAATGAGTTTGAGAATGAAACATAGCTTGATCTGTAATGTGACCTTAAAAATGAAGGTGGGCACCAGATTGTGTTGTTGTACTTTTGGTTGCTGCCTGGAGGGGTATCTTTGTTGTTTATGCAGTTTTACTGTACATGTAATGTGACCTTCAGGTAAATGTGCATGCACTGGAGATCTTCATAATATCTTTGTGTGAATAAAAAAAGAAATGTAGAACAAATCATGATGCTATTTTGAACCCCTGACTTTTACCTAATAAGACAAAGTACTTTAGTTGATGGCAAGAAAAAAAGTTTGTATGCTAAACAAATATCTGAAAATCAATTATAATGATTTCTTTTTGTTAATATTTTCTAACAAAGAAAAAGGTCCCAATTATCTTTCCTTTGTTGGATAAATAATAGGGATTAAGAATCAAAATAGCCTGTTTCATCTCACTTCCGATGGCATAACTAAGTTGAATGATACTTATCCAAAGTTTTTCCAAACCACTTCAAATCACAAAAAAATATCGAATATTAAACTGAAATTAAAAATGATTCTTTTTTGTTTATCTAGATCATTGATGATATTCTTATTTTGAATACTTTTTCCAGATTGTTTTGTTGGAAAAAGGAAATTTTAATGGAAGTCAAATTTTGTTACTTTGCAGCTTTTTTTCAATAATAAAAAAGAAAAAGACAAATCTGATTGGCCATTTCTTGGAAGATTTGGGTTTTTCTATTTTCAAAAATTTCTTCTCTATGTACTCAATAATAGAATGAATATGTGTCTTGGGTAAGCTTAAGCTTTTTTATTAACTTTTTTCCAGCACAATCCAGTCAAAGTAGACTTTCTTTTTCATACTTTCTCCCACTTGTTGGAACTGACAATCAGATGGAAGATGAAGAAACTGATTCTAGTCTCCCTGATTTACTAGATAAAGCTTAACTTTCTTTTGAGATCTTCTCAAGAAAAGGCCTCATTAAAGACCTTATCAAAAAAAACCAATCAATAGGATAATTGCTGAAAGCCTTATTAAAAGAAAATATTGCTTGCTTTTTCATGATTTACCCAAAATTTACTAGAAAAGTAAAGATGGTTGATGAAATTAACTTTCATTCAATCAAAAACAGTTTCTCCTCATTAAGGAAGTATTTTATCCATCTTTTATTTACCTATCAGAATTGTGTACTCTCATTTCTTAAAAGTAAATCATAAAAGCAAATTAAATCTTTTTGGAGCTTTCCAAATAGTGAAAGAAACCAAGGTACAAGTTTTCTTTTTCAATTTCTCAATAAACTTTTTTTTTTGATTGAAGGAAAAACAATTTAAAATGTATTAAATAAAACTACTCACATCATTAAGTTTTCTGCTGAAGGTTTCTGTTTCAGTTGTGGCACTTTCAATCCCAATCTTTTCCGTCTAAATGACAAAAAAAGTAGGCATTTTGTAATACAAGACGTTTGTGACACACACCATAAGAGAAATGAAAGAGAAATAAAAGTAACTGAGAGATAACTTCAAAACAGTTGGCATGTAAAACAGCTTTTTTATTTCTATTATAGACTCAAGCAAGTTCAAAAGAAAAATTATAGACTTTTAAATTAGAGTTAATCAAATAATGATTTGGCAAAAAAATGTGCCTGAGGACTTACTGCCATGGCTCTATGAAGTAAAACCAGGATATCTAATTTATGGTCACTGTAGCCAATTGGTCAAGGGTACCTGACTGAGAACTTATACCTAAGGTTGCTGGTTCGATCCCCTCCCATACAAGCAATTTTTCAACCCCAGGATTGCAAAAAAATCATCCTCAGCATATGAGAGAAGTTGATTTGCAAAGTTCTGAAAACCAATTCTGCATCTACTGAACCTGGGCCTTTGGAGGCCTGTTCTTTCTATGAGTGAGTGTGAAAAAATGAAAAAGAGAAAAAGGCTCAGCGGTCCTGCAGATTCATTAAAGGCACACCAAGGCTGGGAATATTTTTTTATTTTAGGCTACCAGGAGTTAAAGGTTGCCTGAAGTGTTTGATTTGAACCTTGGCCCTCAGATTCCCAGCCTGATTCCATGGCCACTCCGCTGCATCAGCCCTTGGTTCAAAACTTTTTTATTTTTGCTCTAGTGTTGATAGATAAATAGATCTTGATTTAGCCATTTGGGTTCTTGGCAATTTTGTATCAAAGTTATATAAAAGTGACCAATGCTGTACAGTTCTTCATGCTTAAGTCTTTTATTAAGGTGATGAAGTTGTTATTCTAGAATCATTTCAATAGTTTTTCTGGAAGATGAGTACCAACCCCTTTCCTGAGTTGTACACCTTTTGATCCATCTAATTATTCTTTACCAGATCATTTTATTTCTTGCATCCCTAAAAGTGTGTATTGTCTACTTTCTCAAGGTTCCACCATGTTTTAGTTGACAGGTACACTGTCAAGCAGCAGTAGAAGTGATTAAACTACTGAGAATATGTTTTCATCTTTATTTTAAGTTTGTGTTCATGTACCTGTTTTTTTGCTTCTTGTTGGAAAAATTGGATGTCACAGTCAATGCTTAAATGTTTGTGTGGGTGTAAAAAGCATTTTGTTTTTGTGATACCTAATCTAGAGGGATATCAGCAGAAGCATGACAATACTCTAGAAACCATTTAATCATAAAAATTTAGTTCAGTAAAGACTCATCAGATGTTAATGCTCAATCAACAACTTAAGAGTCCCGCCATAGGAGTCTATGGTCACTGCAGATTTCTATTACCCTGACTGAGGGTGCCTAGTTGATTTTTTTTGCAACCCCAGGTTGATAAATTTCCATCATGGCTGGGGATTGAACCCACTTACCTTTGATCTTAGTTCCCAGTCAGGTGCCTTTGACCTCCCAGTCACAACCACCCTTTAATAGTCAATAGTAATCCTCTTTTTACATTCGAAGGAGGCACTGATGTTTCACCTAAGTTGGTTTGCCTAATGGCCAGTTCGCCTATTGCCAGTTTGCCTAAAGGCACTGGTAAGGCCCAGGCCTCAACTGGACCTCCCCCAGGCCTTTATTTGTTTCCTTTCTTGGGGGCCTATCTAGCACCTGATGAGACCTGGATGAGGCCCGGGCTTCAGCTGGAGAATCAAGAGCCCCGTAGGGTTAGGTTAGGGGGGTCAAGAGCCCCTCAGGATTAGTTAAGGGGGTTTAGATTAGGTTAGGTTAGTAAAAAATAGCCCCACAGGGTTAGGTAAAGGTCAGTCAATTGCCCTGCAGGGTTACATGCAGGGGGTCAAGAGCCCTGTAGGTTAAGGTGAGACAAAAGTGCTAGGAAAAAGAATAACAGGGGCTATTCCAATGACTACTAGTTTGATAAACTTTCCTGAAAGTGCTATTTGAATCATATAGGCAAAACTAAAAATTCAAATTCTGTTTTTTTTGCTGGCCTGTCATATATGGAATCCTGTTTAGAGAAGGCAAGTGTACCCTGATTATGTTCACGTGCATCTTAAATGTTTTTTGCTCTGCATTAATGAAAATGAAAAGGACTTCGGTGTAACGATACAATCCGTGTCTATTTTGAATTTATTTAATACCTGATCATGCTATCACAATTGTCATTGTCATTGTTTTGACATGATACAGACATTCAAGGGAATGAGTGTGACCATGTGGCAATTAATAATCAGTTACTTTTACACTGATTTTGTTTTTGTGCAAACATCAATGTTGGCAAAAAATTCCAAATAAGATATAGTGTGGGGTTAATAAGGTGTTCAGTTTTCACTTCCAATCCAATTTTTCCTTAATTATTATCTTATGAAGGTTTTTTTCTATCTTTTCTTATTCATTCATTATTTGATTTATCCAATAATGATCTCCTATGACATCATGTAACAAGGAAAAAAATTGATCAATTCCTTCATTGAAAATTTTCAGTGAAAAAAATCACTAAACAATCATGCTAACTTGCAAAATGCTGCCCTAGGATTGTAACTAAGAAGACTATAAAGCAGTGGATTAATTATAGCAAAAAACTCAGTGTATTGAAAATAGCAGATTGAACTAATTATTTACCAGGATTCTTTTCAATTGCCAATTTTCAGACTCCACTGGCCCTTTAAAATTACTTTACATCAGTCAACTACACTTTGCCACACTGTCAATTTCACTCCATCACACTTTTACCCCTTCACAAATCTCCTCACTCCCATCAAATCTCTCCTGTAATCCCTGTTCTCAACAACACTACCCCACCCTACCCACTCTAAAGCACTATTCACTCAACTTGCTAAAGAACTTTCCAAACCCCTGAACCCCCTTGTCCCCTCTACACAGCACTTCCCCACATTACCATTCACTCCCCCACACTACCCACTCTAAAGCACTATTCACTCAACTTGCTAAAGAACTTTCCAAACCCCTGAACCCCCTTGTCCCCTCTACACAGCACTTCCCCACATTACCATTCACTCCCCCACACTACCAAACTTTCATACAAACAATCAAACTGAGTTACTTATTGCTTGAGGACTTCTAGCTACAATGATCACTTAAGTATGTCCACCAAGAGATCTTTCCTACAAGGTAGAGGATGAATAGAATGTATTCAAAACAGCCAAGTTTAATAGAGATTCAAAGGAAGCAGAGTTGTCTCTCTTTACTTTACCTTTGAAGTCTGATAGAGCCAACCTTCAAACAAACATTTTTACAAATCAGATTTATTCCTCAATCAAAATTTTATGCAATGAAATGCTCATATCAATCTCAAAATTTCCATACATCTAAAAATGACAATTTAAAGAGACAGTTCCTGCAAATTTGAAATGTACTTTTTTAACATTTGACATTGCAATTTTAGAACTTGAACTGAAAGATGAATCACCCACCTCACATTACTTGACTTCGAACCTTCTCCTACTCTGATGCCTCTGGGTCCGGGTCAAAAATTTTGGATACGGGTCGGGTTGGGTCAATTTTTTGTGGCTCAGGTCGGGTCGGGTCAGGTCAGCCATTTATGGATTGGGTTTTGGGTTTTTTCCCTTTGGATAAAAAAAAATATATTTGGTTTGGGTCAAAAAGAACCCGGGTCAAAGGCGTATCAGCCTCTTATTTACTGCGGGTCAAAAGTAAGCTCGGGTCGGCTCATGGCCTATCTCTACTTTCATTATTAGTGCAATCCAATCCAAAATCGTCAAATCCCAGTTTTCCACATCAAGCAAACATGTTGGGTAATAAAGACCTCAGGCACTGCACACTCAGCAGATCTTGAAGCCAGTGTGCATTTTAAATTACTCTTGCCTTATGCATCTGCTTATACTGCCATAAAATGAATGAATTTGACAAAAATACAAAAGAAATACAAAATAACATGCTTATTCAACTTAAAGATTTTCAAGATCAAATAATTCCCCTAGAAAAATTAAGCTTTTTGATAATGAAATGTATACATTCTTTGTTCAATAAAGAAGTTAATTTGATCTTTCTTCAAGTCTGAGAAATATTTTCAAAATCTTAGCAACTGTCTAATAAACCAACTATTTTCTACTTTTCATCAAGAATTGATGAGAAAGATAAAAGACGATATGGTGAGTATTGAAAAAAACAAATCTGTAACTATAAAGATTTTTGTAGCAAGCAAAAAGCTGTGTGAGTTACTGTAAAGAAAAGCTAAATATATATGAAGTACAAGTGGGGAATCATGGCATGACTTGAATAATCTCAGAAAGCTTCAAAACACTCTGTTGTGAGAAAGCCATCTGTACCTCATTTTGAGGAGGTCCAAAAAGCTTCTAAACCAAAATAAAACGTAAAGAGATGTTTTGAAAAGACATCAACACTTAATTGGAGTAAATAATGGGGGCTTTGAGTCAATTAGCTAGCCTTTATTTATCCACACAATCCATCCAAATGGAAATAAAAGTATAGGATGTACAAAAAAACATCTATGGAGAGTTTTGATTCTAAAGAGGCACCTTTTTTTTTGACAATAAGGTGAAATTGAATGATTGTCATTTACTTTTTCTACAAATATTAAATATTTGGAAAAAACAAAAACTCTGTATATTGATTGATTGTGGCTTGGAGGATGACCTCTTGTGATTGGTTTTTATATTTGTGCCCACATGACTTGTAAAGTTTCATTTTGTTATTGTACAAATGCTGATAATAGGTCCTCAATAAAATATTTGAATTGAATTGAATTGAAATTCTCAATAAGCCAAAAATTTACAATAGTATATTGCTCTAACATTTTTCCTTCTTAAATAATTTTATATGTTAATATTTTATGAGTCCATATTGCAGAAAAAGTATGGATTAGGTGGGTCTTGTCTGGTTTCTGAACTTATGAACAATAATTTATTTTATCTGGCATCCATTCAGGCATGAAAGGAGGGAACTAAGTATTTCAATGACAAAAAAACATCTTTCTAACAAACAATATTTTGGGTTTTGAGAAAGACTTGTGTTGAAATTAGCAATTTAAGATAAAGCAGAATAGAGTTAATCCTTATAACATTTGAAGTTATGCTCTGAACAGGACCATTACTATCAAAGACTGTCACAAAATAAAGATCTTCCTTAAATTTTTCAACCACTTATCAAGGAACCTTGATGCTTAAATAATATTACAGCTTCATCTTACAACTATTTTAACAATACTGTACTTTTTAAAAGCTGAGAATGAATCACAAGTAATAAAGGATGAATATTATCATTGTGGCCAGCTGAGTTCTTGAATGGTGATGATGATGTGGGTGGGTCTTTTTTTTTCTTTACCCGGGATTCTAACCCCGGCCTGCAGGATGAAAGTTGAGTATGCTGACCACTGATCCATTGCCCAAATGTCTCTATTGAAAAGCAAAAGCAAAGTAATCTTAACACTGACCTAACTGATTATCCAATCTAAATTGGTGTCTTAGACTCAAAGAGAAAAATTTAGTCAACATTTTAGGGGCACATGTCTACTCATTGAATTTAGAAGCAGGAGCATAAGAGATAATCAGGTTGTATAATGATGTGATTAAAGAACTGAGATCCTGTAAAGATAAGCTAATTATCACATTATAATGACTTTAATTTTTCTTTTATGCAATATGTATATGAAACAGCTTTATCTGTCAGTGAATGGATTTAAGACAAACTTTCATCTTGGCTCAATGGGTCCTTTGATCAACACACACCCTTCAAATTTCACACACACACACACAACTTCCAGAATGTGAAATCGCCCAGAC
>Ga0194133_10008867_pt1 | contig 11654 bp, 2 predicted proteins | sample TA2KigOf40mmetaG_FD_155448 | JGI IMG/M metagenome (GOLD analysis project Ga0194133, IMG submission 155448) | Freshwater microbial communities from Lake Tanganyika, Tanzania - TA2015055 Kigoma Offshore 40m | ecosystem: Environmental > Aquatic > Freshwater > Lake | place: Tanzania: Lake Tanganyika...
CCAATCAAGACTCTAAAGTTCTTATCTGATCTGTAATTACCTTAATCCCAAAGAGACCAAATACTTTTTTAATCAGCATTTGACAATTAGGGTAAGGAAACTGTAATCCTTCTGCAGACTCTTGTAGCTCAAGATTTGACGAATTATATTAGATCTGAGGTCAATAAAGTCAATCCCCAGGATCAAAATAATTGCTATGATCAAAATAAAGTCATTCAAAGTCTAATTGGCACAAAATATTTCTATAATTACCTTCATGAATCAATTATCTGAGTACCAATTTCACCTTAGATCAAATAGATGCAAAGCATTTAGCAATATACCAAATCCTGACATTGGCTATTTCTTTGATAATTCAAAATGCAAACCTGGAAAGCAAATTTTGAAAAATCATTTAGAATTAATGAAAGAGATTAACACACCTTGGCTTAATCAAATTTTAACTGATGACGAGATTCAAATTGAAATGAAGAAAATTTTCTTTAAATTTTAAGCACAAAATCCAGGTTGATATCTTAAAGAACTTTTGTAAAGGCATTATTACTTGCATGTAAATGTTTTAATAATTGCATAATGAGTTCTTAATAAAAGCTATCTAAGGCCAGGGCAAAAACCACCAAAATTTTCCACTTTTTTTGGGTGGACTGTTCTTTAAAGAAAAGGGACCAAGTTGGACCAAACATTCTTGGACCTCTGGTGTAAAAAGAGCTCACAAAAGGTTTAAAAATGAGCTGGAAAGGTGAATACATATAAAACAACCAAATCAGTTTCGAGATCGTTGCATTGAGTTTTTTCCCCAACATAAAATTCAAGAGATATTTTCCATTGTCTTTAAAAGCAAAAAAGACTTTTTAAGATTTTTTTATGCTTTAAGTTTTGCAATTTAGGTCATAAAAGTGTCATTAAAAAAATAACCTACAAATCTGTGACACACTTTCCAAACTGGACTTACGAATTGCAATAATGACACTGAATCTCACGACTTGACTTGATCAAACTCATCTTGTGTAGAGGATAATGTTCATTCTTGTCTGAATCGGATTATTGTTAGAAGGAAATTTTTGCATCCCCGCAGAGAGAGTCAAAAGTTTAATTGGATAGAAGGATAAACCACGTTCGAATTGGATAAAGAAAAAAATTATACGATTGAAAATCGAGATGGTTTGACAAAAGATCATTTCATCAATTTTATAACTTAGACGTTAATTTACATTTAGTAGATACATTCGTTTCGAACATCTTTTCACTTTAATTACAAACAAAAAAGTTTTATAATTCTGGTGGTTATTTAAAAACTTAAAAATATTTTTCTGTGAAAAAAAATCTTTAAAAGTGATGCACTGCAGATTACTATTACCTTGCGATCCAGGGTTGAAAAATTGCTGACATGGTTAGGAATTGAACCCACAACCCTAGATCTTAGTTCTTTGCCATGTGCTTATGACCTCTCAGCCATGGTAACCCCACTGGAGTTAATATGGGCCACTAGGCCAGAGGTTTTTTCCCAAAGCTGCAAAAATTATTCAATTTCAATACTTGATTGAAAAAAATAAACCTATGGATCCAGAAGAAAAAACTTCTGGCAAAAGCTGCGTATCCCCATGTAAGATCCATTTTTAATGCAGATAAAACATTTGGTGTGATCAGGAGTCATGAGGTTTTCCACCCCTGAAATTCAGTAAATAAAAACAATTTATGGATGTAGGCAGCACTAACAAAAAGATACCCAAAGGATTGATGAAGGATTAAACCATTCTTTGCATATAACATTGTGGTTTAACATGTAAAATTTATTGTCAAGAATTGGCCCAGAGAATTATTTGATCAAATAAATATAAGTCCACAACTTGAGGTTTCAGTGCAAATCAAACTTTTTTTTAATGGCTCCTATGATTAAAAGGTGTGACTCTGATCATCAAAGTACCTACATGTGTGATTTCTAAACTACAAATCATTTCTTTAGTGTTTCCAGGAACTAGCCAGAAAGGAGCACCTTCCCAGAGTCCGAAACCCAAAGTTGTGTCAGAATGGTTGTAAGACAATATGCACCCAGGGTAGGCCCCTTTTGCATCACACCTAAAATTTTGAACTCAGATTTCTCCTGAATCTTCATTAAGGAATTATTTCTACAAAAGTTTCTCTTCAATTTGACTTGAATATTTGGGAAGCTTTGCTTCTGGAATTTGGATTATGCTGAATTCCAAGGTTTATGTTTCTGAGTCTATGTAGATGTACTCTCTAAATTCAAAGGTTTAAATACCTAAGTTTCTTTGGACAGTTTTCGTCCCACCACGTCCCACCTTTTGGCTGCAGAGGGGTGAGAATTTCTTTGGTTTCCAGACCTAAGGTTTTACCTGGGGTCAATTGGATCAATTTACTGAATTGTTCCAAGAATCCGGATGGTCATTTATAGTTTCCTGAATTCCAATAATCCTGGATTCCAAAGATCAGTTTCAAACTTAAGGTTGCTGTGGGCCATTGGAGAGAGGTTCCCCAGGTTATTTACTTCTAAGGACAGATTATCAGTGAGAAGGGTCCAAGGTATAAGTGATATTTTTTATGTCTGTTTTCTTTGTGGGTTTGACAAGGTTAGAGCTTTGTGCCATCTGGCTGAAGTTTTCCAGCCATGTGAAGAATCTTTCAATGTTTTCTGGTTTGAGAGGCTATCTTTGAGAAGGATTGTTTTATTCTTTGCATTTATTGACTTTGAATAGTCTGGCAGATCTATTTATCTTTATTTATCATTTCATATTTTTAACAAACTTTTTAGAAGTTTATTCCTCTTTCTGGTTGATCAGGAAACCTTTTGTAACACAAATGAATAGTTATTTCATTCCAGTAAACTTGTGTCAATCTCTAAAATGTTTATTTTAGCTTTGAAAATGAATGAAATTAAATCAAAATTTCAAGAAGGTTTAGCGTTAAGGTTTCCTAAAACGTCCTGTTCTTCTACCCATTTGTCGATTTTTCAACTCTGGAGCTGATGTTTGCTGATCCAAAGGTTCTGAATTTCTGCCCTGAATTTCTGGAATGTGTATTTTTTCACATGATGTTAGTTGATAGACTTCCAATAGGTGATCCTGATCGATTTTGTCTTGCCTAGCTTGGACGTTAGAATCTCTATGATAGGGAGTGATTTTTCTTTTAATTTCTTTTTTTGGAGCGATTATTTTTGTAACCTTTTTATTGTCAGACTTTTTGAATAATGGCTTTGATTTTTTTAAGGGTTCGCCAGTAACTTTGGAGATCGACTCTCTTTTTGATGTCTTCGATTTTTCTGGTTTGCTGTCTGGCAGGTTTTTAATTTTGCCAGATGAGGCTTCCCTTTTTACTTTTGGAATCCTAGATGTGTCTTTCTGGACAGTGTCAGAATCTGGGATTTCATTGCAATCTTCAACCTTTGTGGACTTTGAAGGGATTCTAGATTCTTTTGCTGGCAAAGACTTTGACCTTGTTGTGTTGAAAATATCTCGGAAACTTTTCCTAGATCTAAGTAATTTTTCTTCTTGTGGCTCTTCCTGAACTGGTTCATCTTTTTCTTTGCTCTGAGAAGCTGACCTTTTTAGAAAGTCTTTATTTCTATTCTCATTTTTTTCACTGTTGTCTTTCTTTGGACTACTGTCACTTTTCTTTTCATCCAAAAATTCTCTAGTATTTTTGAAAAATCTATTGGCTTTAGATTTCTTTATGCTCAAATCTTCAAAAGCTTCAATAGTTTCTTCTTTAAGTTCCAAAACTTTATCATCCGATTGCAATAAACCATCATTTTTGTTGGGACTTTGCGACTCTTTCTTCTTTGAATTTGACTTTCTTCTCCATGATGAAATTCTTTTAATTTTGCCATCCTGCTTTTCTGTGTCCTTTAGCTCTGATAAATTTACATCATGTATTGCTGACTCTACATTTTCAAGTTTTTCCTCATCACAATTATCATTTTCTTGCATATCTTTCTGCTTTTTGGATTTAGATTTCGAAGCCTTTTTAGAAACATTGGGTGATGATTCCTCTGTCTTTTTGTTAGATTTTCCAAGTCTAAAGGACAGCTTCTTTTTAAGTGGAGATTGAGTATTTTGAGTTGAGTTTAGATTAACTCCAGAATCTTCTTCTTCATGCACTATGAATGTATCTGGATTATTATTTGCATTTGATAATAAACTTTCTTCGTTTTCTGTTGTTAAGAATCCTGAATTTTCCTCATTTCTCACATCTTCTACAGACTTTTCCTTACTCTCTGAACTTTTAAAGTTTGGCTTTTTAAAAATATTTTTCTTTTGACTTTTTTCTTTTGCTTTCACTGACTTTTTCTCCTTAACATCTTTGTTCCAAAATCCAAAATCAGTACTTAATTTTGCAAATGATGATTTGATTTTTGACTGTTTGGCTGATCCTTCACAGTCAGTTTTAGAAATGTTCCCTTCCTGCCCTGATGATGAAGAATCCTCACATTTAGGCCAAAAAATTTCTTCAGATCTTCCAAGGACAATCTCATCAACATCATCATCTCCATCAGCAATAACTTTTTCCAAAGAAACCATTCTGTTGTCATTCTTATCACGATCATTTAAAAGCTTAGCCTTCCTCTCTGCAAATTCTTTCTCTAATTGTTGTTGCTCTAAAAATTGCCTCTGCCTCATTTCATCAAGTTGTATTTGGAATAACAAATCCAATGATTCCAAAGAAAGGTTTTGGTTGTTCTTTTCAGATGAGATATCTTTGTAGCAACCACTTCCAATTTGGAGATCATCTTTTAAATCTCCCTCTAAAAATTTATCAAATTTTTTTGTCTATACAGTCTAAAATTTGACGAGGAAATCAAATTTTACCTTCCATATTCTTATCCATTTTGTACAAAACTGCTCAATTTTTCTCTTCATGAGATTTGAAGGCTAAATAAAATTCATGTTCGAAATGAAAACCTAAGGAAATTTCAAAAAGGTTTGAAGAGCAAATATTTGTATAATTATAGATGAAAACACATATTTATCTAGAGAGTTATTTAAAAACAGGAAATAGAGTTTTCACTGAAACAATTATCTAGAAACTTAAACACATAAAAGTAAATGGATTCACACTGAAAACAAAAAAAACAGGTATTTTGATCTTTCTGTTACTTAAGAAAACAAACCCAAACTAAATAAAAAGTTTCCCTTTCAAAAGTCAATGTGTGGTTGAACTATAGAGAAACAGGTTTCCAAAATGATAAAATTTGGTTCTAACCAGAATCATTGTAACTTGAAAAATATTTTCATCATGAATTTTACTCCATCAGTTTATGTAGTTAGTCTTTTCAATATATTTTAAAAAGATTTTTCATAGAATTTTAGGGTCAAAAGGTCAACTTTCGCAAAAGTTTCAACTCAAACAAAAAATCTTTTTGTAACTTGCACAATAAATAAATTTTTACAAAACTTTAAACTCCATAATTCAATATCTTAGTTTGATTAATAAAAGTTGAATGAATTTTACCTTAGCCTCAGTCATGGCACTTTTCCTGATTGCTTTCAACTAAGGTTGATGGGAAAAAGTTGTGCCTGCCCACATATGCAGGTAAATGGAATAATATTCAGGTTATTTCTAGAACGCAAACACCATCATCTTGTGTATGTGTGACATTTTTTCTAGGTTGAAGTTATACCTGCGGTGGTGGCAGTTGGTATCATTCTAGTTATGTGATAAGGAATTGATTTTTTGGATGAGAATGAAATGAGTTTAATAACAAAGCATTCTTCTTGTTAAGTTAAAATGATATAAACAGGTTACCAGGCTAGAAATATTTTCAGATGTTAAATGACAAATGATCTTTGATTTCTTGAAAACACCTGCAAGGAGGCATGGGTTCTATTATTTATCTTTGATTGGTATGTTAAAAGTTCAATTTTTTCATCAATAGACTGGTTTATTTATCTTCTGCATTTCAAATTGGGATTCACAAGGTATTATTGAGATAACTGGAAAAGAAAGAAATTCAGATCTTAAACTTAGCTCAAATTGGAAATTCAGGGTGTAACAGTTCATCTACTTAAGAAATTAAGATCTTAGAGGATGCTGGGTGGTTAAGAGATGGTTTGAGTAAAGATCATAAGCACAAAAGGCCTTCTGAGAATAAAGACAATTTAATTGGGATTTAGGGGTACGAGAAGTAAGATGGTTATGTGGTGGTGAGGTCAAGGTCAATAAAGTTAAAGATATGAAGGATTCATGAGGGTAGACAAGATAAGGATTGCGAAGGAGGTGCTTAAGACATTAATTGTGGTGAGGATGTGAGAGAAATGCTATGTATTGGGGTATTCATGGTAAATATTCAAAGTATGATCATAAATGTTGTAGATTCTGAGTATTTGTTGCTTGAGAGTGCAACTGGTGTGAGGAAAGTGTAAAGAAATAAATTTATGGAGGTATTTATCATGCTGAGAACTGAATAATCACTAATCTAACATCAGTCATCTGGGTGATTTGTGAGTTCCTTGAAGCAATCTCTTGAGATACTTTCATAAATCTCACAATGACTTAATTTAGTCTTTTATTAAAAAAACTTTTTATGGATAAATGATATTCTAAATAAAGACCTTCTCAACAGGGATATAATAATCCTGAGTCGATTAATTAATGCTACTAATTGGTCAATCTGCCCAGGTCAGATATCAAACCTCAAGACTTCCAGTTTCGGGGTATGATGAACCCTGGTAGTTTAGAGGATTTTAATTAAGTGAAAGGGGTAATGGAGGTGCGAGGTTGATGGTGATGGTGGGTTTGAAGGAGGTTGGGGACTTTAATTGGTGTGATAAGTACAAAGATACATTAGTGGTGGTGTAAGAGGAAAACAATCCTTAGCTTAATGGTTACAATATGTTGTTGGTAGGTTTGATACAGATTAATTGAATGGCTTCTTCCAAAGTACTTATTATTTTCACCAAAAGAATGGGCATTTTGTCACTATATGGATTCTGAGAGATTCTCCAAGAGTTTTGTTACTAAACTTGTGTAATACTTTCCAAAATATAAATAATTTTTGATGTAAAGAAATCTCATTTTTGAAATGGAATAAATTGACTTTTCTTTTTGGAAATAAACTTTATTTGTGAATTACTTGTAAAAATCATATAACATATATCTCTGTCGATAGATAATTGAACTTAAAAAATGTTGCTTCTTCCTTTCAATTGTTTGTCTTATTGGCCAAAATTTGCTTCAGCCTTCCAACTAATTCAAGGTCAAACTTTGCATATTCACATCTTAAAGTGTCAAATTCAAAATTTTCAGAACCACAAAAATTACATCTTTTAAGGTTTGAATAATATTACCGGTTCAAGCTCGACACTTGCCTTTCAGATTCACACCAAATCCAGCATTTCATTCTCCAGAGCAAACTTCTATCCTCTTTAGGCCTGAGGTCCAATTTTAAAATACTATATATACTTTATGGTTGAGTTTTTATTAAGTTAATTGACTACCTGCAAAAGCTGTGGGCACAAACTTCAACTATTTCTTCTTTCAGTTGAAATTTTCTAATGAAGAAATTTGGCAAAAAATTTGAAGAAATTCTTATCATTGAATCTAGGTAGACAATATGCATAGCTTTGTTGATCAAGGCTTGAAGGCAAGCATCATCTTGGAGCTTTTTAAGGTCAGATACAATCATTGCAATAACAAGGTTGATCATGATCAGGCTTCCCCATATGACCAGGCAAATCAAGAGAATCAATGAGAAAGCTCTGGTGTAAGCATCATCTTTGGTCAGGTCATAGATATCATCTAACTAATTCAAACCATTATTAAGATGTAAAATTTTGGTTTTAAGTTAAGGCCATTACTTGGTATTCGCCTTGAGCCATCACAAAAGTTCTTACAATTGATTTCCAAGGGGTTTGGAAATTGTTAGCACCCTCTGAAGTTTCTATTTGAAATCAAATGAAAGTTTAAAATTATAATCACCTGATTGGTGAGGGTTAGTGGGGTCAAGGTAAAGCGTGACACAAACTGTGATCATGCAAATTCCCCCAATCACAGTTATTTTATATATTTATATATTTTATCTTACTCCTCCTGTGAATCTCATTTCAAGACCAAGTTGACTCTCAATGTCTCATTCCCACACATATTAGCAAACAAAGTTTCCTAACATCTCCTAACGGTTCTTGTGCAAGATATACACAACCCTTTATTCAGTCTTATCTCTGATCATCTGACTTTGGCTGCCAATCAAGCAATAGACAGTTCAGTTTTGATTCTTTTCCTGATTGGGAAGATCATCTCTGGGTTTCCTATTTCGGTCACATGAAGTTCCGCTTATCTTCTCAGACAACAGCCCCTGATTAGTTAACCAGATAAATTTATGTCTATCTGATTGGTAATTTTCAAGTCTCTAGACGAAGAGCTTCTCAGTTTGTACAAACAAGATAACAATACATGAAAAATAGGTTACCATGAGAGTTGTGTAAAATTATGAAAAAGCTGAAGGCAAATCCAATGATAAGTATGAGGTAATTGCTTAGAATTTTCATAAAATGTACAGTCACTGTGTAAAACATAACACCTATGTCACCTCCGAGCAGTTTGCATCTACAAATTTTAATCAAATCACAGTCTTGACTTTAGTTTAAGCTATTTTTTTGAAAATTACCTTCCAAGAAGGAAAATGAGCTCCAAGTATGCAAAACAAATTCCAAATGAAGAAATCCATTTCAGTTTGTAGGTGTTCTCCTATTTTACAACCATCAATGGTATAATTTTGCAATAATGTTGATATTTTTATTGTTTTTTATTGAAACACACACTACTGATTTGATTTGACCTAAAGCTCATGAATTTTATTAATTTCATGGCTGCATCCAATCTTTACCTGATAAAAAAGTCCTGTTGCAGCCAATGAAATCACACAGATTTCGAGAATATTTTCAAACTCTCTAAAGTACTGGCATCCTAAGGCTATCAGCTGAAATATTTCAGACAGCGTGAGTGAAACTAAAGTAATAATCAAGATTGTTTCAAAGATGCATGATGAATGATGGCTGTTGGATAAGGAACAACTGCAAAAAATTTTAAGTGAGGTTTGATTGCTAACTCTTTATTTCAATAATGAGAAATCTCACTGCTGGAAATGTGAGCTCTGTGTGAGGTTGGTCTCTAAACTTGAGTTTGGTCCTGAACCTACAATGAAATCCTGAAAACATTTTTCAAAAACTTTTATGGTTTTAACTTTTTGGAAGTATTTGTTTGAAATCAACACACATTACAATTTCTAAATCATTCCAAATCTCAACTTAAATGCCAAAATTTTAAGTGTTATAAATCTTCTAAAATAAAAGAGCCAGATTGTCCCAGAAATAGATACAATTAAATTACTGCAAATATAATTGTGCAACTTACACCTTCATGTCTGTAGAAAATATTTCCCAAGAATAGTGAGTAGGCAAAAAGGAAGATGAAGTAAATGATAAAATTTGTTATAAACATATTTTGTATTTTTTTCCACTTCAAGTTGATGAAAATCTCTATGACTGGGTGTCTGAAAAATTGAATTGAAACTTTGGTTATATCCAGAATACAATTCATTTTCTATCCCTAAAATTTACCTGATCAGAGTTTTTTCGGCTGTGATGTCAAGTTCAATGATATCCTTTATAATATGATTCAAAAAGTCCATACTGCCTTCACAATTTTGCTGCTTTCAGGTAGACTTGTATGATTTTCAAAAGTTTATTGTTTTACAAATAAAGTTTTAGTTTTACCTCAGTATCTTTTTCCAAAAGGGTATCCAAGTTGACAAGAATTGAATTGAATTTTAGATCCCTTGAGTGTCTGGTTACACAATCATCAAGCTTTTTAAGGATGATCTTAAAAATAATCACAGTTAATAAGTGCTGAATTCCCTTTCTGAAGCAAAATCAGCCCCCATAACTTTAGCCACTTGAAAATTTCTTGGGAAATTTGAATTTAATGTGATTTCATTACCTGATCAGCATTGAACATATGGTCCATGATCAATCTGAAGACAGACACGCTTCCAAATCTTCTACCTAGAGAAAAATCAAACAAGTTTCTTAAAATTTTCAACCTATTTATTTATAATGTCCAACCTAAGGTCAATTTAGTCTCTGCAGAATCCAAAAAAGCGCTGATGCTTTCCAAAGTTAAAGTTGATGAACTAATTTAAAAGACATTTTGTTTTTATAAAAACCAAGAAGTTGATGATTATCTCAAAAAAGTTACTGCAAAGTGGTGATTAAACTTTTTTGTAGTTCATCCTCCTTTTCGTCGTTGAACTTTTCATCATTGAAACAACAAAATCCCCATCTGGAGCTATTTTTGCAACATCTCTGACTAAGAGTATTTTTACAAAAGCTTACATAGAATCATATTTTTTAATCTAAAAAATATCCTCACCTTTGTCTGCACATCCATGGTGGACTTGATTTATTGCAATCTATAAATAATATTTTTGAAAAAAGTCTTGCAATTTTATTAAAAAATAATAATTTACCAGTTCATTTTCATCTTTTGTTGAATCCATATAGCTGAATATATTCAACTTCACTCAAAACTTGTCATTATATTAATGACAATCAAAGCTGATTAAAATTTCAATTAAAAAATGCCTTTTTAAAACTGACTAATGTTTCAAAAGTAAAGGAAACCAGATGGAAGAGCAAAACAACAAAAAGCCTAAGAATTACTTCAAGTGTGAATGAAGTAACTTTTATAAAAGATTGTATGCAAATTTGTGTAAATATGAATTTTAGAAGTAATTCTGTTTGCATATATAATCAGCATTCGTTTGGTTCACATCTAAAATAGCATTGCATTTTTCTTTTGAATAATTTTATTGATAAGCAAAAAACAGGTCATTTTTTTCAACTTTAAAGAGAATATCTTTACCGGATGCTTGACAAAAGAAGTGAAAAAGTCTTTTGACAGCTGAGTCAAACAGATCATAGTTTTTTTCTGGGTGTAATATTTCCAATTAAAAACAATATCAGTAAAACAAATTTCAATAAGTAATTTACATTAGTCTTTTGAAGTTGATTTTGTATGAATAATAAGACTTTTAAAATAAATGAAAATTCGTATTTTTTTTGTTTTGTGTGTTGGAGGCATTTGGAAAAAAGTTTAAAAGTTTTGAATAAAAAATCATTATATTCATGAGCAATATTTTAAGAAAGGTTACCCAGGTTAGGTATTATGAGGTAAGCCAATAGAATATTTTTAGGTTGGGCTAGGTTAGGTTTGCCCATAAAATGGTTTTAGGTTAGGTAAATAAAGTTTTTTCTAGGGTAATGTTAGGTTAGGTTAGCCATGGTTTAGGTTTTTCCTGCAGGGTAAGGCTAGGTTAACCAAAAAAATCTTTTTAGGTTGGGTTGATGTCAGGTTAGGTTTTTCCTTCAGAGTTAGGATTCGTCAGAGTAGGTTAGCCAAAAAAATAACTTTGTACGCCAGGTTAGGTTTACCCAACCTACAACTAACAAAACATAACCTAATCTAACCTTACCTAACCATAACTTAAAATCAATACCTAACCTAACCTAACCTTAACTAACCTAGCCTAACCTAGCCTAGCCTAACCTAACCTAACCTAACCTAACCTAACCTAACCTAACCTAACCTAACCTAACCTAACCTAACCTAACCTAACCTAACCTAACCTAACCTAACCTAAC